>JACDJC010003208.1_pt1 | contig 12028 bp, 8 predicted proteins | sample 7454191 | NCBI WGS metagenome assembly JACDJC01 (sample SAMN14253291, study PRJNA609438) | sludge metagenome | isolation source: sludge after 25d culture with pyrite and EDTA | collected 2018-12-20
CCCGATGAGTTGAGCCACGAGCAGCGAAAGGCCCTGAGCGCGGCAGCGGCTAACTATGGCTGCCCACTACTCTACGTCGGCCGGCCTGATTTGTATGTCGAAGAAGGGATTCAAGCCCGATTGATATTTGGCGCTGAGCAGTTGCAGGCGCGCTACGAAGAGCTGCGGCCGCGCACGCCGGTGTCGCTCGTCGTGCTGGGCTGCCCACAGGCGTCAGTCGGCGAGTTGCGGACCATTGCCGCCCACCTGCGCGGCCGGCGCGTCACGGCCGATCCGGCCGCGCCCGGCGATCCCCCACCCCTGTGGGTTTTCACTTCGGCCACAGCCCTGGCCATCGCCGAAAAGACGGGCCTGGCCGATGTCATCCGGCAGAGCGGGGCACTGCTCCTGCAGAACACCTGCCCCGAAGTCGTGCCCTACGATCAGCGGTGGGTCGCTCACATCCTCACCAATTCGATGAAGGCCGAGCATTACATCAAGTCGGCGCTAAACGGTATTCCCACGTCCGTGATGCCCCTGGCTGAATGCATCGCGCTGGCGGCTGGTGAGTGGCATATCACTACCAACAAAAACGCACCAGCCCCCGCTGCCCGGCCCACATCCGGGCCGGCCAGAAGCCAGGGCCGAAAATCGGGGTTCGCTGAGGAATCAGATCCTCCTTCATTTAACATCGCCACCGGCCACGGCCTGCCATCGCAAGGTGAATTCACTCTCGTCGGCGAGGCATTCGTGACTGAAACACCGATCACCTTTTTGGGTTATGTCAACCGCGTCACCGGCGCTATCGAGGAAGCGGGGCATCCGGCCGACGGCCAGAGCATGGCCGGCAAGATCGCCATCTTCCCACGCGGCACTGGCTCCAGCGTGGCTCCCTACGTTCTGCTGGAACTCTTCTATCGTGGCGTCGCGCCGTTGGCTGTCATCAACACTGAAATCGATCAGCAAACCGCGCCGGCCTGCTCTCTGGAGGGCATCCCTTACGCTTTTGGCTTCGACGTTGACCTGACCCGGGCGGTGACCAGCGGCGACACGGTAGCTCTTCAGCGCCGGGGGGAACGCGTTGAGTTGCGTATCCTAGAAAGGGGAGGAGCCGATGAATGAGTTGCTGAATTTCTTGCTGGCCGTCACGATCATTCTTATAGCAGCCAAGACCAGCGGCTACATCAGCGTCCGGCTCGGCCAGCCCTCTGTTCTAGGAGAGTTAGTCGTTGGCCTGCTTCTGGGGCCAACCGTGTTGAACCTGTTTGGCGTGCTGCCGGGCCTTGCCGGAGATGATCATTTAACCGAGTCATTGACACTGTTCGCCGAGATTGGCGTGCTCTTGCTCATGTTCCTGGCCGGTCTGGAGCTGGAGTTGAATGAGTTATTGAAGTCCGGCCGGGTGGCCGGGCTGTCGGGTTCACTGGGTGTCATTGTGCCCTTGGCCGGCGGCTACGTGACAGCATTACTCTTCGGTCTGTCCTCAGAAGAAGCTCTGTTCATTGGTCTGGCACTGTCGGCCACCAGCGTCAGCATCTCGGCCCAGGTGCTCATAGAACTGGGGGTGTTGCGCAGCAAGGTAGGGCTTGGGATGCTAGGCGCAGCAGTCTTTGATGACATTCTAGTCGTTCTGCTGCTCTCGGTCGCCTCCACATTTTTTGACAGCAATACGGCTGGAGCGGGAAGCATTGGCATGATCGCTGTGAAGATGGTCCTCTACATTGTCGGCGCGACAGTCGTTGGCCTGTACCTGGTTCCGCCGCTGCTCAGCCGGATCAGCGATCTGCCGGTCAGCAAACCCATCACGGCATTTGCCCTCGTGGTCTGCCTCCTGTTTGCCTGGGCTTCCGAGGCCCTGGGCGGCGTGGCCGCGATTACCGGGGCTTTCCTGGCCGGCCTGTTCATGGCCCGCACGCCTTTTGTCAGGCAAATAGATGATGGGATTTCGACGCTGGCCTATGGCTTCTTCGTGCCCATCTTTCTTGTTAATATCGGTCTACAGGCCAATTTGCGTGAAATCAGCAGTAATTTGTGGGTATTCGCTATTGTGCTGACAATTGTCGCCGCGGCGACGAAGGTTATCGGCAGCGGCGGCGGCGCACTCATGAGTGGATTCGGCCGCCTGGATGCTCTGCGGCTGGGGGTGGGCATGATTTCGCGTGGCGAGGTCGGCCTGATCGTTGCCTCAGTTGCCTTATCGCAGGGGCACATTGAGTCTGAATCCTTTTCCGTGATCGTGTTCATGGTCATTGTCGCCACGCTGGTGACGCCCTTGCTGTTGCGCTGGCTCTATCATGATAATCCAACTGATGAGGAAAAGCCGCAGCGCAAACCGGGTCGAGTCTTACTGGCGTCGGGCGATGTCGCCTGAGAATAGAATGGGACAAACAACATGTATTATCTTGTTACGCTGGTAATTGATGACATCAATAAAGCTCCGGCCGTCATGGACGCCTGGGAAGAAGTGGGCGTCGGAGGCATTACGATTATCGAAAGCACGGGAGCGGCCCGCCTGCACTCGATGCAAGGATTCCGCGACGACGTACCACTCATGCCCAGCCTGCGCTCCCTGTTGAACACGCGCGAAGAGCACCATCGCACCATTTTCTCGATTGTAGAAGGGGACGAGAAGGTCCACGAGCTTATTGACGTCACCCAGGCTGTCATCGGCCAGTTGCACGAACCGGACACGGGCATCCTGTTTGCCATGCCGTTGTCCCACGTGGTTGGGGTGGTGCGGCGCAACTATAGCGAAGGATCAGGATAAGGGGGAGTGGGCGCGAAGGGACTTGAACCCCTGACCTCACGGATGTGAACCGTGCGCTCTAACCAACTGAGCTACGCGCCCATGCAGAGCGTATTATAGCATAGACGTGATTTTCGCCAAGAGACAGCGAGGGTATGTTCCAGATGGCCTGCCTGTCAAGTTTATGCGAATAGAGCCGTGGAGGCATGATGACCCAGCAACCGGTTGCAATACGTAGATCCCTTTTACTATTTTTTATAGTCGCCGTGCTCGTCCTGCTAGCCGGTTGTGCCGACGGCGGGGCAAGCGGCCTGCCGTTCGTCGAGACGTTTGATGAACCCGGCGCGTGGGGCACGGGCGAAGACGCCTACTCAGTAGGTGCTGTGGCCGATGGGGTCTATGATTTCCTGGTGATTGAGAATGATATCACCCGCTGGGCTTCAGCCGGCAAGAACTTCGCCAACGGCATCTATGAGGTCGAGGCGACTCCTGTTGAAGGACCGTTGGACAACGGGTATGGCCTGCTCTTTCGCGCGGACGCGGAAGCGGGAGACTTCTACCTGTTTAAGGTTTCGGCCGACGGCTACGTCTGGATTGGCCGTTACCGGGATGGAGCTGAAGAAGCCCCCATCATTGGTGATCATTGGTTCGAGTCGCCGGCTGTGCTGACCGGCCTCAACGTCACCAACGTGCTGCGCGTGCAGGCCGAGGCAGGCAACATGATTTTCTATGTAAACGATCAGGAAGTCGGCCGCGTGACCGATAATACCTTCTCCTCCGGGGACGTAGGTGTATTGGTGCAAACGCTGGGCGGCGGCGGGGTGCGCGTTCATTTCGACAACCTGAGCATCAACCCCCTGCCATGACAGGAAAAACGGAACTTTATGCCCATTCCCTGCCGCCGCGTTTATGCTACGATGTTTTGGTAGCCCGGGGGATGCTCCGGGCTTTCGATTGTCCTGAATAGCCGCTACCCCACTGGCGGCCACTGAAAACCGATTCGAGCGGCCGCCGCGACCCGGCGCCACCGCCTAGCACTCTGGAGCAAATATGCTGGAGACGCAAGAAACCAGAACAGAACAACCTCTTAAATCTTCCCTGGTCATGAGCGCAGCTGACGTGCTGCGTGACTACCGGCTGGCCGTGCAGAGCCGACAGGCCAGCATCATCGGCCGGCGCGAAGTTCTCAACGGCCGGGCCAAATTCGGCATCTTCGGCGACGGCAAGGAAGTGTCCCAGATCGCCATGGCCAAAGTGTTCCGCAAGGGAGACTTCCGCGCCGGCTATTACCGGGATCAGACGTTCATGTTCGCCATCGGGGCGACAACCATCCAGCAATTCTTCGCCCAACTCTACGCCCATGCCGACGTGACTGCCGACCCCAACTCCGCCGGGCGGCAGATGAACGCCCACTTCGCCACGAGCCTGCTCGACGACGACGGCGACTGGCGAGCACAGACGCAGCTCTACAACTCCTCGGCCGACCTTTCGCCCACCGCGGCCCAGATGCCCCGCCTGGTTGGTCTGGGCTACGCCTCACGCCTCTACCGCGAACTGGCTGACCTGCGACACCTGACCCAATTCTCGCGCAACGGCGACGAGATCGCCTTCGGCACCATCGGCAACGCTTCCACGGCCGAAGGGCATTTCTGGGAGGCGGTCAATGCCATTGGCGTGCTGGACGCGCCGGTTATCATCTCCATCTGGGACGACGAATACGGCATCTCCGTGCCCAACGAGCACGCCATCACCAAGGGCAATCTAACCGACCTGCTGGCCGGCTTTCGCCGCGAGCCGGGCCGCCCCGGCGGCTACGAACTGTACACCGTCAAGGGGTGGGACTACCCGGCGCTGCTGGAGACCTATGCCCGCGCCGCCGCGCTGACACGCGAACACCACGTGCCGGCCCTTATCCACGTTACCGAGATGACCCAACCCCTGGGCCATTCGACCTCCGGCAGCCAGGAGCGTTACAAATCGAAGGACAGGCTGGCCTGGGAGCGGGAATACGATTGCCTGAATCAGATGCGTCGCTGGATTATAGACCAGCATCTTGCGCCGCCGGGGGAACTGGACAATCTGGAACGCAACGCCGAGAAGCAGGTAGAGAACTTCCGCGTCAAGGCGTGGCAAGCCTTCTCGCGGCCGATCCATGACGAGCGACGTGAGGCAACTGATCTCATCGCCGCAATCGAGGCGACCTCCCCTCAGGGCGAATCCCTGGCCACCATTCGCCGGCAGCTGATCAATCGAGAAGCACCGCTGCGCCGGGATGTGATGACCGCTATCCGCGAGGTGCTGGTGCTGACGCGCCACGAGCCGCGCGCCGACGACACGCCCATCGGCCGGCTGCTGGCCTGGAAGGCAGCCCATGAAACAACCAACCGCGAACGATACGACTCTCACCTCTATAGCCGTTCGACGCAGTCGCCGCTCCGCGTGAGCGAGGTCAAACCGGTTATACCGGACGACGCGCCACTCGTGCCCGGGGCGAAAATTCTCAACGCCGCCTTCGACGCCATGCTGGCCCGTGACCCGCGCGTCGTAGCCTTCGGCGAGGACGTGGGCCTGCTGGGCGGGGTCAACCAGACGTGGGCCGGGCTACAGGCCAAATATGGCCCGCTGCGCGTGGCCGACACAGGCATCCGCGAGGCGACGATCATCGGCCAGGCCATTGGGCTGGCCTTGCGGGGGCTGCGGCCTATTGCCGAGATTCAATATCTCGATTATCTGCTCTATGGGCTGCAAATCCTGTCCGACGACCTGGCGTCGCTTCATTGGCGCACGCGGGGTGCTCAGAAAGCGCCGGTCATCGTCAGCACGCGCGGCCATCGTCTGGAAGGCGTCTGGCACGCCGGTTCGCCGATGGGCGCTGTGGTGAATCTATTGCGCGGCATGCACATCTGCGTGCCCCGCGACATGACACAGGCTGCCGGCTTCTACAACACCCTGCTGCTGGGCGACGACCCCGGCCTTGTCGTGGAGGTACTGAACGGCTACCGGTTGAAAGAACGTCTGCCAAGTAATATTGGGGATGTCACCGTACCGTTGGGCGTGCCCGAAATCCTGCGCGAGGGTGAAGACATCTCGCTGGTTACCTACGGCGCGTCGTGCCGCATTGCGCTGGACGCGGCCGAGGCGTTAGCCGCTGTCGGTATAGATATAGAAGTGATTGATGTGCAGACCTTGCTGCCCTTCGATCGGCATGGTGCAGTTCTGGAATCGTTGAAAAAGACGAGCCGCGTCGTCTTCCTGGATGAGGACATGCCCGGCGGGGCAACGGCCTATATGCTGCGCGAGGTGCTTGAGATACAGGGTGGTTTCCACTGGCTTGATGCCGAGCCGCGCACCATCACCGGCCGGCCCCACCGCCCGGCCTATGGTTCCGATGGGGCTTACTTCTCCAAGCCCAATGTCGAGGATGTGTTTGCCGTGCTTTATGACATGATGAACGAGGCCAGTCCGGCCCGCTATCCGCGCTTCCAGTAGCCGCGGGGGGAGAGAGTAATAATGGCTGCAAAGATAACATTGCCGGAAATGGGCGAGGGCGTGATTGAGGGCACGCTGTCGCGCTGGCTGGTCAAAGAAGGCGACCGCATCGAACAATTCGCGCCCATCGCCGAGGTGGAAACGGACAAGGTGACCACCGAGACGACGAGCGAGTTCGCCGGGGTGGTGCTGAAATTGTGCGTTAACGAGGGGGAGACGATCCCCGTCGGCACAGTCCTGGCCTACGTCGGCGAGGCGGGTGAGAGTGTGGACGGAGAAACTCGCCCGAAGGAAGTTGAAGAGGAGAAAGGGGGAAAGGGAGAAGGGGAGAAAGGGAGTAGCGCTAATGGCGCGGGCCATGTGTTTTCCGGCCAATCAGGCGACACCATCAATGAACCAGCTAAGGCCGCGACGGGCGTCTACACGGGGCGCGTCAGCCCTGTCGTCGGCCGCATTGCTGCTGAACAGGGGATTGACCTGGGCCAGGTGACAGGCACCGGGCGCGACGGGCGCATTACCAAAGAAGATGTGTTGGCCTATGTGGAGGCACGGGAGAAGACCGCCGGCGAAGCGACTCCTGTCGCCCGAACGCCGGCCGCCGATGAAGACCAAGTCAAGCCGCCGGTTTCGACGCCTTCAACACTCCCCGCGCCGGCGCGTGCCGCTCCAGAGGAAAAACCTGGAATGGTTCAGGCGGCGGGCACAGCCAGCGACCTGCTGCCGCTGACGAGCATTCGCCGCGCCATCGCCGAGCACATGGTGAGCAGCAAGCGCACCAGCCCTCACGTGACAACGGTGTTCGAGTTCGACTTCACGGCCGTGGCCGCCCACCGGCGGGCGCACAAGGACAGCTTTGCCCGCGACGGCGTTCATCTGACCTTCACTGCCTACATCGTCGCCGCCACTGTGGCCGCGCTGAAGGAACACCCGATGGTCAACAGCAGCTGGAGCGACGACGGAATCCTTCTCCATCGGGCCATCAACATTGGCATGGCCACAGCCATCGACGACGGGTTGATCGTGCCCGTGATCAAGAATGCCGATGGGTTGAACTTGTTGGGATTGGCACGGACGATCAACAACCTGGCCGACCGCGCGCGGGCCAAACAACTGAAGCCCGATGAGGTGAAGGGTGGGACCTTCTCAATTACCAACCAGGGCACGACGGGCAGCCTCTTCGCCACGCCGATCATCAACCAGCCCCAATGTGGCATCCTGGGCGTGGGGGCCATCGAGAAGCGGGTCAAGGTTATCGACGACGCTATTGCCATCCGCCCGCTGGCCTACGTCAGCTTCACCTTTGACCACCGTATTCTGGATGGCGCATCGGCCGACCGCTTTGTGACCAGCGTGAAGCGTGGTATTGACGCGTGGCGTTGAGCCCGGAAGAACTGGCTACGGACAAGAACTGAGGCCACGGATTTTAAGGCGAGTGGCGGGCGGCTTCCCATGGAGCCCGCAGTTGTTCGGGCACGCGCACCGGGCGCAGCGTCTTCAGGTCGGCAAAGTAACCACTCTGTTGGGCTTCAGCGCATAATTGCTCGCCAACGCTGATCTCGGCCGCCAGCGTCCAGCGCGTGCGCGACAGGCCGGCCACCCACATGCGCCCAACGGCCGCGTCGCCGATGCGCACCGGCCAGCGATACTCGATCTCGCTCCGGGTCAGGATGGGGCTGATGCCTGAGCGCAGCATGTCGTCTATGGGCAATACGTCAGCCAATATCTCCGAGCGCAGATCTTCCAGCCAGCGGAAATAGACGATGTTGTGGACGATATTGGCGAAGTCGATGTCGTAGGTACGCACAACGATCGGCCGCTCGATCAGCAACGGACGGGTCATTCCTTCCCCCAGAACAATGAATTAACCACGGGTTCGACGGATCAAGACGGATAGAAATCCGCGTTGATCGGTTCAATCCATATTATCCGTGGTTCATTCATTTCCTCTTAGCTAAATCGCTTACGCAAATACTCCACTGCGACGCGGTCGATGTTGTCCCCCGTGCCGTCCCAGCGCTCCTCCAGGTTCTCGCGACCGACGAGTGCCCGCAGCGCCGTGCGGGTGGCCTCGTCGAACGCGCCGTTAACAGGGCCGGTGTAATCGCCCGTGCGACGCAGAAGAGCCTGCAACTCCCCGGCTACAGCTGACAATGGCGTCAAATCATTGGGATCAACCGTGCCGAAAAAGAGATGGTGCATCGTCACCAGTTCACCCAACTTATCGATGGGTTCGGGATGGTCGTCCACGCGCAGATCCAGGTAGCGGTCATTATTACCGCCGTAACCACCGTCGCGGCGCACGACCAGTACCCCGGCCGCCTGCCGGCCGCGACTGTCACCGCCTGCGGCCTGGCCGGCCGCCAGCGCCGACACCAGCCAATCGGCCAGCTCCCCCGGCCCGCGACGCGCTTCTTCATAGGCCGCGGCCATCGCTTCAACCGTGCCAGGAATGAGGATATTGCCCTGGCAGGCGAAGCCGTCACCCACGATGTGACCGGCCCAATCGTAGCACCCTTCGCCGGTGAAAGCCGCCGCCCGGCCATTCTTGTCCACCATGCCGACCTGACGCTGGGCGCGCTGCGGGTCGGCAGCAGTCAACATGGTGATCGTCTCTTTGGCGCTATGTCCCCCCGCCATCAGATCAAGCCCGTCCAGTCCATAGGCCACGTTGGCAAACGATTGCGTGGCCACGGCCCCGGCCTCGGCCCTGGCCCAGGAGACAACCGCGGCGCAGGCCAGGAATTTTGATTGCACGGCCACCCCCCATTCCTGGCGGCCGGGATCATAGGCGACAATGGAAAAGGTAGCGATGGGATTCGTCGACATAGTCGGCTAGAACTCCTGTGATGCCTCGGTCGGGGCCAGCGCCTCGGCCAGAACGTCCTCTATCCGGTCGACCAGGACGAAGCGCACGTCCTGGCGCAGATGTTGAGGAATGTCCAGCAGATCACGCTCGCTCTTGCGCGGCAGGATGAAGGTGCGAATACCGGCACGGCGGGCGGCCAGCGCCTTCTCGCGCACACCGCCAACGGGCAACACCCGGCCGCGCAGGGTGATTTCGCCGGTCATGGCCACATCGTGGCGGATTGGCCGCCCGGTGTAGGCCGATATGAGGGCCACGGCCAGCGTCACCCCGGCCGAAGGGCCGTCCTTGGGCACCGCGCCTTCAGGCAGGTGGATGTGAATATCCTGGCGCTCGAATTGAGTGGGATCGATGCCCAGCATATCGAACTGGCTGCGGGCGTAGGTCAGGGCGGCCTGGGCGCTCTCACGCATCACGTCGCCCAGTTGGCCGGTCAGAATGAGGTTACCCTTGCCAGGCATCAGGTTGACTTCGATGATCATCAGCTCACCGCCGGCCGCCGTCCAGGCCGCGCCGGTGGCTACACCGATTTCATCCACGTCGGGACGAATATCCTCGGCAAAGCGTGGCGGACCAAGCAATTCGCGCGCCTTTTCCGCGGTGATGCGCCGCGGCGGCTTCTTGCCTTCGGCCACTTGCCGGGCAATCTTGCGGGCCACGTTGGCCACCTCGCGCTCCAGATTGCGAACGCCCGCCTCGCGCGTGTATTCGCGAATCAGCGTGGTCAGGCTGTCCTCTTCGAAGCGGATGTTCTTGTCGGCCAGTCCATGCTGCTCAAGCTGGCGGGGAACGAGAAATTGGCGCAGGATGCCCAGCTTTTCCTCTTCCAGGTAGCTGGAGAACTCGATCACTTCCATGCGATCTTGCAATGCGGGCGGTATGGGATCGAGGAAGTTTGCCGTGGTCACGAACAGGATGCGCGACAGGTCGTATTCCAACCCCAGATAATGATCGACAAACGAGTTATTCTGCTCTGGATCGAGCACTTCCAGCAGCGCGGCCGAAGGGTCGCCGCGAAAGTCCGCCCCCAGCTTATCCACTTCATCCAGCATGAACAGCGGGTTGCGCGTGCCCACGCGGCGCATGGCCTGAATGATGCGGCCGGGCATCGCTCCGATGTAGGTGCGGCGGTGGCCACGTATCTCGGCTTCGTCGCGTACACCGCCCAGACTGATGCGCACGAACTCCCGGCCCAGCGCGCGGGCGATGGAACGGCCGAGCGAAGTCTTGCCCGTGCCCGGCGGCCCCACAAAGCAGAGGATCGGGCTGCGCATGGTGTCGGGCGCGATACGCCGCACGGCGATGTACTCCAGAATGCGATCCTTCACCCGCTCCAGGCCGTAATGGTCGGCGTCAAGCACGGCCGCGGCGTTGGCCACGTCCAGATTGTCGGGCGACTCCTCGACCCAGGGCAGATCGAGAATCCAGTCGATGTAGGTGCGGATGATGCCTATCTCCGGCGACATGGGCGGCATGGCGTTGAGCCGGGCCAACTCCTTCTCCGTCTTGGCCCGCACCCCGTCCGGCAGATTCTTGGCGGCCACGGATTCGCGCAGTTCGCTCAACTCCTGGCCGAACACATCCAGCTCACCCAACTCACCCTGGATGATACGCATTTGCTCGCGCAGGAAGTGCTCGCGATGGGAGCGATCCACTTCCTGCTGCACCTGGTTCTGAATCTCATCCTCCAGTTCCAGCACTTCGAGTTCTTTTGCCAGCAGGACGCTGATCGTCTGCAACCGCTCGTGAGCGTCGAGAATCTCCAATACATTCTGGCGCGTGGCTACGGGCACCGGCAGCGTCGAGGCGACAAAGTCGGCCAGCCAACCGGGTTCATCCAGATTAAGGGCGTAGGTGTAGGCCTCTTCGGGCAGGTTGTGATTCAGACCGACCACCTTCTCAAACAGGGCCAGCACGGCGCGCATGAGAGCCTCGGTATTAGGCCGCCAGGCGTCGATCTCGTCCACGATGCGCGCCCGCACGCGAATGTACGGGTTCCACTGGGTGAAGCTAAGGATTTCGACCCGTCGCCGCCCCTGGGCCAGCACGCTGGTCGATTCGTCGGGCATGCGCAGCACGCGGCCGATGCTGGCCTCGGTGCCGATGGCGAACAAGCCGTCCTGTTCCGGATCGACGGCGTCGTTTTCGCGCTGGGCGGCAACGATCAGGTTTTCTTGCCCGTTGTTGGCGGCATTAATCGCCGCCAAAGAGCGTTCGCGGCCGATAAAAAGGGGCATAACCATCTGCGGGAACAGCACCACGTCGCGAAGGGCCAGAAAGGGGCATTCAATGATGCCATCGTTGTCCTGGGTTACGGGCTGATCGAACAGATCATCGCCCAATTCGGGGAACAACTCGGGAAAATCGGGGAACTGGCTGAAATCAAAATCATCCATGGGTATCGTCAGCCGATTGTAGAGTGTCCCAATGATTAAGCAAGTCGCCGATGACAATGATCGAGCCGGTGGCGACAACCAGATCGCCCGGCGCGGCGGCGTGCAGCGCGGCGTCGAACGCTTCGGGCACGGAATGGGTGATGGCAGCCACACGGCCGCGTTCGGCTACCAGCGCCGCCAACTGTTCCGGCGTGGCCGAGCGGGGGTGGTTGGCGGTGGTCACGATGATCTCATCGGCCAGCGGAACCAACCGATTCAGCATTCCGGCCACGTTCTTGTCTTCCGGAGCGCCAAAGACGAGAATCAGGCGGCGGTTGTGATAATTTTGTGATAAGGCGGCAACCAGCTTGGCCGCAGAGTCCTCATTATGGGCCGAATCGACCAGAATGGCCGGACGATCATCCCCACCGGCCTGCAACAATTGCAGCCGTCCCTCCCACTGCACATTCGCCAGCCCTGCACGCAGCGCGTCCAGAGTGAGGCCGGGGAAGCGCCGCCTCGCCTGTGCCAGTGCCGCCAGAGCCACGGCTGCGTTCTCCAGTTGGTGGTCGCCGG
>JACDJC010003209.1_pt1 | contig 12028 bp, 11 predicted proteins | sample 7454191 | NCBI WGS metagenome assembly JACDJC01 (sample SAMN14253291, study PRJNA609438) | sludge metagenome | isolation source: sludge after 25d culture with pyrite and EDTA | collected 2018-12-20
AACGCACGGAGAATCAAGGTTTGGTTTCCGTGCTTGGTCGGACCACAGCGCGTGAGTTTGCACACGTTCCACCGAGGCGGAGCGACCCCACCAGCGTTCGCTCTGCACGAAAACGTTAGCGTGATGTCGGCGCAGTTCCATTTCACGTTCCGCATCGATGGGCAGACGCTGCGACTGGATATCAACAACCTGTCGCGCCTCAGCCGCAAGAACCAAGTTTGGATTGGAGAATGGCACCACCGAATCCCGGGGACCCCGCTTTGCGTCTTCTTGCAGATTGAGTTTTTCCGCAACAGGGCAACGAGTGCGTTCGAACTCCAGGTGTTCAATTCTGATCCGAGCTATCCAAGCGTTAGCTATCGACCTTCCGGACCTTTGGTCATCGAGACGTTTGGGTTCTGGATCGAACCTCGATTCATTGGCCACTTGGGCGGGGAGCCCGTTCGCGCTGGTCTCAATACCACCCTAACTATTCCACCGGCACCCAACGGACAGTGGCACGATGCTGGCGGGGTAACCACATGGGGTTCGCTCTACTGGATCGCTCCTAACGATCCTGGTATCGACGATCGATCAACTATCCTCGCCGACCGGGAATGGGAGGTGACCGCGGCCGTGTGTGCCGACTACAGAGAGAAGGGCTTCGGTCCGCTTGGTTTCCTCCCATCGCGCCCGAGCTGGTTCATCGACGATGACGCCATGCGCCAGGCGTTGGTCAACCAGGCCACGCTGGCCATGGGAGATGGAAACTTTCACGGGCGAGGTCCATGGGCTCGCAGCCAGTTCGGCCTCAAGACCAGACCACCAGATCCTGGGGCGCAAACGTCGTTCGGCGTCCAGGTGCCTGACTACATGTGGGCGGCACTGGTTGGTGAGCCAACGATGCTGCCTGTGATTATGCGCTCGGCGGCGCAGGAAGCTTGCCGGCCACAACACAACTTCGAGGCGAACCTCGACATCGTCACATCGATCGGCCACCCAACTTGCGTTGGGTTCCTTGGCGAGGTGTGGAACACGGCAACCAACCCGGACCGATTGGGCAAGACCGACTTGCGCACCGATGGGCCACCTAACAGGTCCGACGATGGAGTTGGTGGGCACTGGTGGGGACACGACGCCGCGCATCACCAGAACGCGGTTGCCGCTGGCGCCTACATGCTGACCGGCAAGGAGATGTTCCGTCGCATCGTGCGCTGCAACGCCGAACTGTCCAAGATGCAGTGGAGCGTTGACGAGCGAAATATCCACGCTCAGAACCACCAGAGCGCCAGGTCTGAGGGTCGATCTCTCATGTCTTCGGCGTGGGCCTACGAATGCACCGGCGACACAGGGCACCTCACCCACATGGTGCAAAGAATCGAAGAGCGTATCAATCGCCCGGCGCAGGTGGGGGGGTGGGCCGGATTCGACACCAACCGAATCATGAGGTACAGCGTCGCAACCGGTTTCGAGGAAGCAGCTTTCCCGAACTGGGTGCCATGGGAAGAGTCGCAGTATGTCCTTGGAATGGCGCACGCCGCGATCCTGACCGGAAGTGCGGTAGCTCTGGACATCGCCACTATCGTGGCGCGCACGGTAGCCATGCACGGATGGCGCCAATTCGGAGGCAACTACCAGACACTGCTACAAAACGGACCTGTCGGACCGAATCCGCTTGATCAGTTCATCGAAGGCGAACAGGTCGTCCAGGTGCAGGGACAAGCCACAGCTACAGGCATCGTGCTGGGGTCGGGGTACAACGGAGGACTTGACTTCGGAACGCGCCAACAACTTCATCTCACGCAGTGTGTTGGCACTTTCGATACGGGACTTCCGACCGAAGGCCAGCAGTCCGGGCGTATCATGATTCCGACGCGCCGATTCTGGGGATGGGAGATGGCGTATCGGCTGCACGATCCATACCCAGAAGCCCCGTTGAACGACGCGCAGCTAGACATTATTCGACCGCCAACAGAGCGACCCGGATACCAGAGCCCAGCTAACCCAGGGCAGCAGCAGTGTGTATTCCGCAACGTGTACTGGGATGCCGGCAACCTCAAGTTCTGGACTGTTGGCGCAATCCTTTGGGGCCGCAAGCGTGCCGTAGAACTCAATGACACGGTTTGGCGCGACAAGTGCGACGGCATCCTCGATGGGATTCTGAACCGGTTCGCGTTCGGCGATGGGCTTCATGACGGCGTGAGCAATTGGACGCCCATAGTCCACCACTCCGAAGTTCCGTGGCGCGTGCCGCTGACCGACACAGACAAGGATCTCAATCCCGCTCTGACTGGGCCTTGGCCTCCGATCGAGAGTTAGGGGGACTCCGCTGGTGCCTCACCCTCAGATGCAATGGCGGAGCGGAGGGTAATGTCTTCACAACTAGAGCTAGCACGGATGGCGAGGTACTGGTGAACGTCGAACAAGTCCCCATCGGCAAGATCTTCTGTTCGCCGTCCAACCCTCGCGTGATAGGTGACGATGCAATCGATCACGTGGCCGCATCCCTTCGCAGATTCGGATTTCAGCAACCGATCGTCGCCAAACGCAGTGGGGAGGTGATCGCCGGAAACACCAGGCTAAAGGCGGCGATCAAGATCGGACTCGCCGACGTTCCCGTGGTATGGTTCGACGGCGCCAACATCGACGCCACGGCCTACGCCATCGCCGACAACAGAACGCATGAGTTCACCGAGTGGGATGAGGTATCGCTGGCCAAGATGCTCGAAGCACTCCGCGCCGAGGACGCTATCGATGGGATCGGGTTCGACGACGACGACATCGAACAGCTGCTGGCGGAGACCGCGGAGATAGGCGACGTCGACGACGAAGGGCCAGAAGAGCCACAGGCCGAAGCTACGGCCAGGCTCGGGGACATGTGGGTTCTCGGCAACCATCGTCTGCTGTGCGGCGACAGCACCAAGCTCGACGACGTACTCCGCGTGATGGGGCAAGAGAAAGCCGCGCTGGTGGCAACCGATCCGCCGTACCTCGTCGACTACACCGGCGAGCGGCCCAACGATTCTGGCAAGGATTGGACGGCAAGCTATCGCGAGATCGACAGCACCGACGCCGACGCGTTCTTCCGATCGGTGTTCACCAACGTGCTTGCGGTGCTTGGTCCCAATGGCGCCATCTACTGTTGGCACGCCCACAAGCGCTGCGGCGACATCCAGCGCATCTGGCGCGAGCTCGGCATCCTCGACCACCAGCAGGTGATCTGGGTGAAGCCGACGCCGGTGTTTGGCCGAGTCTACTGGAACTTCCGCCACGAGCCGTGCGTCATGGGCTGGCGGCAAGGGGACAAGCCCGAGCACGACGGGGTGCACGACCACGACTCGGTGTGGGAAGTCGACTTCGACGGCAAGGCGCGATCCGTTGGCGCAGAGCATCCGACGGCAAAGCCCACTGAACTATTCGAGCGGCCGATGCGCAAGCACACCAAGCGCGGCGATGTGGTCTTCGAGCCGTTTAGCGGGTCGGGGTCGCAAATCATCGCAGCCGAGAAGCAAGGTCGACACTGCCGCGCTATCGAGATCAGCCCGACATTCGTCGACGTCGCAATCCGGCGATGGCAGAAGGCAACCGGGCACGACGCAGTTCTCGAAAGCACAGGTGAGACGTTTGCGGATACAGTCGAACGACGACGTTGAATCGATTGAAGTCCTATGGCTAAGCCCAGGCGCCTCGACCTGAGAGAAGAGATTGCCGTATGCATCGCAGCGCTCGTGCCAATGCGCAAGATGGAGCGCGAGCTGGCCGACAAGCATGGGGTGTCGGCAATCGCTGTCCGCAAGCAAGTGCACGCGGTACGCCAAGAGATGGCGGACTTGTCGGATCAGCGCATCAAGGAAGAGATGGGGCGCATGCTCGCCCGCCTCGACTACCTTGGGCGCAAAGCCGACCGGGATGGTGAGCTGCGCGTGGCGGTCGCGATCGAAGCCATCCGGGCCAAGGCCATTGAGGTGATCAAGTCTAAGTTCGGGCAGCGAGGTGAGTTCATCGAAGGGTTGAGCTGGGCCGACTACGCTATGGCAGCCAGGCGAGTGCAAGACATGGCAGCGAACGAGAAGCGAGGCAAGATCACAGCAGTGATCGGACAATCGCAAGCACCTGAGGAAAGCACCGGGTGAACGTAGACGTTGCCGCCGTCCAGCAGATGTGGCGTACGTACCCGGAGCGGTATGCCAGCGACGCGCTCGGAGTCGAGCTGTGGCATCGACAGATCGAAACGCTGCACATGGTGCGTGACAACAAGCGTACCGCAATCGCATCGGGACACAACATCGGAAAGACGTTCGATGCCGCTGTGATCATCAACCAATTTCTGGACTCATACCCTGGGGCCATGATCTTGCTGACCGCACCGACCTGGCAGAGCGTGGTAAACCGCATCTACCGGGAGACGCGTGTCATGCGTCAACGCGCCAGGATGCCGCTCGGTGGACGCATCCTCACCGACCAGATCGTGATTGACGAGGACTGGAAGGCGGTCGCGCTGAGCACGCGCATCCCCGACTCGTTCCAGGGTCTGCACGCCGAGAACGTCCTGATCGTGTTCGACGAGGCTCAGATGGTCGAGCCGGACATATGGGACGCGGCCGAAACGTCGTTGAGCGCAGGCAACGCACGTATGCTGGTCCTAGGCAACCCGATCTACACGGTTGGCCGGTTCTTCGATTGTTTCCATTCCGACAAGGAGCGGTGGGCACATGTCAACATCTCGTGCCTGGAACACCCCAACATCGAGGCGGCCAGGAATGGCATGCCGATCCCATACCCGTCGGCGGTCACGCTCGAATGGTGCGATCACATCAAGGCCAAGTATGGGGAGCGGTCGCCTTGGTATCAGTCCCGCGTGCTCGGGCAGTTCCCGGCTGAGGGTCATGACTCACTGATACCGCTCGCCTACCTCGAGCAGTGCGCCAACATCACCCCGCCAGGGCAGCCGGCCGGTAGGACTCGCCGGCACATGGGCGTCGACCTGGCTCGTTTCGGCATGGACGAGAGCAAGGCCGTTCTTCTCGATGGGATGCGCGTGGCCAAGATTGACACGTGGAGCCAGGCTAGCACCACCGAGAGCGCGGCCCGCATCAAGGAACTGGCCGTTGCCTGGGACGTGCCAGGCGAACAGGTGCACGTGGACGTCGGGGCCATGGGCGCCGGCGTCGTCGACATCCTGCGCGACGGTGGGATGCCAGTCGATGCGGTCGACTTCGGCGAGGCTCCAGGCAACGACTGGCTGCACGTGATCGGAACCGAGGCGAAGATCAAGAACCGCCGGGCCGCACTGTATTGGACGGCGAGGTTGCTGCTGCGAGCCGGCGCTCTTAGCATCCCCGCCGAGTATGTCGACCTTTGGCAGCAGCTCACATCGATGCGCTACCTGTTCCACCCGCAGAGCGGAGAACTCATGATTGAGCCCAAGGAAGACATCCGAACCAGGATCGGCCGATCACCTGACGATGCCGACGCGCTGGTGTGTGCTCTGTCGCGCTACGTTTCGACTGTGGGGATGCTATGAAAGAAGACAAGGGACCTTTGCAATACTTGACCGATCCCTACGCGTCTCCCGACCTTCGTGCCCATGGTGTTGGACGGATCCACGACAACCCGAATTGTGTTCTGGTGTCGTTCAATAGGGAGTCGTCTGACGATGAGCTGCGTGCTCTCCATGAGTTCCTGCGCACGTTCAGGGGGACGATGAATACGTGAAGCGCCCACCAAGCCCGCGACGACTACCCCAAGCAACGCGCGCCGTGACGCTGGCCGAGCAGACGTCCCAAATGTTTGCGTGGCAAATCTGGGGAATCACACCCCAGAGAGAGTTGTCGCTGCAGACATACCACTGGACCTTTCGGGCGATCAGCGTGCTAGCCAACGCCGCCGCCATGGCACGGTTCGCGTGCTACACCGGAGACGAGCAGCGCGACGACACCGAGCGCGAATTGCCGCCGTGGGCCAAGCCGAACCAGTGGCAACGCGGCAGTGAGTTCTGGTCGCAGGTGATGGTGCTATGCACAGTGTTCGGGGGGGCGGCGATCTGGAAGCGAGCCGCGAACGGGCAGCATTGGACGCCAGGAGTTCCCCCGACCATCATCGAGGCCCACCCGATCTGCAACGTGCAGACAGTGGTGACCAATCGCAATCAGCTCACCGGATACAAGCTCAGTGCCTACGGGGATACGTTCGACCTGGCCACCAATGAACTGATCCTGATCCCTGAACTGGTAGTCGACAACCCGCTCAAGCCAACGGGACCAGGGCAGACGTTGCTTGGCACGGTGGCGCTCGCCGCAGCCGCCGATGCCTGGGCTCAAGGCTTCTTCGCCAATGGCGCCGTGCCATCCATCGTGATGCTGCTCCGCGAGAAGATCACCGACGCCCAGAGGCAGAGCTACCGCAAGGAGCTGGAGGACCAGCATTCCGGCATCCGCCGCGCAGGTCGGCCGATGGTGTTGTCTGGCGTGGAGTCGGTCCAGATCCCTAACACGGTCAAAGACCGTGACTTTTCCGGCCTGGTCGACACCGTTCGCGACACCGTGGCCGGCGTGATGGGCGTGCCCAAGATCCTGATGGGCGAGACCGACGGATACAACCGTGCCACCGCCACCGTCGCTGAGGCCACCATGTGGCGCCACGACGTGCTGCCGAGACTCAACAAGTGGGCGGCTATCATCACCGACGACCTGCTCACGTGGGGGTCGGCAGCCAGCGGGCTTACCGCGTCATTCGACGTGTCCGAAGTTCCAGCGTTGGGGCAAGAGCGCATCGACCAAACCGAGGTTGGCCGCCATTGGTGGGACATGGGTCTGCCTCTGGACTTGGTGAGCGAACGGCTCGGGCTTGGGTTGCCGCATGCAGAGGGCACGGACCTACCTTGGGGTGGCCGCGACATGGCAGGCGCAGTAGAATCAAGCGCCCCGAGTACGAGTTCCGAGCCGAAGGCCAAGCCGACCGCGGAGGACGATGAAGACGTCGACGTTCCAGAAAGCGACGACGTCGAACGAGGAGCCCGCGGCGGCTTGGCTGTTCGGTCTGCGCCCAAGGGATACGTGACCGGATGGGAGCGCCAAGTGCGCACACCAACCGAACGAGCCATCAACGACACGCTGAGCGCTCACTTCTTCGAGGTGCGTAAGGACGTGATCGCGGCCTTGGATGAGATCAGCAGCGAGCGCGGTCCAGGCATTACCATGGCCAAGGCCGCCAAGCTCTGGGCCAAGCAAGCGCAATGGGACGAGAAGCTGGTCAAGCGCCTGATCCCGGAATGGTTCCGCGGAGCGTCCCGAGCCCTCGCGTTCCTGCGCCAGTCGATCGGTGACCACAAGATCCTTGACCCCTACAGCAACGAGTCGATCCGCGCTGCGATGGAAGCCAAGGGAATCAAGGTCACCAAGATCAACCGCACTACGCGCGACGACCTGCGGGCCACGATCGCGGCAGGACTGGAGAAGGACGAGACCGTCGAGCAGATCGCCAAGCGGGTGCGCAAGGTGATGAACACTACTAAGGGGCGTGCCCGCACAATCGCCATCACCGAGACCGCGCAGTCAACGCACATCGCCACCATGACGGCATACTCGGCGCTCGGGATCAAGCGGCACCAGTGGGTGGCCGAGCAAGACTCACGCACGCGCGATAGTCACGATCGAGTCGACGGACAGGTGCGGCGCGTGGGGGCCAAGTTCACCAACGGGCTTTTGATGCCTGGAGACCCAAGCGGACCTGCGCATGAGATCATCAATTGCCGGTGCACGACGGTGGCGGTGCAGGAAGACGAGAACTGACATGGACGAACAAGCAATCGCAGCAGTGGTGAGTGTTCTAGCCCAGCGTCGCACGTTCGAGTGCGCGCGCATGATCCGTGGCGTCAAGGACGAAGACGGCGCGGACGATGGCAACCGCGAGATCACGTTCATCGCCAGCAACGAGAAGCTGGACTCCCACGGCACGCGAATTCTGCAGAAGGGTTGGGACTTCTCCGCGTTCCGGGGCGCGTTCCTGGCGTTCCACGACAACAGCCGGCCACCCATCGGCAAGATCGTCAAGAAGTGGGTGGCCAACCATGAAGACACCAAGAGCCTGTTTATTCGTGTACGGTTCCACACCGCCGAGCTGGAGCCAGAGGCCGAACGGATCTTCCAGCACTACCAAGCCGACAGCATGACGTCGGTATCGGTCGGGTTCCGCCCGCTGGAGGTCGACTGGCCGCGCAATGAGGCAGACGTCGAGCGCCTTGGCGTTCCTTTGTGGGGCGCGGTCATCAAGCGGGCAATGCTCTACGAGGTGAGTGCTGTAACGGTAGCCAGCGGCAACGGCACCGACATGGTCGAGGACGACAGCCGCGCGCTAACCAACGCGTTGCGCTCTGGTCTCCTCACCGCGCGCCAGGTCGAGGCATACCAGCGGGCGATTCGCCCAACGGGATTGACAGAGTCAGTGATGACTGATTTACTCTCTGCCGTCCAAGAACTGCGGTCCAGCATGCAGGACGCTGACCGTGGGATAGGCGCAGTGGCTACAGCGGCACCCGACGATTCGTCGGAGGAGCCCGAAGCTGAGCCCGAGGCTGGGCTATTGGCAGCCGTCCGGCAGCTTTGCACCCAAACCAACCGTGAGCTTTCAGACTCGCACCGCACCGGCCGGAGCGCCGGCTAGCGGCACAAATCCCGCGCCGGCCCCTGCCGCCGCTTCCCAAGTCCCCGATTTCCGTGACGCCCAGGCAGGAGCCGAATGGCTTCGCCAACTCAACGAGCGCGTCACGCGCATCGACGAGCGCTCGGCAAGCGCAGCGTCTTCAGATACACGGACGCAGCAAATCCTGGTTGAGTTAGGCGCTCGCGTTCAAGGTCTGGAGCAGCGCGCCCCGGTAGCTGCGCAGCCGACCGACGAGCCTCAGTCACTGCTGCAGTTCGGCGCTGAGATCTATCAGCACAGCAAGGGAACGTTGGCGCAAAGCCAACGCAAGGAATCGCGCTCGTGGAAATACCACGAAGACAATCACCAGCGATCTATGACCACTGCCCCGAACTCGTCTGGCGGATGGCTCGTGCAGCCGGTCATTGCCGACGAGATCATCGGTCTGGCCAGGGCGTCGATGGTGTTTGGGATGCTTGGCCAGGAACCTCGCACAGGTCGCCTACCAGTGTCCCAGATCACTGGTCTGCGCGGATCTTCGCTCACGTTCCCACGGCAGACTTCAGGTATGACCCCCGAGAGCAAGGCCGAAATGGGGCTTGCCAAGGTTGTGGACGGACCACGTTTAGACGCGGTCACGCTGAACCCGCACGAGGTTGCTGTAATCGTGCCCGTATCCAAGAACCTTCTGGCTAACGCTTCGATGAACGTTGAAGCATGGTTGCGGAACGAGCTGGCTACCGAGCTGGCTACCGAAGTGCAGAAGCTGATTATCACCGGCAGTGGTGGCGGAGCGGTCATTCAAGGAATGATCAATGACCCTGCGCTTGCTTGGACCAATGGTGCAGCCGCGGTGCTCGAGGCGACGCGGCTCGCCGATCAAATGGGAGCCGTGGAAGATCGCAACGAGCTTCTTGGCGTCGACACCACCGGATTCCTTTTGTCGCCAAAGCGTGTTCGCAACGTGAAGCAGATTCACATTGCCGGGTACACACCGCAGACCAAGACCGACAACCCTGGATTCCTGACCAACCCGTTTTGGTCCGATGCCCAACTCGAAGCCTTTACCGGCCAAAAGTGGGCGAAGACCACGCACATGCTGACCGATCTAACGAAGGCCGGCGGCCAGATCTTCGGAGACTGGCGCCACATGCTCATCGCCTTCTGGGATCAGATGGCTATTGAAGTTTCGGACAGTGCAACCGTCAACCAAAACGGGACGCTGATCCACGCATTCCAGCAGGGTTGCGTCATGTTCAAGGCTAGCGTCCCAGTGGACTGGGCGTTCAAGCGTCCCGGCGCGTTCCAAGGTCTCTACAACATCGCTGTTTGATAACGGAGGCAACACATGGTTTCCCTTTTGAATGAGACCCCGGCCAGCCGGGGAAGTCTGCAAGGTGCCTACGCTGTCAGCACGGTCAACGGCACCGCAGTCAATTGCGCCGGCTACAAGTCGGCCATCATGGTCTACGGCGGCGACAACGCTGCGACGGGAACGGCAGTCTACAAAGTGCAGCAGTCTGCCGACGGCTCGACTGGTTGGACCGATGTGGTACTGGATGGTGTCACTCTCACAACTCCGGCCATCCCCGCAACCGATGATGGCAAGGCCGGTGTGCTTGTGATCAGCGACTTGCAGCGCGTGCAGCAGTACCTGCGCGCCGTCGTCACGGTAGCTGTCGCCGGTCCAACGGTTTCGACATCGGCGTACTTCCTGCTGTTCGGCGACAAGTACACCACGCACAGCGTCGGCCCCGGTGCGAACCAGACCGACATTGCTCCAGTGGTGGTGTAGTCCGTGTCGCTGATGCTGAACGAGGCCCCGACGGTTCGGGGCTGCGGGCCGGTCCAGGCTTACCCACAAGGCGAGCACACTGGGCCGGCAATCAATGTCTCTGGCTACAGTCTGGCCTTGTTCAGCTACGTGGCCAACAACGACCTGGGTGGCACCACGCAGGTCCACATCGAGCACTCTGCTAACGGAACCACCGGATGGGGCGACGTGCCAGGAGCTGAGTCACCGTTGCTGTCCGCGTCCGAGAACGGCCTCGCTGGGCTGATCGTCGTGCGTGACCTGGTGCGGTGGTGGCCATTCTTGCGAGTGGTTATCACCGTAAACAACTTCGACGCGTTTGGGGTGTCTACAACGTGCCAACTGCACGGCGATCGGTATAGCACCCACCACGCAGCGAAGGGCACGACGGACATCGATGCCGTGCTCGTATGAACGTCACAACTCTCGAACGGGTCAAGCTGGCCGGTCGCATCACAGGAGATGCGGTCGACGACGAGATGCTCACCCAACTGATTGAGGGCGTGAGCGCTCGCATCGAGGCAGAGCTTGACCGGTGGCTCGACTCGTCCGACCTGCGCACGGAATACCTGGACGACAGCGACGGAGCCTTGCGTTTCGCCTTGCGCGGCTATCCAATTGCCGCGACCCCGGCGCCAGTAGTAGAGAGAGACTACACCCGGGCATGGACGGGCGCAGAGATGGTGCTGGCGCCGGGGAGTTCCTACTGGATCAACCAGGCGACCGGTGCGCTCACGCTGACTGGCAGCCTCAAGCACAATCCGTTCGCGTTCCAGACTGTGGACCAGTTCTACAGCACGCAATACCTGCCCAACACCATCCGCGTCCGCTACCACGGCGGCATGGCAGCAAGTGATGAGGAATTCGCCGCGCTCTTCGCCGACATCACCATCGGAGCGAACGAGGAAGTTCTGAAACTCTGGCGCATGCGCGACCGCGTGGGCATCACGAGCCAGAGCATTGTCGGCAGCACGGTCACCGTATACCAATCATCCGAACTCAACCAGGGCCTGGCAAACGCGATCGCCCGCCACCGGCGCGTCACGTTCTAATGCTGGGCTTTAGCGAACAACTAAAAGCTAGATTCCCGATTCTGTTTTGTCATTCGAGAACCATGACCCAAGTCGACCCACCCGATCCCGTAGACCAGCAAGTCAATCTGCACGCCCGCGATGGTGCGTTCATTACGGCGCTCACGCTGCCCGTGTTCGTTGAGATGCCTCAGGTGCTCCTGTGGTCCACGCGGTGTTTCACGTGGAATGTGTCCGGCGGGATCTACATCGAGGCCACTTCCTTCGTGGTGCCTGGATCCCCGTGACCCTGCGCGTTGTCGTCGACTTCGCCAAGGCTAAGACCGGATTGCGTCGCGTCCCGGTTGCGGTGACCAACGCCGTGCGCCGGTCGCTCGAAGAAGGCATGCGCGATTTCGCCGCCGAGCATCGCAAGCGGTTCATGTCAGGTCGGCCAGGGATCATTGAACGTACCGGCAACCTGCGCCGCAGCTTCCGCGTTGTCAGCAAGGCAGGACCAGGGACCAGCCTGCGCAACCTGTCCGTCAGCTACGAGAGCAAGGGAGTTCCTTATGCCAATATCCAA
>JACDJC010003210.1_pt1 | contig 12026 bp, 10 predicted proteins | sample 7454191 | NCBI WGS metagenome assembly JACDJC01 (sample SAMN14253291, study PRJNA609438) | sludge metagenome | isolation source: sludge after 25d culture with pyrite and EDTA | collected 2018-12-20
AACGATCCTCAATCGGCTTGTAGCCGGTTTCGATGGGTTGTGGGAGATCCACGGCCCGCAACTGGAAGCGCTAGCCGAACAACTCGAAACAGCCGCAACACAAACAATAGGAGCAACACCCATAGAAATGAAGAACCCACACACCGAACTCACCGAAGCCGCGCAAGCGCTCAAAGACGCGCAAACCGACGACGGAGCGCGGGTGGCACTCGACCGTATCGACCCGGACATTCTCGGATTTGCCTGGCTGCTGCGCGACAACGACAGCGCCGGGGAGGCTGACCGTCCGTTTATCAGCACGAAACGCAGCCCGGTTTGTGTGGAGGTAGGCGAGAAGCAGGTTCGCGCTGACACGATCGAATGGTATGTGGCTACGGACCGCGGGAACTATGGGCCGTGCGACTCGTTCGCTGACGCGCTCGAATTGGCTCATCAGGTGAAGCCATGACAGGCACAGTGACGGTAAACGACGTGACATTCCGGTTGGACCGGATCGCTAACGCGTGGGGGAAGGAGCACGACCACGACACGAGTTGGCTGACGCTCGTCCAACTCGACGATGGTGGTGAATGCGAAATCATGTGTCGCGACAAAAAGGTCGCAGAAAAGACGGCACAACTGATCGAAGCGGCGGTCTTCACGAAAGCGGACGGCAAAGAAACGCATTGGCTGATTGTCGACACCGGCACTGTTGAGAGCGTAGATAACGCGCACGATGACCGGGCGGCGACACCGTGGCCGAACGTCGTTATCGCGGCTAACGGTTGGGAGCGACCGTATGTGATGTCGTCGGGTGTACTGCGGGCGCTCAGCGAACAGGTCAAGGCGAACGCTGGTATGGATTGTGCGCCGGTGTGGATGGTGCAGGTCCTGCCGTGAGCGATGCCGACGAGAGCGTTCACCGGTTCGCTAGTGAGGCGATGCTGGCGCGGCTAATGATGCGTATCGGACACGGCTTATCTGGCGAATTATTGGAAGGCGGACACACCGGAAGGTTGTCGCCGGTAGACATGGAGCGAATCAGTATTGCGCTGGGTATCACCAACCAGATCGAAGCACGGTATGGGCCGTCGTCGGCAAGGTTATGGTTCGACAACCCGAACGTGTTCCTGAACTCGGGTGACGAGATCCGGCCGATCGAGATGCTCGCATCAGACGACCCGGACCGGTACAGCAAACTGCAATGCGCGTTGAACATCCACCTGGGCGAACCCTTGTACGACCAGTGAAACCGGTGGGCCGCTAACATGGGCGGCAATGGTTGACATTCTCGAAGAACTCGCCGACCTGACACCCGACCAGCTACGGCAAGTGTATGAGCGGATATCGCCTGCGGAGCGTAAAGCGTTAGAAGCACGGGCCGCACAGTTGATCGACCCAAACGCCGAAATGCGCGGGTTGGGGTGGCGCGAATGGACCGCCATCGCGTTACCGAAACTGGCGGTGTTTCCGTTCGGCGCACACCATCAACAAATGTGGGATTGGGCCTGGCAGCTCAAACCACGTAAACGGTCACAAGCGGGGCATTTGATCGCGTGTTGGCCGCGTGGTGGCGGCAAGTCCACTACCGCCGAGTCCGCGATCGCGGCACTGGGTGCGACGCGGCGCAGACAGTTCGTGCTGTATGTGTCCGCAACGCAGCCGCTAGCGGATCAGCACGTGCAGGATGTGGCGTCGCGGCTCGAATCACCCGAACTGGAAGCCCTGTACCCGAGCTTCACGGACCGGGAAGTATCGAAATACGGGTCGTCGAAAGGCTGGCGCCGGAACCGGCTACACACCAAATCTGGGTTCGTGGTCAACGCGATGGGGCTCGACACGGCAGCGCGTGGCATCAAAGTCGACGACATGCGCCCCGATCTCATCATCTTGGATGACATCGACCTGTTGACTGACAACACCCTGTCGACACGCAAAAAGATCGCAACGATCACCGATAGCATCCTCCCCACGATTTCGCCGTGGGGTTGCGTCATGTTCGTGCAAAACCTCATCAACGATGACGGCATCATGGCAACGTTGCTGGGTGAGAAACAGCAATGGTTGCTGCCACGCGTCACGATCGGCCCGCTACCGGCGATCCGTAACCTGTCGATCAACATGGGGACAGGTGGGGCACCGACGGTGACAGGTGATCCGATTTGGGCGGGGCAGGATATCGCCACGTGCAACGCGTACATTGGCACGTTCGGACTCAACGCGTTCCTCCGTGAATGCCAACACGAAGTATCCGCGAAACCCGGCGCGCTGTGGGCACGGCACTATTTCACGCACGGACAACCGGCAGGCACGTTCGAACACGCAACCGTAGCTGTCGACCCGAGTGTTTCCGATAAGGACACGTCGGACGAATGCGGCATCATCGGCGGCGGGGTCCTCAACGGTGTCGCTTATATCGTGGGCGACCGGTCTGGTGTGATGTCGCACGAAATGTGGGGCATGGAAGCGGTCAGGTTGGCGTGCGAGATCGGCGCGAACAAGATCATTGTGGAGAACAACCAGGGCGGCGATTTGGCGTTGGACACGGTGCGCCGCGCTGGGTCACAGTTGGCGGACAGGGCGCGGCGTTCACGCAAATACTCGGAGGAAGTGTATTTGCGGGCTGACAGTATTGCGGTGGTGCCGCGGCGCGCTAAATCTGGTGAGTCGAAAGTTGTGCGCGCTGAGATCGCCCGTGACTACTACCGGGTGTTGAAAGAGGGTGTGGGGCTCGACCCGCGCTCCCACGATTCCTATATCCCGTCCGGGAAAGTTGTTCACGCCGAAGGCTTAGGCGCACTGGAGAAAGAACAGACGACATGGGAGGGGCACGGTAAATCCCCTAACCGCATCGACGCGCTGGGCTACCTGTTAGAGATCCTGTTACCGAAACGTGGGCAGGACCCGCCACCGGCCGGGCCGATGTTCGGATAGCGCATGATACGATTCACGGTGTGCAAGCGGTTTGTGACGTGTGCGAACGAGAGGGCCGCGTAGAGGCGGTCAAAACCGAATATGGCATCGAGTCCTTGTGCTCGCGTTGTATTGGTGGCACGAAACCGAATGTGCGCATAACTGCCGAACATCTATCCAATAGGGGTGCCAGTGTCCGCGATTGAATACCACTTTTGGCCAGCCAAGGTGCGGCTGCAATCCGGCGTGGATGTGGTGGTGATGGAACAGTTGGAGCCGTTGCGGTCGGTTGTGTTGGCGTTTCCGGATGACACAAAGGCGAAGATCGCTGGTGTGCCTGTTTTGCAGGACGATTACACGATCCGGTTCAGCGACGACCACGTGAGCATCCCGTATCCGCCGCGGTATTACACCGCACCGTCGAACCCGGCGAAATTCCGCGAGAACGGTGAACTGTTGGAGGGTCGCGCCGAATGGCATCCTGAGGCCCCGAATGGCGGGTCGACCGTGTGGGTGTCCGTTACCGCTAACGATGTGCGGCATGTGTGGTTTGGCGGCACACTCGATATCGAAAAAGCGTCGAAGAAACCGTCGCATCTAACGGAGCTGCGGGTCCGTGAAGCGGCAAACGGTGTTGTGGCTGAGCGTGTCGAAACCCGAACGCTCGGTGTGAGCGTGGGTTGTGGGTGCCAGGGGAAGGGTTGGCAGCGTTCGTGACAGCGTGGCAGGCATGGTTGCTCGTTCCGTTCGCCGCGGCGCTTTGGTCGCGTCTGGTGTCGGTGGAGGCAGTGTTTGAGCCGCTGAGAGGCCGTCTCGGCCGCGGTGGCCGGTTTGCGGCATGGTTGCTGTCCGGGTTCCGTTGTGCGGCGTGTAGCACGATTCAGGCCGGTTTGGTGTTGACGTTCTGGTCTGCCGTGCCGGGATGGTTTGGGCAGATCGGCCGCGTGCTCACCGTAGCCATGTCCGTGGCGCTTGTTGGCGTTGTGGCCCGCAACATGTACGACGCGGCCATAAACCTGGCGCAGTACCGGGCGACCGTCGCGAAACAAGCGGTCGACCTGGGCGGCGAAGGCCCCCGTTACCGCATCATCCAAACACGCGCCACCGCCGACGGCACCGAGGTCGCGATCGCACCAATGACGACAGCCGACGAGCTCATGTCACCGCGGCGCATCACGTCCGTGTCTATCGTGCCGATCAACACCCCCCCGTTGGACGGGTGGGAACCGTATTGGCCGGTGTTCGACGACCCAGGTTTTGAGGTCTAATGCACCCGAACGCATCCAACGTTACTGCCGTTAAAACGGTCGGGCCGAACACCAGTATCCCTATGGCTATCCGGGCCGGTACATCGTTCTATTCGGTGCCCGTCGTGGCTGAGGCGCCAACAGGTAAGTGGCCGAAAGAAACCGACACGGAAACGAAAGCGTGGAAGAACTCGGCGATCGGCCCGGTCCGGCAAGTTATCCGCAAAGTGGCGGAGAAACCATCGCACGTTGACGTGTATGTTGGCGCGAAACGCGGCACACGAACCGTGGCGTGGCGCACATGGGATGACGACGCCGGTGAATGGGAACGCGACTTTGCTGGCAAACCAGGGGACGTGTGGGAACAGGCACAAACAGCGTTTGACCGGCACGTTGACGCCGACACCGCCGACGTTATCCGTATCGGTTTGGAGTGTTTGCAGATCGCCGGACGATTCGCGTTGGTGTCCTATCCGGTTACGGCGCAGGGGCACGCACGGTACGGGCCGGTTGACGAATACGGAAACCCGCTCACCCCGCCACCCGACATCACCGGGCCGGTCGAAACAGCGTTGCGGGGCAACAACGCAAAGAACGTCGCGAAAGCCGTTGAGGCGCTAAACCAGTGGTGTTTGGCGAACGACCAAGGTATCTGGAAAACACGAGCGACACGGATCGCGTCGGTGTCGGAACGCAACGCGGAGAAACCGAAAACAGCGGCTGATCCGTGGGCGGTCACCACGTACAGTTTGGCGGTCGACGACCAGACATTGCAGCTCGCATCATGGTCGTTTCTGTCGCTAGTCACCCGCGACTCGGCCGGTGGAGCGTCCGCTGACCCAGGGTGGGTGCACACTGCGGTGGCCGAAATCGAAGCCTACATGGCTGCGTGTAAAGCCGTGGTCGCTAGCTTGAATTCGCAGATCCTCGCACCGTTCATCGCCGTGCCCAAGGAAGCGACACCTATCGACCGCTCGGATTTGGCCGAAGAACTGTTCGGACCGGGTTTGATCCGCGGCAAACGCGACGACCCCGGTAAGGTGTCCCGCGCCGCGTATGTTGGCGCGATGATGGCACTTGGCGCGAAAGCCGCGATCGACCAAGGCAAAGTTGGTGCCACCGTATCGCCAACGATGTTGGATATCGACGGCGACATGATCGAAAAGATTCGTGTGCTCGACATTTGCCGGAAACTAGACCCGGAAATCGTGGCAACATGGCAGGCCGCGTTGAAGGTGCTGGTTGACGCGTCGGAAGCTGCCGCCGACGCGTTCTTTGGCGCGGGTTCCGCTAGTGGTTTCAACCGCAACATCGGTACTGTCACCGCGGAAAACGAGGCTGCGGACGCCGGGCGTGCCGCACAGTGGGTCATGGACCGTGTGTGCGAATCGCTTGTAGCCCCGTATTTTCGTGCGTCCGGCACGGTGTCGTTTGCGGAGTGGCGGCAAGTGCGCATTTGTGTGGACGCGTCGGTGCTGTCGCCGCCGCCTGTCCTGTCTGCACGGGATGTGCAAGGGCTTGTTGCTGCGGGTGTGATCTCGGAGGCCGGCGCGTTGAAGGTGTTGCGGTTGCCGTCGGATGTTGGCGCCGACCCAGAGGATGCACCGGGTGCCGCGCTGGAACCTGCCGCACAGCCGACACCCGATCTACCGCCGACCCCGGAACCTGTCGCGGAGGCAGCCGACGCGCTCGGGCTGATCGACCTCGCACCCATCACCGCCGCCGCGACGACCGTCGAAACGGAAGCGCTGGCGGACAATCTGGTTGCGATACAAGCCGAACTCATGGCCTACATGGCCGGGCAGACAGACGCGGCGATTGACCGCGCCGCGGTGCGTTTGGGTGCGATTCTGCGATCGAACGAGAAAGACCCGGACCGCAAACCGTTGGTCGCCGGTGTCGGGAACCGTGACGTTGCCGCCGCGTTGGGCACCGAACGTGTAGCCGCGATCCTCGCGAAACTCGACCCGACCGAGGAAGACACTGAGGCACGCCTGTTCGACGAGGCGCTAGTGGCGCTCGTGGCAGCGTGGGGTGTCGCAGCGAAAACCGCATGGGGGAAGATCCGCAACGCGTTCGTCGCCGCTGGCATTTTCGCGTCGGTCGCCGAAACCGAAACGGTGCTGTCAAAAGCACGGGAGAACGACCTGATCGACAGTTCAGGGAACGTGTTGCGGGCCGGGGTGCTCGACGTGTTCCGATCGAAACTGTTAGACCCGTCCACTACTGATGATGAGGCGCCGGTGGTGAAGCGGATCAAGGACGGTGAACCGTCGCTCGTTTCCGCAACCGCGGCGATCGCGCTTGCAGCCGCAGCGCTGTCCGGTGTCGGCATCATCCCAGGTGTGGCCAACAAGGCCGCGTCGGTAGGGCTAGCTGCCGGACCAGAGATCGAAACGCTGCTAGCTGGGACACCAACCGGACCTACAGGCCGAATCTCAGGTTACCTGTGGTCGCCAAGCCTCACACCGCCAGACCGGCAGGCCCCGTGGCACACAGATAACGTCGCGATGGGCATTGTGGCGACACCAGAGGACTTCAACGGGTTCCCCAACGACCATATCGGGTGCCGGTGTCCTGCGGTCCGGCCTGTTATTGAGATGGTATGATGGGTCACGGGACCGCGGGTAACACGATGGCCGATGTTGAACCGGTGGTAATCAACGATCCTGAACAGGCTGTCGTTGCCGCGTTTACCGCTAAAGCATGGGCGGAGTATCCGGTGGAAACATGGCCCGACGCGTGTTTCGATGGTTGGACCGGCCAGGCTGGCCCGTTCGAGCTGTTTACGGAACCGAACGGTCATATCGTCGCAGCCGACGGCAGCGGTGTGGAGTGCCCGGATATTTACCCGGTGACAATCCACGAGGACGGCACAATCTCGGGTTTCTATGCGTTGGAGGGCCAGTGCCATTTGGGGTACATGGGCCAAGGCATTTGCGTTCCCGCGACACTCGACCAGTCGTTCGACGGGTTCCACGAAACACCAATCACGCTCGATTCTGGTGCGACGCTCATGGTTGGGTTCGGGACAGCGTTGAAAGACCACGTTTCCGAAACGCTTCCCGCCGCCCAAGTCGTTGAGGCGCAATCGGATATCAGCGCGCTCGCGGCGGTGCTCAGGGCCTACTACTACCCCGGCGCAGGTATCTATCTCGCGGGGAAACTCATGGCCGACGTTGACACCGAACTAGTCAACAAAATGCGTCTCGGCTACCCGAGTGGCCATTGGGCTATCGAAAACGACGCACACTCGCTACGCATTTTCCATTGGGTGCTGAAACCAGGTTTCGCGCCCCAATGGTATGTACCGAAAGAAACAGGCGTTACGGCGTCACGGACACGGCTAGGCGCCGACAAAACACTTGGAGACACCATGTCAAAGAACCCGAACCGCAACGCAGTTATCGCCGCATATACGGTCGTTGCTGACCCGACCGGCCTGTCGTGGAACGACCGCGTAACCCTTGCCGACGGAACGTTCGCGTCCGTGGATGAGGTGATGACCGGCGCTGACGGCACCGAATATGTGTTGGTGCGACCCGAAGTGAACGGTGAGCTTGGCGACGCTGTCCTGTACCGAGCCGACGAGGTGACCGCCACGGGCGAAAAGTACGAGTACACGTATGAGGGCAACGACACGGAGAACGCTGTCGTGGCGTCCGCCGCGGGTGTGGAGGTTCCGGCAACGATGCACCGCACCGGCAAGCCCCGTGCGATCCGTGCATCCGCCTACGACGTGTACCAGGGCGACGTGTGGTCGGTTGGCCCGAAACCTGACCAGGTTGCATACCCTGGCGACCAGGTGACCCTATCGACCGGCGAAACAGCGATGGTGCAAGAGATCGAACCGGGCGTCGATGGCGTGGTTTATGAGGTCATCGTCGACACGTCGGGTGAGGGAACGGCATGGGGCGACGAGGTGACCGCTACTGCCGATCAGATCACACCAACCGGAAACGCGTACACGTTGGTTTCGTGGACATCATGGGGCGAGTCGGATTACGATAACCCGGTTATGGCGGGCCGCAACGTGAAGCGTGCGGTGCGTGCCGGGCTGGTCACGTCGAAGCCGTGTTGCAAGAACTGCGGTGAAACCGGTGGCAACTGTGGTGGCGGTAAGACTGCTGCGGAGCTACCGGCAACCGAAACCCCGGACCCGATCGACACAGATACGGAGCTGCCGGATGTGGTTACGTCGCTGAACGCGATGAACGACGCGGTGCGTGCGCTAGACGAAAAGGTGACCGCCGAGTTGGCGAGCCTTGGTGATCGGATCACGGCACTTGAAGGCGGCGACAGCGCCGATAGCGCAAACGCTGACGGCACCGGCGATACGAATACCGGCGACGGCACTGGCGATGGTGTGACGGCACGTAAGGCCCGTTTCCCTGAGAGTGTGCTACAGTTGAGCAAAACCCCGTCTGAGTAAAACCGGGCGGTGCAAGATGGGAGCCACACCACATAGGTGGGTGGCCGTGTTCCTCGCATAGCGGGGTCGGGTTCTCCCAAGGCAAACAAACAATCACTAGCCCACCGTGGGCTTGTTTCCCTTGGAGTAAATAATGGACCCCAAAGACACGAACACCATTCTTGACATTCTCACTGGTGAGGGTTTCGAGATCACCGAAGCGGCAGCGGAAGACCTGACCGGTTACCGCGATGTGCTCGCCGGTCAGATCGAAGCGCTCCGGGCCTCGTTCAAGGCAGGTGAACTGGTCGCAACCGACCCGGACACTGTTGAGGCAACGAAGATGGTGCAGGACGCACTCGCGCAGCTCGACGCGGAGCTTGACGCCCGTGCCGCCGCTGAGGCAGCCCGGAACGCTGAGCTGGCTGATCTGCTCGGTATCACTGGCGAGGATGGCGACGCCGACCCTGAGACGGCACCTGAGCCGGTGGCGACCGACGAGACGGTCGATGAGCCCGCCGATGAGCGTGTGCCGGTGCTGGCGCAGCGCAAGCCGTTCGCTTTCCCGAAGGCCCCCGCTCCCGCCGCTGTGGACCGTTCGCCCGGCACCGACCCTGGTGTCACCGCGTCGAACGGCCCTGGTGTCCGCTACTACGACACCTCAATCATGGTTGACCCTGAGGCGCAGCCGCTGCCCGAGCGCAAGTTCGCTGGCAACTGGAAAAACGCCATGTCCGCCGCTGTTGGTTCCGGCAAGAACCTGATCGGCTACATGCGCGAAGACACCCCGCACGGTGTCGTGCTGGAGCCTGGCAGTTCGGTCGATCACACGATCCTTGCCCGTGCCCACAGCTTGTGGAAGGACACATACACGGACCGCCTGCTGTCGAATCAGCCTGATGCCGGTTCGCTGCCCCGCGCTAAGGCGTTCAGCGCGTCGACGTGTGTGGTCCCGGCCCGCATCATTACCGATGTTCCGGCGCCGTGCGAGGTCACCTCGTTCTTCGACACGCTGCCGACCGTGGTCACCACTGAAAAGATCGCGGTGATTCCCCGCCCTGAGGTTGACTACAGCGTCATGCAAGCCGGGACGTTCCTTGTGACCGAGGCGCAGCATTACGCCGGGTACGTGTCCGATGGTGGCACAACCCCGGATAAGCCTTGTGCGACGATCTGTCCTGGGGACCCGATCGAATGCCCACCGTTCGCGACCGGGTATTGCGTGAACAAGGATTCGTTCACCGACACGTTCTGGAAGTCCGCGTTGGCGGCATCCGAGGGCATCATGGTCAACGCAACAAAGATCGCGTTGGACTATGTGGCGCTCGAAAAGATGTACGACCCGACGAACACGAACCCGCTGGTGAAGAAACTCGCGCCGATCCCTGATTCGCCGTTCGGTTTCGCACCGGATCTGATCCGCACGATCGAAGAGACCCGTGCGATCATCAAACAGTGCACCGGCTGCGACGCTGACGCGGTGACGTTCCACAGCTTCCTGTTGCAGCGTGCGATCGCTGACCACATGGTCAGGTTCAGCACGAACGTTCTGGACGCCCGCAACGAGGTCCTGGGCCTGTTGGGCGCACAGGACGGTGTGACGGTCCGCACGTTCGATTGGGCGCCGTCGAACTGGCTACTCGCCGGTACCCCGGCGACGCTTGCCGGTGGGCAGAAGTTCGGCCCGACCTGTGGCGGCACCGGCGATGTGCTTGCCGATCTGATCCCGAACCGTGCACCGATCTTTGTCGGGTTCACCGACGGCCTCTACGCAGCGAAGCACGCTGAGGTCACGATGCAGGTTGCACGCCCGGAACGGAACCGCACCGCAATGCTGTTCGAGAACCTTGGCACCGTCTGCCTTACCCGCTCCCAGTGGGTTGTGGACATGCCAGTGTGCGTGAAGGGCGCCGTGGGTGCGATGGCGTCGGTGGCTTGCGCTGGTGAAGCCTGAGCACTGTTAGCGACCGGGAAGGGCGCACATGACTGAAATTCGTGTAGACGAAACTGGCGTGTCGCCTGTGGTGGCGGCGGCGGGGGTGCCTGTGGTGGTGCCTTCGCCGTCGGTGCCGCGCACTGGTTTGGCGGCTGTTGCTGGCCCGTCGGGGCCTGGTGTGCGGGTTGTCCCGTCCGAGGTGGACGATAGCGGTGATGAGCCGTGGGTTGTTGTCGGCACGACGTTCGAGTCGGGGCCGTGCGGCACGGTTGATCCGGTGTCGGTGCGTTGCGACGCGGATGTTACGGTGCCGTCGATCGGTTTGTTCGAGTTTGTGCAAGCGAACGTTGCTGGCGTGAAAGTGTTGGTGGATTGCGGCACGTTCAGCGCGAAAACGACAGGCGAGTTCGAGGCGGTGGCGGCTGATCGTTTGCGGGTGTTGCAGTGGAACACGTTCACGAAAGAACTGTGGTCTGGTGGGGTTGCGCAGTCGGACGGCAAAACCGAGGGTTGGCTAGCTGACGGTACGGCGGTGGATGTGACGACTGGTCTACCGGAATCGGCTGGGCCTGGCACGGTGTTGTCGTTGACCGCGGCGGCGGGCCTGTTGGCGAAAGCTGGCGGGTCGTGTTCGCCGGGGTCCGAGTTGGTTTGGCATGTGCCGGTGCAGGTGTTGGAATCCTTGAAGGGCGCCAATCTGTTGGAGCCGACTGGTGTGTTTGGCCAGTGGCGTACAGCGTCCGGTCTGCTGATTGTCGGCGACGCGGGCTATTCCGGCGATGGGTTCAGCGTCGACGCTACGGCGACCGAGTTCTCAACGTACCTAACGACGCAGGTTTCGGCGATGTTCAGCCGCACCACGGTCGATGGGGCGGATGTGCCGAACGTGAACGGCCGTAAACGGGGAGCGTCTTTTGCGTTCGCGTACGGTTGGTTGTGTTGTCATTTCACGGCCCGTGTCGGTTTGTGCGATGAATGTGCATCTGGTGGCGGTCCGAGTGACTGTCAACCATCCGTGCAGGTGGAAACCGAACGAGATTGTGTTGGGCCGGTCGAGATGGAACGGTCGAGGCGGATAGATGTCCCTTGTGTTGGCGCGCCGGTTATTGGTCCGTGGAGTGCATGGGCTCCGACTGGTGAAACATGTGAGGTGTGTGAGACATGCTGACCAAACCGAGCCCGCAAGAGTGGGCGGATGAGCTGGCCCGACAATCCACCTTGAAGCGCCCGTTCGGCACGACGCCTGCGAAGGCTGAGCGCATGTCGTTCGGCAGCCGGGGCGCGTACGTCATGCGCAAGCTGACCAAGAAAGCGGGCAAGTGATGGTCGCCATACCGCTGGTGTTCAACTCGGGCTTAACAAACACGTATGCCGGGCTAACAAACTCGGACCCCGGCGTAGGTGGCGCAACATCGGCTGAGTCGGGTGTCGGCCTAGAGCTAACCATCAACATCTGGGACCTCGATTTGGCTTCCCTGGCGTGCCCGCTTTCCGAGTTGGAATCAATTACGGTCGAGGGCATCTACACAAAGTCGGCTGG
>JACDJC010003213.1_pt1 | contig 12018 bp, 14 predicted proteins | sample 7454191 | NCBI WGS metagenome assembly JACDJC01 (sample SAMN14253291, study PRJNA609438) | sludge metagenome | isolation source: sludge after 25d culture with pyrite and EDTA | collected 2018-12-20
ATTACGGCCAGTGCTCCGAGCTTTGCGGCAAGGACCATGCCTACATGCCGATCGCGATCAAGGTCGTGAACGATCAGGAATTCACCACCTGGGTCGAGGCAGCGAAGAAGAAGTACGCAACCAACCCCGCGAATTCCTACGCGTCGATCGGGGCGGTTGCGCAGTAAGCACATTAAGACGGGCGGGAGAGGCGCAAGCCGCCCGCACCGCAAGGCTGACAAGATTAGCTGACGGCACTACGAGGCTAAAGGGATTAGAAAATGGCCACCTCCGCTGCAACACATGATCACGCTCATGACGACCATGCGCACGATCACCCGACCGGGTGGCGTCGCTATCTCTATTCGACGAACCATAAGGACATCGGCACGATGTACCTTATCTTCGCGATCATGGCGGGCATCATCGGCGGCGCGATGTCGGTCGCGATTCGCATCGAACTGATGTATCCGGGCGTGCAGCTCTTCCACGAAGCACACACCTATAACGTGTTCGTCACCTCGCACGGCCTGATCATGATCTTCTTCATGGTAATGCCGGCGATGATCGGCGGGTTCGGCAACTGGTTCGTGCCGCTGATGATCGGTGCGCCGGATATGGCCTTCCCGCGCATGAACAACATTTCGTTCTGGCTGCTGCCGGCCTCGTTCGCGCTGCTCCTGATCTCGACCTTTGTCGAGGGCGAGCCGGGCGGCAACGGCGTCGGCGCCGGCTGGACCATGTATGCGCCGCTCTCGACCTCGGGTCACCCGGGCCCGGCGGTGGATTTCGCGATCCTCTCGCTCCACATCGCGGGCGCCTCGTCGATCCTCGGCGCGATCAACTTCATCACCACCATCTTCAACATGCGCGCGCCGGGCATGACCCTGCACAAGATGCCGCTGTTCGTGTGGTCGATCCTGGTCACCGTGTTCCTGCTGCTGCTGTCGCTGCCCGTTCTCGCCGGTGCCATCACCATGCTGCTGACCGACCGTAACTTCGGCACCACCTTCTTCGCGGCCGAAGGCGGCGGCGATCCGGTGCTGTTCCAGCATCTGTTCTGGTTCTTCGGTCACCCCGAAGTGTACATCCTGATTCTGCCGGGCTTCGGCATGATCTCGCAGATCGTCTCGACCTTCTCGCGCAAGCCGGTGTTCGGTTATCTCGGCATGGCCTACGCGATGGTCGCCATCGGCGGCATCGGCTTCGTGGTCTGGGCGCATCACATGTACACGGTGGGGATGTCCTCTGCGACGCAGGCCTACTTCGTGGCGGCCACCATGGTCATCGCGGTGCCGACCGGGGTGAAGATATTCTCGTGGATCGCCACCATGTGGGGCGGCTCGATCGAGTTCCGCGCGCCGATGATCTGGGCGATGGGCTTTATCTTCCTGTTCACCCTCGGCGGCGTGACCGGCGTGGTGCTTGCCAACGCCGGTGTCGACCGCGTGCTGCAGGATACGTATTACGTCGTCGCGCACTTCCACTACGTGCTGTCGCTGGGCGCCGTGTTCGCGATCTTCGCGGGCTGGTACTACTGGTTCGAGAAGATGTTCGGCATCAAGTACAACGGCTTCATTGGCGGTCTGCATTTCTGGCTGATGTTCGTTGGCTCGAACCTGATCTTCTTCCCGCAGCACTTCCTCGGTCTGTCGGGCATGCCGCGCCGCTACGTCGACTATCCGGATGCTTTCGCCGGCTGGAATCTGGTGTCGTCGATCGGCTCGTACATCTCCGCGTTCGGCGTGCTGATCTTCCTCTACGGCGTGATCCAGGCCTTCGTCCGCAAGGAACAGGCTGCGGACAATCCGTGGGGTGCCGGTGCGACCACGCTGGAATGGACGCTGTCGTCGCCGCCTCCGTTCCATCAGTTCGAGGTTCTGCCGCGCGTTCAGTAAGCACGCGGGTTCGAGATAAACATCCGCCGCGGCCCAGCGGCCACGGCGGATGAAACGTTCAGGAAGCGAGTTCAGATTTTGTCGGTTGTCGACCATCACGCGATTGATCTGTCGCCCCGCATCTCCGAAGCGGGCGTCGCCGATTACATTGCGCTGCTGAAGCCGCGCGTGATGTCTCTGGTGGTGTTCACCGCGCTGGTCGGCCTTGTCATCGCGCCCGGCCATTTTCATCCCGTGCTGGCGATCACCTCGATCCTCTGCATCGCCGTCGGTGGCGGCGCCTCCGGCGCGCTGAACATGTGGTACGAGGGCGACATCGACGCGCTGATGTCGCGCACCGCCAACCGTCCGATCCCGCGCGGGCGCATCCTGCCTGGTGAAGCGCTGGCCTTCGGCCTGACGCTCGCCTTCTTCTCGGTGATGACGCTCGGCATTCTGGTGAACTGGCTGGCCGGCGCGCTGCTCGATTTCTCGATCTTCTTTTATGTCGTCGTCTATACGATTGTCCTCAAGCGCTATACGGCCCAGAACATCGTGATCGGCGGCGCCGCGGGCGCGTTGCCGCCGGTGGTGGCATGGGCCGCGGCGACGGGTTCGCTGTCACCCGAGCCGATCCTGCTGTTCCTGATCATCTTCCTGTGGACGCCGCCGCACTTCTGGGCGCTGGCCCTGTTCCGCACCGATGATTACGGCCGCGCCAATATTCCGATGCTGCCGAATGTCGCCGGTCCCGATGCGACGCGGCTGCAGATCCTGCTCTATACGATTTTGCTGGTGGCGGTTGCCGCATCGCCCTGGCCGCTCGGCTATTTCAGCGCGATCTATGGCGTGACCTCGCTGGTGCTCGGCGCGGGCATGCTCTGGTACGCCGTCTCGGTGTATCGCCATCGCACCGGCAGCGCGGCGCTGCGCGCCACCCGCGGACTGTTCAAGTTCTCGATCCTGTATCTGTTCGCACTGTTCGCCGTGCTGCTGCTCGAAGTCGTGGTGCTGGCGGTGATGCGGGCGATCGGATCATGAGCGCGGGGCTGGTCATGGACAGCAAGAAGCCGCAGCGGCAGGGCATCGTTCTGACGCCGGAGCAGAAGAAGCGCCAGCGCGAGCGTTCGATCGCCATTGCCGTGGCGCTCGGCGTGCTGGTCCTGCTGTTTTTCGCGGTCACGCTTGTGAAGGGCCCGGCCGTCCTTCAGCGGCCGATCTGACGGAGGCGATGCGCGACATGACGCAACAGCCCAACCGCAAGAAGCCTCGCATCAGCCGCGACATCATGATCGCGTCGATCTGCGGGTTTGTGGTCGCCTTCATGGTGGGCGCATCCTACGCGGCGGTGCCGTTCTACAACTGGTTCTGCCGCACCACCGGCTTCAACGGCACCACGCAGGTCGCAACCTCCACGCCGGAAAAATCGCTCGAGCGGCGCATCAATGTGCGCTTCGATTCCAATGTCAGCGGCGGGTTGCCATGGAAGTTCCAGCCTGAGCAGAACGAGATATCGGTCAAGATCGGTGAGGTGGTGACCGTCTATTACACCGTCACCAATCAGTCCGCGCGCGCGACCACGGGCGTCGCCGCCTACAATGTCGCGCCGCTGACGGTGGGAGCCTTCTTTCAGAAGATCAACTGCTTCTGCTTCACCGAGCAGACTTTCGGTCCCGGTGAAAAGCGCGAGATGGCGGTGGTCTTCTATGTCGATCCGGCGCTCGCCGCCGACCGCGAATACGACGACCTCAACACCATCACCCTGTCTTACACCTTCTACCCTGTGAAAGATCCGGCACCGAAGCCGCTCGCGGCGACGGAGACGGACAAGCGCAAGGGCAATCTCTGATTTTTCGGCTATAACTGCGACACGCGCCGGCTGACACCGGCATCACGGAGAGACCACATGGCAACGGGCCAAGCCAAGCACCACGACTATCACCTCGTCGATCCGAGCCCGTGGCCGGTCGTCGGCTCCATCTCGGCCTTTGTCATGGCCGTGGGTGCCGTCGCCTGGATGCACAAGATGTTCGCCGGCGCGCCGATCGTGTTCGGCGTCGGCACCATCGGCGTGCTTTACACCATGGCGAGCTGGTGGGGCGATGTGATCCGTGAAGCCCAGTACAAGGGCGACCACACCCGCGTCGTGCAGTTGCATCACCGCTACGGCATGATCCTGTTCATCGCCTCCGAAGTGATGTTCTTCGTGGCGTGGTTCTGGGCCTACTTCAACGCAGCGCTGTTCCCGGCCGATCCGGTCCATATGACCCGCGACGCGCTGTTCGGCTGCGGTGCCGGCGTGTCTCCGGCAGACTGTAAGGTGCCGGGCATGTGGCCGCCGAAAGGCATCGAAACCTTCGATCCGTGGCACCTGCCGCTGCTCAACACGCTGATCCTGCTGACCTCAGGCACCACGGTGACCTGGGCGCATCACGCGCTGCTCGAAGGCGACCGCAAGGGCCTGAAGTGGGGTCTGATCCTCACCGTGGTGCTCGGCGCGCTGTTCACCTGCGTGCAGGCCTACGAATACAGCCATGCGGCGTTCAGCTTCGCCGGCAACGTCTACGGTGCGACCTTCTTCATGGCGACCGGCTTCCACGGCTTCCATGTTCTGGTCGGCACCATCTTCCTGCTGGTCTGTCTGTTCCGCGCCTATGCCGGTCACTTCACGCCGAAGCAGCATCTCGGCTTCGAGTTCGCCGCCTGGTACTGGCACTTTGTCGACGTTGTGTGGCTGTTCCTGTTCATCTGCATCTATGTCTGGGGACACGGCGCCTCGACCATGGCTCACGGCGCGCACTGATCGCGCCCGGCCTGAAATCATCAGGGCGGCCTTCGGGCCGCCCTTTTTCGTGATCGGAGGCCTCTTGCGAGGAGGCGTGCGCGGGCGTAGCGAAAGGCGATGAGGAAAACGGCATGACCACCGATATCGCTCCGGCGACACTGTCCCAGACCGTCATGCGCGGCCTCGCCTGTAAGTGTCCGCGCTGCGGCGAGGGCAAGCTCTATTCGGGGTTCCTGTCACTGCGGCCCAACTGCGAGTCGTGCGGTCTCGACTATGCCTTCATCGACGCGGGCGACGGCCCGGCGATTTTCATCATCATGATCGCCGGCTTCATCGTGGTCGGCGCCGCATTGTTCGTGGAGATGAAGTATCAGCCGCCATTCTGGGTTCATGCCGCACTCTGGGGACCGCTGATCCTGGCGACGACGCTGCTGCCGCTGCGCGCGATGAAAGCGCTGCTGATCGACCTGCAGTATTTTCATAAGGCGGCCGAAGGTCAGCTTGTGAAGCGCGAATCGAAATGACGGAGCAGCCGGTGGTTCAGCCGCAGCACGCGCGAGGCATTTTCGGCCTCGCGGTGATCGCGCTGGTCATGGTGTCGGTGCTTGTCAGCCTTGGCCTCTGGCAGCTTCGCCGCAAGGACGAGAAGCATGCGCTGATCGCGGCGTTGACCGAACGGCTGGCCGCCGCGCCGGTGGCGCTGCCCGCCGTGACGCAATGGCCCGCGCTCACGCCGGCCCATGATGAATTCCGGCGGGTCAGGTTCACCGCGACGCTTGAGAACAAGCCGGACGCGATGGTCTACAGTTCAGGCTCCGCCGTGCGCGACGACGTCAGCGGGCCGGGGACGTGGGCTTTCGTTCCGGCGCGGCTGGCGGATGGACGCAGCGTCGTCATCAATGCGGGCTTCGTCCAGAATACGATGCAGGATCGCGCGCAGCAGGATCGCGCCGTCCACCCGCTCATCACCGGTACACCGGCCCGGTTCACCGGCTATCTCCGCTTTCCGGAATCCGCGGGCACGCTGACGCCGCATGCGGACAGCAGCAAGCGGCTGTGGTTCACCCGCGATATTCCGTCCATGGCGCGGGCGCTCGGATGGGGCGAAATCGCGCCGTTCTATATCGACCTCGAATCGCCGCAGTCTGCATCCGGCATTCCAAAGCCCGGCCCGCTGCATGTGCGGCTCAAGGACGATCATCTGCAATACGCCATCACCTGGTTCGGGCTGGCGCTGGTGGTCGCAGGCGCCTTCGTGGCGTGGGTGGTCCAGCGCCGCCGGGCATGACCCGCGCGATTTGGCTTCCTTGTGAAGGCGGAAAACAGCCGATATGGTGCGGCTGGATCCGGCGTCGTGTCGGAAAATTTACCCATTATCGTCAAAGGCTTGCGGCAGACTTAAGCCTTTGGAGGATCGCTTGACGAACTACATTTCCACACGGGGCGAAGCCCCCCGGCTTGGCTTCTGTGACGTGATGCTGACCGGGCTTGCCCGCGACGGCGGATTGTATGTGCCGGAGGTCTGGCCGCAGCTCAGTGCCGAGACCATCGCGGGATTTTTCGGCCGTCCCTATTGGGAAGTCGCGGTCGAGGTGATCCGCCCGTTTGTCGCGGACGAGATTTCCGAAGCCGATCTCGGACGCATGGCGATCGAGGCTTACGCGACCTTCCGCCATCCCGCCGTGGTGCCGCTGAACCAGATCGCGCCGGATCGCTTTGTGCTGGAGCTGTTCCATGGCCCGACACTGGCGTTCAAGGACGTGGCGATGCAGTTGTTGTCGCGGCTGATGGATCATGTGCTGGCCAGGCGGGGCCAGCGTACCACCATCGTTGTCGCGACCTCGGGCGATACCGGCGGCGCGGCGGTGGATGCGTTCGCGGGCCGCGACAATGCCGATCTGATTGTGCTGTTTCCGAACGGGCGTATCTCCGACGTGCAGCGGCGGATGATGACCACCAGCGGCGCGGGCAATGTCCATGCGCTCGCGATCGAAGGCACGTTCGACGATTGCCAGGGCATCGTGAAAGGCCTGTTCAACCATCACACGTTCCGCGACTCGGTTTCCCTGTCGGGTGTCAACTCGATCAACTGGGCGCGCATCGTCGCGCAGGTGGTCTATTATTTCACCTCCGCTGTTGCACTCGGCGCGCCTGCGCGTGAAGTCGACTTCACCGTGCCCACCGGCAACTTCGGTGACATCTTCGCGGGCTATGTGGCCAAGCGCATGGGATTGCCGGTGCGCCGACTGCGCATCGCGGCGAATGTGAATGACATCCTGGCGCGCACGCTGAAGACCGGCATCTATGAGGTGAAGCAGGTTCACGCCACCACCTCGCCCTCGATGGACATCCAGATCTCGTCCAATTTCGAGCGGCTGTTGTTTGAAGCCACTGGCCGCGACAGCGCCGTGATCCGCTCGCTGATGGGATCGCTGGCGCAGTCGGGCCGTTTCGTTCTCAGTGACGCCGTGCTCAAGCGCGTCCGCGAGGACTTCGATGCGGGCCGCGCCGATGAGACGGAAACCAGTGCGGCGATCCGCGCGGCTTGGCGCGAGGCGGGCGAGCTGGTCGATCCGCATACCGCGGTGGCGCTCGCGGTGGCCGATCAGGACAAGCCGGTGTCGACCGTTCCGAACATTGTGCTGTCGACGGCGCATGCGGCGAAATTTCCCGATGCTGTCGAAGATGCCTGCGGCGTGCGTCCGCAGCTTCCGGCCTGGCTCGACGGGTTGATGACAAAGTCGGAACACATCAAGGTCATGAAGAATGACCAGGCTGAGGTTGAGCGGTTCATTCTCTCGGTGAGCCGTGCCGCAAAGCAGGGAATTACCTGATGGGCGTTGAAATTACCAAGCTGCCATCCGGACTGACCGTCATCACCGACACGATGGCGCATCTGGAGACCGCCGCGCTCGGTGTATGGACGGGTGTCGGCGGCCGCGACGAAAAGCCGGATCAGCACGGCATGTCGCATCTGCTCGAACACATGGCCTTCAAGGGCACCACGCGGCGCTCGGCGCAACAGATCGCGGAAGAAATCGAGGCGGTCGGCGGCGACCTCAACGCCGCCACCAGCAACGAGACCACGGCCTATTATGCCCGTGTGCTCAAGGCTGACGTCGCGCTCGGGCTGGATGTCCTCTCGGATATTCTCGCCAATCCGTCCTTCGATGCGGAAGAACTGGAGCGTGAGAAAAGCGTGATCGAGCAGGAAATCGGCGCGGCGCAGGACACGCCGGACGATGTGGTGTTCGAGCATCTCAACGAACTGTGTTACCCGGACCAGCCGCTCGGCCGCTCGCTGCTCGGCACGCCGCAAACGCTTGCGAGCTTCAGCCGCGATAACCTCTACGACTATCTGTCGACGCATTATCACGGCCCCGACATGGTGGTGGCTGCGGCGGGTGCAGTCGACCACAAGCAGGTCGTTGCCGAAGCCGAGCAGCGTTTTGGAAATTTCGCCGGTACGCCCGCTCCGAAGCCCGCGCCGGCAATGTTCGGCAAGGGCGGCTCCCGCGTCATTCATCGCGATCTTGAACAGGCGCACCTGACTTTGGCGCTGGAAGGCCTGCCGCAATCGGACCTGTCGCTGTTCAGCTTGCAGGTGTTCTCCAACATTCTCGGCGGCGGCATGTCATCGCGGCTGTTTCAGGAAGTGCGCGAGAAGCGTGGACTTTGCTATTCGATCTACACCTTCCACGCGGCGTTTTCCGACACCGGTTTCTTCGGTCTTTACACCGGCACCGATCCGGCCGATGCGCCGGAGATGATGGAGGTCATCGTCGACGAGATGAACAACGCCGTGGAGACGTTGACTGAGCAGGAAATCGCCCGGTCCAAGGCGCAGATGAAAGCCGGCCTTCTGATGGGGCTGGAAAGCTGCAGCACGCGGGCCGAGCAGATGGCGCGGCACATCCTCGCCTATGGCCGACCGCTCACGGTGGACGAACTGGTGGCGCGGATCGAAGCGGTCAGCGTCGAATCGACGCGCAATGCCGCGCGCGGCCTTCTGACCCGCAGCCGTCCGGCTGTGGTTGCGCTCGGCGAGGGGCGGGGGCTCGATACCGCGGTGGGCCATGCCGAAGGCCTGGCGCGCCCGCCGGCCAAGGCGCTGCTGCATTGATGCTGCGCTGGCCGTGACGGCGTGACCGGCGATCCTGCAAACAACCTCAAGCGTTCGCGGGTTGCGCGCGGCCTCTTTCTTGGTCTGGGCTTTGTCTTTGTCGCGCTCGGCTTTGTCGGTGCGTTCCTGCCGGTGTTGCCGACAACGCCGTTCCTCATTCTGGCGGCGGCCTGCTTTGCGCGCTCGTCCACGCGGTTTGAAAACTGGCTGCTGAATCATCCCCGCTTCGGGCCGCTGCTGAAGGACTGGCGTGCGCGGGGCGCCATTCCACGCAAGGCAAAGCTCGCAGCGCTGGCGGGCATGATTTTCGGCTTCACGATTTTCCAGGTTGCCGGCCGTCCCGGCCTGCCGCTCACGCTGGCGGTCGCCGCGCTGATGCTGGCCGGCCTTGTCTACGTGGTCTCGCGGCCGTCATAGAACAGCCGGCGCGGCAGGCGCATCCGGCGGCGGATTGTGCTAGAAAGGTAGCGGGTGCATCCTTGTACGCATCCTGGCGCCCACGATGGGAGAGGTCCGGCATGGCCCTGTTTCGCTTGCCTTCGACGACAGCGCCTCCATTGGCCCCGCGCGGCCGCGGCTTGCTGCTGCGGGCGCCGCAGATGACCGATTACCCGCAGTGGAGCGAACTGCGCGGTCTGAGCCGCTCCTTTCTGACGCCATGGGAGCCGATCTGGCCGTCGGACGATCTGACCCGCTCCGGCTTTCGCCGCCGCCTGCGGCGCTATGCGGAGGATATCGGCGAGGACAGGGCCTATCCGTTCCTCGTCTTTCGCGAGGACAACGGTACGCTGCTGGGCGGTGTGACGCTGGCCAATGTCCGGCGCGGCATCGTGCAGGCCGGGACCCTCGGTTACTGGGTGGGGCAGCCTCATGCGGGCAAGGGCATCATGACCGCGGCGCTCCGGGTGCTGCTGCCAACCCTGTTCGGCGAACTCAACCTTCACCGCATCGAGGCCGCCTGCATTCCCACCAACCAGTCGTCGATCCGGGTGCTGGAAAAATGCGGCTTCGCCCGCGAGGGTCTCGCGCGGCGTTACCTCTGCATCAACGGCGTCTGGCAGGACCACTGCCTGTATGGCCTGCTGGATGAGGATTTTCGCGGTTAACCAGCCCTCGGCACGGGCCGTCCGCGCCTTTGGTTCGCCGTGTTTGGCCTGCTATAAGGCCACCTCGGTTCCGATTTGTTCAACCTGGAAGCAATGATGGCGGGTGGCAGGCGTTTGAAGCGCGCAGCAATGGCTGCGCTGGCCGTGGCGGCGGGTGCGGCGCTGTCGGGCTGTGGCGGCGGCAGCATGTTCGGAGGCTCGTCCGGCAGTTCTTCGACCGGCTCCTCCATCGGCAGCCGGTTCAGCCAGTTGTTCGGCTCCAACTCGCAGGAAGCCAGCACGTCGTCCGGCCCCTCGACGCAGGCAACGCAGAACAGCGAACTGACCTGCCCCAGCGTCTCGATCCGTTTCGGCGCATCGACACTGTCGGTCGGGCTGCCCGGCAAACCCGCTTCGGGCAGTGACCTGCGCTATCAGGGCAACATCACGCGTACGGCGCGCGACTGCAACCTGCAGAATGGGCAGGTCACGGCGCGGATCGGTGTCATGGGCCGGATCATCGCGGGGCCCGCGGGTGCGCCGCCGACCGTGGAGGTGCCGATGCGCGTCGCGGTGGTTCAGGATGGCGCGCCGGAAAAGGTCATCACGACCAAGGCGGTTCGCACGACCGTGACCATGGAAAGCGAAAACACCGAGTTCAGCCTTGTCGCCGAGGACATCACCTATCCCGCGCCGACGGAAGCCGCCAACGACAAGTATATCTTCTACGTCGGCTTCGACCCGGCGGCGCTGAAGCCGGAGCCTGCGGGCCGCAAGCGCCGGAAGTAGCGTTCGGTCTCAATCCGGGAACAAAAAAAGCCGGCCTCGCATCGACGAGGCCGGCTTTTGTTTGAACGTGATGTCGTCAGTTCAGCTTGCTGCGAACGTCCTGAATGCCCTTGGCGACCAGATCGTTGGCAACCGCGCCCTTGACCGATGTCGTCATGATCGACGACGCCGCGCTGACCGCGGCTTCGGCGGCAGCCGCGCGGACATCGGCAATCGCCTGGCTCTCGGCCTGGGCGATCTTGCTTTCAGCGGTCTTGGTGCGGCGGGCAACGAAGTCTTCCATCTTCGCCTTGGCTTCGGCGGCGATGCGCTCGGCATCGGCCTTGGCGCTGGCGACGATGTCCTGGGCTTCGCGCTCGGCGCTGGCGCGGCGGGCACGATACTCAGCGACCAGCTTGGTGGCCTCTTCCTTCAGACGGCGGGCGTCCTCGAGTTCCTTCTTGATCCGGTCGCGGCGATGATCGAGCGCCTGCAGGATCGTGCGGTGAACGCCGAAATAGCCGAACACACCCATCAGAATGAGAAATGCGACGGCGACCCAAAATTCTGCCTGGAACATCGTCGTTATCCCTTCAAGGACGTATCGACGGCGCTTTCGACAGTCTTGCTGTCGGGCGCGACGCCGGTGAGGCGCTGAACGATCGCGGTTGCCGCGTCCGATGCGATCGAGCGGACATTGCCCATCGCGGCGGTGCGCGTTGAGGCAATGGTCTTCTCGGCATCGGCCAGCTTGGCCGCGAGCGTGGCCTCCAGCGCCTTGCGGTCGCTTTCAGCCTGCGCGTTCAGCTTGTCGCGAGTCTCGGACCCGATGGCCTGAGCCCGCGCCCGCGCATCGGCGAGCTCGGTTTCATAATCCGTCAGAGCCTGATCGGACTCGTCCTTCAGCTTCTGCGCTTCGGCAAGATCGTGTTCGATCACGCCTTCGCGGTTCGAGATGATGCCGCCGACGCGCGGAAGCGCGAACTTCGACACGATGAAGTAAAGCAACGCAAAGGCAATCGCGAACGACACCAACTGAGAGGCAAACGTCTCCTTCTGGAAAGGCGGAAAACCCGCCTTGCCATGGCCGTCTGCTTCGGTGTGGGCGGTCGTGCCCTTTGCAGTGCCCTGACCCGTCGCCATGAGCGTCTCCTGTTGGCGTCAGCCGCGGCTCTAATGAGCCTGCGGCAAACGCATCATCCGGTCTGACTTAGACGGCGAACAGCAGCAGCAGCGCGATCAGCAGCGAGAAGATGCCGAGCGCTTCGGTCACGGCGAAGCCGAAGATCAGGTTGGCGAACTGGCCCTGCGAGGCCGACGGATTGCGCAGCGCGCCGTTCAGGAACTGGCTGAAGATCATGCCGACGCCGACGCCCGCGCCGCCCATGCCGATGGTGGCGA
>JACDJC010003215.1_pt1 | contig 12017 bp, 11 predicted proteins | sample 7454191 | NCBI WGS metagenome assembly JACDJC01 (sample SAMN14253291, study PRJNA609438) | sludge metagenome | isolation source: sludge after 25d culture with pyrite and EDTA | collected 2018-12-20
ACGAAATGGGTCGGGCGCTGTACGAGAAGGGCGGGCTGCGCTTTGACGCGTTGAGTGAGCAGCTGCAATTGCAGGTGGAGGAGGACTACCAGATCTGCGCCCGGCGCGGTGCGGAGAAGGCAGAGCGGGAAAAGGAAGGAAGAGGTAAGAAAGATAATACGCGGGTCCATCAGGAACCTATACCGGATCTGTGAAAAAGGAGGAAGCAATGGGAGATTTCGTAAACTTCAATAGCAGGGTTGGTTCGCTCGAAAAAGCGGGCATCGTTTCCCGCAGGATTGATTCTCCGGCGGAGATGGAAGCAAAAAAACAGAAGCTGGAAAAGGTCATCGACAAATTCCTCAGAGGTGTCGGAGTAGATGTCAATCAAAATACGGATGAAAGAGGAGTCCGTTTTTTCACTTTTGGCAGTGCCACGGGAATGGTTTTCGTTGTATTGACCTCGAATGATGTTTACCTCGAAGTGATTGCGCCGTTGTTCGAAATCCCGGCTGATAAGGAACTGCTGCTACCGCTTTATCGTGAACTGCTGGAGTTAAATGATAAGCTCGTCGGCGCTATGCGCATCGGACTTTCGGGGAATTATATCGCAGTGACCACCGCCTACCCCTTTGCCATGCTAGACCTCGCGACAGAAAACGAAGTGGGATTTTTGATTCACACCACCATGGATTTTGCTGATCGCATTGATGATGAATTAAGGAAGAAGTACGATAAAACAACCGCCAAGAGGTCCTGATCAATAGAGGGAATGATGAACGCAAAACAGTATGTATCTAACCTCGCCGAAAAGGTGGCAGCGAGGGATTCAAAAACCTACAAGATCAAATTGCGAACGCTTTTGAGAGGATTTGGTTACCATCGCCGGACGGATGCGGTTGTGAAGGAGATTTGTGATGCCCTGGCAGCCGCCGGTCTGGAGGTTAACATATCAGTTGATTATCCTCAATATCTGGATGATTGGGTGCACATACACTGCAAGCAAAAGGCAGGGGGACCCTCGCAAGAAGAAAACCGGTATATTAAATCACCTTTTCCCGAGGAGAAAATACCGGCAAAGCCACCACCGTTGCCAATTGAAGAAGGGTTTCCAAAACCACCGGCCATTCCACTTCCCTCATTGATTCGTTCTGTAAATACATCTGATGATACAGATGCTATCGGAAAAGCAGTTGAAGCCACTGTGATGGTCATCACGCCAGCCGGAGCTGGATCAGGGTTTATTGTGGATAGGAGTGGACTTGTAGTTACGGCTTATCATGTTCTTGATCAGGATGGATTGGTTATGGAGGCTGAGATCATCCTTAATCCTCAATCAATACGCGAAAAGCATTTGACCGGCAGGGTCATTTACGGACACCGAAAACTTGACCTGGCGTTGCTCTGGTTGGTCGACTCCGGATCTTATCCGGCAATCAACCTCGGGGAACCTTCCCGGGTCAGACATGCGCAAACGGTTTATGCGATTGGTGCCCCAAAAAGCATGCCGAATACCTTGAGTCGCGGCATTATCAGCAATCCGGGTGCACAAATACGAGGAGTGGAATGCATCCAGACGGATGCAGCGATAGATGGTGGCAACTCTGGTGGACCGCTGATAGATGAATCTGGAAATGCGCTGGGGGTTAACCTGTGGGGGTTAGGTGATTCTGACGCATTAAAGTTCTCTGTTCCGGTTGATTATCTCACGGACAAGATCCGCTATTTTCTCAAGTTGGGAAAGGATAAAAGCCTGAAAGGCCATGTTTGCATAGATTGCGGTTTCCATGATCAGGGTGCCTTTAACTGGTATTGCCGTAATTGCGGATCGCAGACTGAATCCAGGAGGCTTCTTGAAGCGCAAAAGAACGACGCGATTTTTAAGACACTGTTGAAGGATGTGAACGCGACCTTCAGGGTCAATCCTGATTTTGAGACTTATCGCTTCTGGATTTTCTCCAGGGGTGAGTATCATGGAATGGCCGGAATTTTAAGGTTAAAAAATGGTAGCTTTGCCCTGGCGGCTAACATGCCACTCGTAATGGCTGATGAAGTCAAGTACAACATGGGTTATTACCCCATGATGAAGATGGGAGTGGAATGTCCCGGCGAGGAAATCGCAAGGTACCATGTAACAGATGACTCATTTTCAATCCTGATGTTTTCAGTTTTCAATTCCAATGATGATCAGGAAATAAATGAGTCACTTGATAACCTCACTTCATACTTATTGACCTTGAGGAAAAAATTTCTTGCCGCATTACAGGTTTGGATTAATAGCTGAAGAAATTTGTAAAATTCACCTATTGGATATAGACCAAAAATTATTAAAAACTTGATTTAGTCAGTTATTAAATTAAGTCGGAGTAATCGATGGGAGACAGAAATTTGTCTATGAAGGAATTATTAGAATACTCAACGTTTCCAGAGATACTCTTTGCAAACAATATACAACATCAATATAAACTAAGGAGAAAGTGATGAAAGAGAACGTTATCGGTCAACCAGAGATTGAGAAAGATGAACGAGGCAGGATCAAACGGGTATACGTGCAATTCGGTCCTCATTATTTTGTAGATATCATGCCCAATGAAACCGGTGAACTTACCTTATATCTTGGGGCCACTCACCATGGCTTCAATGCCCGGGCAACCGACGTGGGTGGTGAGCTCGAAAAGATCATTTATGAAATTCGCGAGATGCACCCGGATTTAACTTTTGATTAATAGAAAACTTCACTTAATCAATACCAGGAGAAAATCAACTCACCTTTTAAATGGTGATAGGCTACCAGAGAATTCGGTCATAGTAAAAATGACATCTTGAAGTATGAACTGGGGTTATGATAATTTAGGAGTTTAACCATCTCACGAGAGAAGAACAAGTTTATTTAAAACCTTGATTAAACTCACGTTTACCACCTACACAAATAGATGAGTTACCTTGGATTTTGGCAGAACAATCACATGGCTGTTTGATCAGTGTCATATAATAATGATGAACCATGTGACAGGCTTATTTATCCGATCAGATAGTAAATCTGGATAATCTTAAGTGGGTAATACGGGTAAACTCGGGGACCAAGGAGATCGCTATGTCAAGCAGTTCATCATATCAACGTATGACTGCAAAAGTAATCAGATACCTGGAAAGAAAACCTCTACTGGGGTTAATTAATCTGGATGATCTTTATCGAAGTGTAGCTATAGAAAAAGAGGACAGGCAACAAGCTTACAATTTTTTATCCCGATCCAGTATTGGTACAAGGGCTGCAGTTGAGAACCCACGTGATCATTTTTACGCAATTTATCTTCCTTTGATTGGTAATCCTCAGAAGAAAGTATATCTGTCCTTAAATCCAATACCCGAAAAAATCATCAAGATGGAAAACCCAAACTCAGACGAAGTTAAAATTCTAAAAAACCAACTTCGAGAAAAATATGGCACTACAATGGTTGATTTTTGGTTGCAGGCAGCCCAAAATTACACGATCAGGATAGCGGATAATGCTATGCGCGAAGCTAAAAAACGGGATAGAGGTGCCTGTGTATTATGCGAACTAGAAAAGAATTTTAACAAGAAAGAAAATTTGGATGCAGGAAGAAGAGGATCAAACAAAAAATATTGTAGTCATATAATTTCAAGAAACACAATCTTTTGGAGTGAGGTTAAGCGAATCGATCTGGAGTACCCTTTATTCTCTTTAGAGGGGTCTACTGCTCTCTATACTGCTCTGATGAATAATCAATTTTTAAATAATCCCGCAAATATTGCCATGTTATGTCATAAACATGATCGATTATTGATACATACAATCAAGCAATTTTCCGAGGAGATACAATGAATGGAAAACTAAAAGAATTATTTCCGGGCAAGATTGTCAATAAAAAATTGACCTACAACACGGGTATGGACGAGTTTCCCCGTTATGTATTGGAATACCTGATCGATAATTATTGTTCCGAAGAAAATTTCGATGAAGATTTTGCACGGGTCAAACGCCGGCTGTTGGAAAACTTCGTCCATGGGGCTGAAGCCGAGCGCATTCGTTCCTATATACGTGAAAATCGTGAGCATGCCATCATTGCCAATCTCGAAGTACGGCTTGTGGAGACTGAGGATAAGTACTGGGGTACGATCTCTGCGATTAAAGAAAATTTTATTAACATTTCTGAATCACTGGTAAAGCAGTACCCCATGCTATTGGCAGGGGGTATGTGGGGCACGATCACCCTGGTTTACGACGAAAACGAAGTGCATAACAAAAAGATCAGGCCATTTAAGATTATTGATTTTACGCCATTTCAGATTTCAATGATCAATACGCAAGAGTTCATTGAAAAGCGAGGGCTATTCACGGATAAGGAGTGGTTAGATATATTGATCAACTCGTTCGGATTAAGTCCTGAGAAAATGAACCGACGGGAAAAGATGCTGTATCTAAGCCGGGCTATTCCACTTGTGGAATCCAACCACAATATGATCGAATTGGGTCCGCGTGAAACCGGCAAGACCTATATGTTCCGTAATGTATCTTACTATGCCCATGTATTAAGTGGTGGCAAAGCAACCCCAGCCAGTCTGTTTATCAATTTGAATACTGGAAATGTTGGTCTTGTTGGCACCCGTGAGGCTGTAGTTTTTGATGAGATAGCTAATACAGACTTCACAGATCCAAAGGCTATGGTCAGCATGATGCAGGGCTTTATGCAGGATGGCAAATTCAGCCGTGGGAAACAGGAGATCCTGGCTTTCGGTTCCATCGTCTTGGTGGGGAACCTGGATGTTCAGGGTAATCTTCCCCACGAAAAATATTATCACCTTTTTGAACCGCTCCCCAGCTTCATGCAGGTCGAGGCTCTGATTGACAGGCTACATTATTACCTGCCGGGTTGGGAGATTCCAAAAATTGGTCCGGATGCCTCCAGTAAGGATTATGGGTTTATTACAGATTACCTCTGTGAAATCATGCACGAATTACGCAAAGTAGACATTACCGGTGATGTAAAACCGCGATTTGAACTAATGGACACTTCAGGAACTGGTCCGGGATTGACTTCGCGTGATGTGAGGGCTGTTTATAAAACCTTATCAGGGCTATTAAAGTTAATGTACCCGAATGGCAAGGTAAATGATGAACAACTGGAGGAGTTGCTATTGATGGCAATGGAAGGCAGGCAGCGGGTTAGGAACCAATTACATTTAATGGCTCCGGGTGAATTTCACCCTGTCAAGATTAGTGCAAAAATTGTCGGTAGTGGAAAAGTAATAGCACCATCCTTGCTTGAAGCAGATCGAAAAGTGAAGGTAGAAATGCCTGCAACCCCACTGGTTGGGGAAGTTGTAGGTTTAGCGGTGAGTGGTGAACAGGGAGTCCTGCTTCGGTTTGAAATGCAGGTATTAAAAGGGCACGGCCGGATCGTACCATTGGGCTCCATCCAGAGAGTCATGCGCGAATCAATCGAGGCAGCTACACAGTATATTAAGAAATACGCCATCGATCTGGGTGTGCCACCGGATTGGAATGAGAATTTTGATGTGGCAGTACTGGCAACCCATATGGCAATCCCAAAAGAGGGGCCTTCTGCGGGAATTACAATTGTCACAGGTATCGTTTCAGCTCTTACAAACCGGGCTGTACTTAACCATTTAACAATGACAGGGGAAATCACGATTATGGGGAAAGTATTAGGGGTGGGTGGGATCCAACCGAAAGTCCTGGCAGCAGTTGATGCTGGAGCGGCGTTAGTGATTCTTCCGGAAGATAATCGGAGCGATTTCGAGAACCTCCCCGAATATGTCAGGAGTAGAATAGAAGCAAAATTTGTGACAAGCATTCAAGAAGTGCTTGATATGGCACTAATGAGGTAACACTCGCAACATTTTCTTATAAACATACATATTCGAGAAGGACCAAGAGTATGGATCAAGATCAAGTTGTTCAGAATGCAAACAATTACATTTACATGGACAAATTTCCGTCAATCCCGGGGCAAGGAACCCCAACACGCGAGGAGTGCTTCGGTTATGAATTTATGACTATGGTTCAATTTTGTAATATTGCAGAAGAGCACGGTATTGGTCGGAGCAGGGCATGCAATGCGTTTGGTGGTGATCGGGGGAAATACCAGGTTATATCCGATCGATTGGCAAGGGTTTTTAATGGGAGGAAGTTTGTCTTGGTTCGAGCTGTTGACGAGTATTTTAAAGAACTTGGGATAGACTGGTAACAGCTCTTCATGACTGGATTATTACCATGCAGATATCCGAATTGCTAATTGTTGAAGAAGCCGCCATCTATTCCGGTTACTCAGAGCGTCATTTGAGGTTGTTACTCGAAACAGGAAAGATCAAAGGCAGGAAGATAGGTCGAGATTGGGTAACCACCAAAGAAGAAATAGACACTTATCTTGCTAAAAAACCAAAGCCGGGACGTAAGCCCCTCAATTATTGACATTATAACCGTATAAGGCTATAATAAACTAGAAGCAAGCGGTTCATTGTTATGTAGTTGTATTTACACTTTGAAAATTCTGCGAACTTTTGCAATTTTTCCCAATAAATCTGCGAACATTCCCACATTATTATAAATATCAAAGGAGAAAAATCTTTAGAAAGTACGGGGGCAAGTATGAAACGCCATAGAGGTAGAAACGAGGGATCAATTTCCCAGCGACGTAACGGAGCCTGGCGGGCTCAAGTTTATCAAAAGGGCTCAAGGCTCAGCAAAGATTTTCGATCGAAAGAACAGGCTTTGACCTGGATCCGGACGATACAAACTCAAATGGATCGAGGTTTCTTGATCCGGGGAAGCTCTATAACCTTATCTGAGTATCTGGCTGGATGGTTGGATAATAGGCAGTTAGCACTTCGTGAAAAGACAGCGTATCAATATTCAAGTCTGATAAGAAACCACATCGTTCCACACATTGGTGAGACAAAAATTCGTGATCTCAGGCTATCAGGCATTGAGGAGTTTTATTCGCAGCTCGTTGAAAGGGGTGTTGGACCACGGACTGTTCAGATAATTCACAATGTGTTACACGCGGCTTTGGAGAAGGCGGTTAGGCATGGACTTCTCGCTGCTAATCCAACACAAGGTGCGACTCTGCCAGTATATTTGCATAATGAAATGCGAACTCTGGATTCAAGCCAGGTTAGCAGATTTCTTCTCGCAGCCAAGGGTAGTCCGTATTACGCGCTTTATCATATGGCGATCACAACGGGCATGAGATTAGGAGAATTGTTGGGTTTGAAATGGTCAGACTTGGATTGGTCTACCGGAACGATCCGGGTCAATCGACAGAAACAGGATGTTCCGGGTAAGGGGACCAGTCTGGTGGAGCCAAAGACAAGATCAGGGCGTAGAGCGATTTTCCTGGGGGCTGGCACTTTGAAAGTTTTGGAATCCCAACAGGCTTATTTAGCCGCCAGTAGATCAGAAAAAGGTGAGCGATGGACTGAAAATGATCTGATCTTTCCCAATTCGGTCGGGAACCTGGGAGATTACAGCAACATTCGAGCAGATTTCAACAAAGTGCTTAAGGATGCTGGTGTTCCCCGTATCCGTTTCCATGATCTGCGTCACACAGCTGCCTCTCTACTGTTAAATCATAATGTCCCGGTGATTGTTGTTTCACAGATACTGGGGCACACAAGGCCGAGTGTTACTTTGGATATCTATTCCCACGTCTTCACAACTATGTAAATAACAAAACACCATGGTTGCGTCTAATGATTGTGTGTGTTTCTAGTTATTATTGTCTCGAACAACAAGTTCAGTATTTCCATCCATATTCCCAATTAGTATCTGTGGGGTCTCTGTGATCAAGAATAAAGTTGTATTGTCATCAATGCGGGTTCCTGTACCATTTACATCCTCTTGTAGATTATATAGGTATGCCGGACTTCCGGTTAGGTTTTGCACTACCGCTGAATATGATACATCTTCAGGTTGATTCTTCCAGAATATCAGTATCGTCTTGCCATCCGATCTCTTGAATCTATATTCGAACGTGTTTTCAATAGGATTACCATCTGAATTAATGATTCTCTCAGATTCAATGGGTATACTTCCGGTTAAAGCCTCTGAAATAACTCGTAAAACACTCTTGCTTTCCTCATTAATCGCCATCTGTTGCCCAGTTGTATCGTTTACATAAGTGTACCAAAATATTGATGCAACATTAGGAAGCGCGAAAAGAGAAATATATGTACGTGCTAACGCAATAGTTTGAAAATCTCCAACAGAAATCCCATATTTTTGACTCTCTGATTCCAAACTGGTTTCTTCATATCCTACCTCAGTAATCCAGATGGGTATATCATTATCATATATCCGGTTCACATTGGAAGAAAAATTATTTACATAATCTACCATTGTGAAATATTCGTATTCATCGAACGTTTTTTGGTGACGAACTGTTTCGGGCATGGAATTAGCCCAATAAGGATGAAGTGCCACTGCATCAAAAGTAGTTCCATCTGTATATTTTCTTAACTCTTGAAGGAATTCGATTGGGGAATAGCCATTGGTAAAATCTGTATCATTTATCAGCCCGCCTACAATTACCACATCACGAGAATTATCCTGCTTTATAATCTGATGTGCAGATTTAAGCATCCTTGCATATACATCAACTTCCACGTGTGTAGCATTTATTCTTACCTTTTTCCACATATCCTGTGAATTCATTTCATTGCCAATTTCCCAATAATTTATTTTATCTCCATATTTATCAACGATTTTTGACACATATTTTTCCCATAGTTCAAAGAAGTACTCGTTATCTTGATAATTAACTGATGGTCCATATGAGAGTAAAGCAACTATTTCTAGTCCATATTGCTCTGCAAGAGAGACCATACGGTCAAAATTTCTTGTAAGATTCTCATATTCATAATTAAAAACATAATAATCGTTTAGAAGCTGAATTTCACTCATCGGGAACTCTTCTCTGATAAACTCTATTCTCATGGTATTTATGTCAGAATATGCAAATCCAAGAGAATCAGGAGCGCGTAAGTGCGTGGAAGAACCTATGCCAAACCCAGAGATCTCATGGGTAGAAGACCGTGGAAATTCCTCTCTAGGTGTATCCATGTCTGGGAAAAAAGACCTAAAGTCCTCTGAAATTTGATCGATAAAATCATTAAAAGTTTCTGCAATTGAATTTTTAGCATCATCGACCTTTTTTTCCAGATAAGCACTAATTTGGCTTATGATTTTTTGCCGAATTATTTCCATCTGTTGATCCCATTCAGCTTGCAGTGGTTGGCCCAGTTCTGGCGGGAGGACAGAACATGATGAAAAAATAAACACCATAAGGATTATGATGTAAAGGATTCTTTTAATTCTCATTTTTCGTTTGAATAAACCAGACATTTTTCCCTCCTTTGTTTATAAATCGCAAAATTCACGGCTTATCAGGGTTACTATTTTGAATTTATTTTCGCACACGGAGTACTTCAGTAAGTCAGTTCGTATTTAATTGTTTGCCATTTATCCTCACTGTTACTATGCTCTGACAATCATATTATAGCTAGATTTTTATTTGGGCTATAGTACAAGCTAGATTGGCATTGTTTCTGTGGTATTGAATACCGGTCCAAGTATCGAATTTCATCCGAAGTTGATGAATAACTCATTTCTATTGGGGAATTACCTGTTGTATATTTGAAATTTGAGATCAGTCAAAGTAACACTATCAGTACAGCAATTGCAGCGAGTGCGATCCTTTTTGAGGTTGCTGACAGGAGTTCGAAATTTTCACAAAGTGAGAGTTAGGTAATAAATGTGCCAGCAATTGGTTTTTGGATGACCATTCAAAAGAGGGTATTTAAATCGCAAACAAGAACTAGTTCAACAATGGTGAAGACGCGGTAAAATAAAAAAGGAAATACGAATGTTTGATTAAGATGACACCTGAGCATTTTTACTCATCTTTATAGTAGATAAAAGTGATCCACCGGGGACTTGAACCCCGAACCTGCTGATTAAGAGTCAGTTGCTCTGCCATTGAGCTAGTGGACCGTGTTTCGGGGGTTATTATACCTTAAATGAAGTCGGTGTCAATTTACAGCAGCTCCTGGCGGCGGCGGATGATGGCCATCCTGACCGGCTTCAGGCGCAGCACAAACAACACCAACAGGTATACCCCCGCGATCAAAGGCAGAGGTTTGATCGCGCCACTCGAGGCGTTTGCACCGCTGAAATGCAGGAGGACCAGTACAGCAGCCGGGTACACCCACATGTGTATCTTGCGCCAGATTCGAGCTACCGCTTTTTTCACCGGGTCAGCCGTGGTGATGGCAAGAATTGCCAGAATGAGTAAAGCGATCGCTCCGGGAATAATGAATTTCCTGAAGAGAATCGCTTCAGTGATCGCTTCTATGTCAAACCGGAAATTGACACCTGCAAAAACAAGGAAGTGTAAAAAAGCCCAATAAAACGAGTTTAATCCGAAGGTCTTACGCAAGGGGATGATCATGGCGTTGCCCGTGATGGTGCGCAGCGGTGTGATGCTGAGGGAGGCGAGAAGGAAAGCGAACGCGATTCTGCCGGTCCACAATTGGGCAGCACGGATGGGGGAATTCCCCAGCCTGTCTGCCAGGAACGCGATCAGCAGGGTAAGAAATAATGCAATCGATACAACGCTGAATATCCGAGGCAGTTTTGTTGATCGAAGCTTCCGTTTTTTCATGGATTAGTAATCCTTTGTCAGGTCCATCCCTTCATAAAGATAGGATACTTCTTTATCATACCCATTTAACATCAATGTGGGGCGATTCCCTTCCTCGCCAACGCGAATTTCATTTGCCTGCGACCATCTTGGGTGATCAACATTCGGATTGACATTGGCGTAGAAACCGTATTCACTCGGGGCTGAGGTATTCCAGAACGTGGCGGGTTGCTCCGCAACAAACTCGATCATTGAGATCGATTTGATGCTTTTAAAACCGTACTTCCAGGGCACAACCAGCCGCAGCGGCGCCCCGTTTTGTTTGGTGAGCTCCTTGCCATATAATCCCCAGGCAAGCAGTGTCAGGTCATTCTCCGCCTCATCGAGGCGCAGTCCCTCGGTGTATGGCCAGGTGAAATAGTAATATTGATTCTGACCGGGCATTTGCTCCGGATCATAGAGCGTGCTGAATTTTATATACTTCGCTTCCGGTTTGATCTCTAAATCAGCGAGCAGGTTCTTTAGCGGAAATCCGTACCAGGGGACTACCATTGACCAGCCTTCTACGCAGCGCAAACGGTAAACCCGTTCCTCACCGCCATAGGTGGTAATGAGATCAGCTGCGTCAACAGTTCGCGGGTTCCTTACCAGTCCGCCGATCTCAACGGGCCAGGGCGAAGTCTGCAGGTTTTGCGCAAGGTTAGAAGGCTCGTACTTGTCTACAGAAAATTCGTAAAAATTCGTGAAACCGGTTATTTTGTCGTAAGGTGTATTAGATGCGTCAATTGTTGGGATCATTGCATCAGGTTCAACGGTTGTGATCGGCGCTGTCGGCTCAGGATTAACACCACACGCTGCAAGTGCGTACGCGGTACCAAACATAGCTGCCAGTTTCAGGAATTTTCTCCGGGAATAGAAGAGTCTTTCCGGTGTGATCTTTTCGCTATTAATAACGCCGTCCTGCTTTTCCATTTCTTCACTCCAATCAAAACCGATAATATTTATCTTATTTTAATTGGGATTTATTAGAGATTCAATAGATTCTGATCCGTTTAGAACCTCTTGATTCCACAAATATGAATCGTGTTTGAAAAAGGTGAAATTGACTGGTTCAGTTGTAGTTGCGGATGGATGGCTGGCGCACCTGGATCAATACTGCGATGATTAGGATGACACACGCGAATGAGAACACAGTGATCGCTTCATTAGTGATCCCGGCTAACCAGCCGGCGATCAACGAGCCGATTGGAAATGACCCCTGGAACACCAGGATATACACTGCCATTACCCTGCCGCGCAGCTCGTCTGGGATATGTGTTTGTATGAGCGCGTTGGTGATGTTCACCACCGACATCA
>JACDJC010003217.1_pt1 | contig 12012 bp, 10 predicted proteins | sample 7454191 | NCBI WGS metagenome assembly JACDJC01 (sample SAMN14253291, study PRJNA609438) | sludge metagenome | isolation source: sludge after 25d culture with pyrite and EDTA | collected 2018-12-20
CCATCCGCCAGCACCTGCGCCATCCAGACATCGTGCCCGAGTCCTATCTTCGTTCCATGATGATGGCCATCCTGGCGGCCGCACACGAGACGACCTCCAACGCCACGGCCAACGCGTTCCTGACGCTGCTGAGGCAGCGCGAAGCCTGGGACGCCATCTGCGAGAACCCGGCGTTGATTCCCAACGCCGTGGAGGAATGCCTGCGCGTGTCGGGCTCGATAATCGCCTGGCGCCGCGTGGCCACCGCCGATGCCGTGGTCGGCGGGGTCCCGATCCCGAAGGGCGGCAAGCTGCTGCTCGTGCAGGTCTCGGCGAATTTCGATTCCCGCCACTTCGAGAATCCCGAGGAGGTCGACCTCTATCGGGAAAACGCCGTCGAACACATGACCTTCGGCTATGGCGCCCACCAGTGCATGGGCAAGAACATCGGCCGCATGCAGATGCGTGTTTTCCTGGAGGAATTCACGCGCCGCCTGCCACACATCAGACTGGTCGAGAATCAGACGATCCGCTACCTGCCGAACACCTCGTTCCGCGGCCCGGACAAGCTATGGGTCGAGTGGGATCCCGCGCGCAACCCCGAGCGCACGGGCGCCGCCGCTCCGGCCGATGCCGGCGCGTTCTACATCGGCCCGCCGTCCAAGGACCGCCTGGCGCGCACCGTGCGGCTGCAAGAGAAGCACATCGAAGGCGACGGCCTGTTCCGCTTCGTGCTCGCCGACCCGCGCGGCCGCGCACTGCCGGCCTGGACGGCGGGCGCCCATATCGATCTCATCGCCGGCGGCTTTCGCCGCAAGTATTCCCTCTGTGGCCGTGCGGACGACCGGCACACCCTGCAGGTCGTCGTGCAGCGTGAGGCCGACGGGCGCGGTGGGTCGCGCCACTTCTGCGACCTGATCGCGGCCGGAAGCACCTTGCAGCTGGCGGGTCCCAAGAACCTGTTTCGCCTGGACGAGTCCGGCCGGCGATTCGTGCTGATCGCGGGCGGCATCGGCATCACGCCGATGCTCGCCATGGCCGACCGCCTCAAACACTTGGGCAAGCCGTACGAGATTCACTATGCGGGCCGGTCCCGCCGGCAGATGGCCTTGCTTGCTCGCTTGGAGCAGGATCACGCCGCGCGGCTGAACCTGTACGTAAAAGCCGAAGGCCGACGCATGGATCTCCGCGCGCTGCTTGCCGACGTGGATGGCGGGACGCGCGTGTACGCCTGCGGGCCCGACCGCCTGATCGACGAGCTCGAGACCATGAGCGAGCAATGGCCGGAGAACGTGCTGCACTTCGAGCATTTCAGCGCTGAAAGCTCGGCGCTCGACCCCGACAAGGAACACGGTTTCGTCGCGGAGCTCAAGGACTCCAATGTCAGTGTGACGGTGGCGCCCGACCAGACCCTGCTGCAGGCGCTGCAGGCCGCCGGCTTCGACGTGCCTTGCGATTGCGGCGAGGGGCTGTGCGGAACCTGCGAGGTCAACGTCGTCGAAGGCGACGTCGACCACCGCGACAAAGTGTTGACCAAAGCGGAGCGCGCAGCCAACCAGCGCCTGATGGCATGCTGCTCACGCGCCGCGGGCACGAAGATCGTGCTGGCGCTTTGAATACGGCGTCCGGTCTCTTTGCTCAGCGCAGATACGGCATGGCGCGGATCCGCGGCCCGATGAAATCCAGGAAGCTCTGTGCCGCGGGGGACAGCGTGCGCCCGCGCCGTGTGAATACCTCGAAACTACGGTATACCTCAGGACTCGCCACAGGCCGCATCCGCAGGCCGTAGACTTCGATCAGCGACGCGGCGTACGGAATGCAGAGCGCTACGCCGAGCCCGGACTTGACCATTGACAGCGCCGTCGACATGAACGCGACTTCGGTGGACGGCGCGAACGCCAGCTCCGGTGCGGAAGCGCGCAGATCGCGGATCAGCAGCCCGGTGAACTGGCCCTGCAATGTGATGACCGGATGGCTCGCCAGATCGGCCCAGCGCAGGTGCTTGTGCCTATCGAGCGCGTGGCCGGCCGGGAAGACGGCCATGAACGGGCCGTCGAACAACCGTGTCGAGGTGATGTCGGAGTTCGGCTCGCGCTCGGGGCCGATCCCCAATTCCACCTCGCCGGCGAACACGCGGGCCATGACGGCCTCCACCGGGGTATCCACCAGCCGGACCTGGATCATGGGGTGCAAGGCTTGGAAGGCGGCGATGAGATCCGGCATCAGCGTGGAAGCAAGCAGTTGAGAGGCCGCTATCCGGACCAGGCCGGTTTTCATGTCGCGCTGGTCGACGGCTTGCCGCAGCGCGCCGTCCAGGTCATGCAGCACGCCCTCCAGCGTTGGATACAAATGTTCCCCGATTTCGGTCAGGTACACGCGGCGGGTGCTGCGGTCGATCAGGCGCGCTCCCAGCGTCTGCTCCAACTCCTTGATCAGGCCGCTCAACGCGGATTGCGTGATGTATAGGCTTTCCGCCGCCAGCGTGAAGCTGCCGGTACGGGCGACCGCCAGAAAGGCGCGCAGCTGCCGCAAAGTCACATTCATGGGAAAACCCAATCAATCTATGAAAAAAAACTGTTTGAATGATATGTCACAACGGGCTTCAATGTACATGTCCATCCACCCCATCAGGAGACCATGATGAAAATCGATCGCATCCACCATGTCGCGTACCGCTGCAAGGACGCCAAGGAAACCGTGCTCTGGTACAACCAGATGCTGAAAATGGACTTCGTGCTGGCCATCGCCGAAGACCAGGTCCCTTCGACCAAAGAACCCGACCCCTACATGCACGTGTTCCTCGATGCAGGGGGCGGCAACGTTCTCGCATTCTTCGAGTTGCCCACCAAGCCGCCCATGGGGCGCGACCCCAACACCCCGGAATGGGTGCAACACATCGCCTTCCGCGTCAAGGACCGCGAGGAGCTGCTGGCATTCAAGGAGCACCTGGAGTCCCACGGAGTGGATGTGCTCGGCGTCACCGATCACGGGGCTTTTCACTCAATCTATGTTTTCGACCCCAACGGCCATCGAGTCGAACTGGCTTGTCCCGACCCCGATGAGGCCGCCATGGTGAAGCGGCTCGACGCGGTCAAGTGGGACATGCTCGAAGAATGGTCCAAGACCAAGCGCGCGCCCAAGCATGCGGCCTTTCTGCACGAACGGGAGTTCCGGCGCTGAGTGCCAAGATCATCCAGGCCCGCGGAATAGCCATACCCTATCACAGCGCTTAGATTAATCAATTTCACTAAAAACGCCGGCCTGGGTACACTGCTTCCAGAGCCTGGCGCCCAGCACTGGAAAAGCAGTTCCGCTAACCGCGCCATGCCATGTCTATCGTCAACACATAAAAAGGACTCAGCATGAAAAAGCTCACCACTGCCGCCGGGGCGCCAGTCGTAGACAATCAGAACACCATGACGGCCGGCCTGCGCGGCCCGGTTCTGCTGCAGGACGTCTGGCTGATCGAAAAGCTCGCCCACTTCGACCGCGAAGTCATCCCCGAGCGCCGCATGCACGCCAAGGGCGCGGGCGCCTACGGTACCTTCACCGTCACCAAGGACATCACCCAATACACCCGGGCCAAGCTCTTCTCGGAAGTCGGCAAGCAAACGCCCGTCTTCGCCCGCTTCTCGACCGTCGCCGGCGAGCGCGGCGCCGCCGATGCCGAGCGCGACATACGCGGCATCGCCATGAAGTTCTATACGGAAGAAGGGAACTGGGACCTGGTCGGCAACAACACCCCGGTGTTCTTCTTCCGTGATCCGCTCAAGTTCCCCGACCTGAACCACGCCGTCAAGCGCGACCCGCGCACCGGCATGCGCAGCGCCCAGAACAATTGGGAATTCTGGACGGGCCTGCCCGAGGCGCTGCACCAGGTCACCATCCTGATGAGCGACCGCGGCATCCCCGCGGGCTTCCGCAACATGCATTTGTTCGGCAGCCACACTTTCAGCTTCATCAGCGCCGACAACCAGCGCTACTGGGTGAAATTCACCTTCAAGACCCAGCAGGGCATCAAGAACCTGACGGACGCCGAGGCGTGTGAAGTGGCGGGCCGCGACCGCGAAAGCTCCCAGCGCGACCTGTTCGAAGCCATCGAGGACAAGGACTTCCCCCGCTGGACCATGTACGTGCAGATCATGCCCGAGAAGGATGCGGCCACTTATCACCTCAACCCGTTCGACCTGACCAAGGTATGGCCGCATGGCGACTATCCGCTGATCGAAGTGGGCGTGCTGGAATTGAACCGCAACCCTGAAAACTTCTTCGCCGAAGTGGAACAGGCCGCCTTCACTCCCGCCAACGTGGTGCCCGGCATCGGGTTTTCGCCTGACCGCATGCTGCAAGCGCGCCTGTTTTCCTACGGCGACGCGCAGCGCTACCGCCTGGGCGTCAATCACCACCAGATCCCCGTGAACGCGCCCAAATGCCCCTACCACAGCTTCCACCGGGACGGCGCCATGCGGGTCGACGGAAACTACGGCCGCACGACCGGCAACGAACCCAATCTGCAGGGCGAATGGCAGGAACAGCCGGACTACCGCGAACCGCCGCTTTCGATCGAAGGCGCCGCCGACCACTGGAATCATCGCGTGGACGAGGACTACTACTCGCAGCCCGCCGCCCTGTTCCGTCTGATGACTGACGAACAGAAGCAGGCTTTGTTCGACAATACCGCCCGCGCGATCTCGGGCGCCTCCAAAGACGTGCAGGAACGCCACATCCACCATTGCACCCTGGCGGACCCCGCCTATGGGGCGGGCGTGGCCGCGGCGATCCGGGCCCTGGCTGCCTAAGCCGGCGATGCTTCCCCCGCATGCGGGGGAAGCATCGGCAAACGTCACCCATGCCCCGTCACGGGGCATTTTCTATTTATTGCATCGGCATATTGCCGCTAGACGCTATCGCTATAGATAGCACTTGCCGTCCAGATAGGCTTTACGCCAGCGCGTGATGTTCATGCGCTCGAACAGCCCGCCTTGCGCAAAAGGATCGGCATTGACGAACTGCTCCGCTTCGGCGCGGGTGTCGACGTCGACGATATACACACTGCCGCTGCCGCCCAGCCCATCGTCGTCGAGCTTGGCCCCGCAGGCCAGCAGCAAGGCCTTGTTCTCTTCCAGATAATCCAGGTGCTTGTCCCGCAAAGCCTGCCTCAATGCCTGCGTATGCGGCTTGTCGAAGGTTTCTATCAAATAAGGCATGGTCGTTCCCCGTTCACGATAAACTGTCGCTGCCTGCATAGTATTACGCTTTCCGCCGAATCGGCCGCCCGCCATGACCTTGCGCTCCCATGATCCCATCATCGCCATCGCCACCGCGCCCGGACGCGGCGGCATCGGCGTCGTACGCATTTCCGGCGGCTCGCTGGACGCCCTGCTGGCCAAGCTGTTCTCCGTACCGCTGAAGCCCCGGCATGCCCACTACCTGCCCTTCAACGACAAGGACGGCGACGCCATCGACATGGGCATCGCGCTGTACTTCAAAAGCCCCCACTCCTATACAGGCGAAGACGTACTCGAACTCCAGGGCCACGGCGGCCCCGCCGTGCTGCGCCGCATCCTGGAACACTGCCTGGAAACCGGCAGGGAATTCGGGCTGCGCCATGCCGAGCCCGGCGAGTTCACCCACCGCGCCTTTCTGAACGACCGCATGGACCTCGCACAAGCCGAAGCCGTCGCCGACCTGATCGACGCCTCGTCGGAAGCCGCCGCGCGCAGCGCCATGGCCTCGCTGAGCGGCACATTTTCCAAACAGGTCAACGCCCTGTCCGACCGCATCGTGCACCTGCGCATGCTGATCGAAGCCACGCTCGACTTTCCCGAAGAAGAAATCGACTTCCTGGAAAAATACCAGGCCCGCGCCGCCCTGGACACCCTCCGCAACGAACTGGCCGGCATGATCGCCCAGGCAAGACAAGGCATGATCCTGCGCGACGGCCTGCACGTCGTGCTCGCCGGGCAGCCCAACGTGGGGAAATCCAGCCTGCTCAACGCCCTGGCCGGCGACGACATCGCCATCGTCACCCCCATCGCCGGCACCACGCGCGACAAAGTCGTGCAGCAAATCCACATCCAGGGCGTGCCCCTGCACATCGTCGACACCGCCGGCCTGCGCGAAACCGATGACACCGTCGAAAGCATCGGCATCGCCCGCAGCTGGGCCGAAATCGAAAAAGCCAACGTCATCCTCCACCTGCAGGACGCGCGCTCCCGCCAGGACGAACTCGACGCCGCCATCACCCAGCGCCTGCCGGCCCGCACCCCCGTGCTGAGAGTGCTGAACAAGATAGACCTGCTATCCGCCTCCGAACTGGAAAACCTCCTCGTAAACCAAACGGACGCCAACCAGATCGGCATCTCCGCCAAGACCGGCGCCGGCCTGCCGGAACTGCGCCAAAGGCTGCTGGACATCGCCGGCTGGAACCCCGGAACCGAGTCCCCCTGGCTCGCCCGCGAACGCCACCTGTCCGCGCTGAGCACCGCGGGCCATCACCTGGACCTGGCGGCGGAACACGCCAGCCACGACGACCGCGTCCTGGATTTGCTGGCGGAAGAACTGCGCCTGGCGCATGAAGCGCTTTGCAGCATCACGGGGCAGTTCACCAGCGACGATTTATTGGGCGAGATTTTTTCTAGTTTTTGTATTGGGAAGTGAGGTGGGGCTCAAAGGAGGGTCCATGTCTCTCACAGATACCGCACTCAAGGCGCTCAAGCCCCGGGGACGCCTTCGTACATCGTCAGCGACGATCGCGGGCTGTACGTCGAAGTGCAGACCACGTGGAGATGCTTGGTATAAATGGCAAAATGATGCGTGCGCGCTGCTTGCCCGCCTGCTCTCGGTGCCAGACGGCCGGCAGCATGTGCCTTGGCCTCGCGTTCCCGCCGGACTATGGCAGCCGATTTAGCCTGCTCGCGCAATTTCGCCACATTGCGCCGGGGAATGCTTTCGGACGCAGGGTGCTGCGCCTTCAACCATGCAGCGCAGTGCCGTTTTAATCCGGCCTCCGTTTAACAACCCATTTACATCCATTTCATCCGGCCAGGCGACAAGGGATAGCCCACTACGCGCCCAGGAGGGCTAGCTCAAAGGATACGCCAATGTATTGGGAAGCCCAGGGGGACCTTACACCCGCATGCCCGCAAAACGCCGCAGCACGGCAAGCGCCTGCGGCGTCGGCCCCAATTGCGCCATCAAGCCTCTTACGTCGAAGCCTTCTTCCGCGTACCGGGCTGCCTGGGACTCGATGCAGGCGGCCATGATGGCCGGCGTGAATTCCGGATGGAACTGCACGGACCAGGCTTTCGGCCCATAGCGCAGGATCTGGTTTTCGTCGTGATCGGAGCGGGCCAGGACTTGTGCGCCCGTGGGCGGTACAAGAACCGCCTGCAGGTGGGAAAGATTGGCCTGGAAGTGCGCGGGCAGCCCTTTCAGCAATGGGTCGTGCACGGCATCCGGCAGCAATTCAATGGTTTTGATCCCGATTTCCCTGCCTTTCGGGTGGAAGCCCACCTCGCCGCCCAAAGCCCGGGCCATCAGCTGATGGCCATAGCACACTCCCAGTATCGGCGACTCTTGCTCGACGGCATCGGCCACCCATTCGGCGGTTCGCTCGCTCCATGGTTCTTGGTCGGTGACCATGGACCATGAACCGGTTATGACAGCCGCGCGAAATTGTGCCGGGGAGGGCAGGGGCTCGTCTTCGAATGGCCGGACGACCTGGATGGGGTGTTCCAGGCCTCGCAAAGCCGACAGGAACCAATCGTCTTGATTTCCCACACGGACGGATACATTGCGCGGGGGACGCCCCATGTGGACGATAAGAAATGGACGTGTATCACTCATATGCTACATCATACATCCGCGCTTCTTACAGTTTCCCCGCTGAGTCCCGGCGGGAAAGCCTGTGGACCGCCTGTGGACAATAAAGGCATAAGCCGGGTTGCGAAGGCGGCCGTGAAACTTATGCAGTTTCGGTCCACCGGCTCAGTGCATCTTATCCTTGGCGCAAAATGGTGAAAAAGCCCTGGGATTTCAATGCGAAGCACGAGTTTTGCCAGTTGTCCACAGACACCCATCATTACCAGTCTTTTTATATAAAGAAAAGAGTCTATAGAAAACCAGCATCGCACTCCCAGTGCCGCTGCGCCGTACTTTCTTTGTCGCTTTGTGATCACGCTTCCCGCTCGAGACGAGCCATTCCGCTTTTTGACGAAGACACAAAAGGTTATACTGGCGTAAGTTCTCATTTGCCGCGATTCAATGAAATCCACGCCCACACTTCTTGCTCCTCCAGCCCAAACGCGCATCATCCGTGCTGTAGCGAGCTCCACGGCAATCGAAACCGGCCAACCCATCAAAGAACTCGAGGCCTTGCTGAAAGCGCAAACCAGCAAGTACCAGCAGCTCAGCCTTGCCGCCGCCGCCGCGGCCTGACATCCTTGCCGGCCGGCATGGCGCCCGGCGTCAAGCCGTCTCAAGCACTTTTCCCACCCAGTATTTCATCGGCTCGTAGTCGTTTCCCAGCCCTTGCTGGATTGCCGTGATGTACTGCTGCTTGTTGCTTTCCCATAAGCTGTAGTCCAATGGCCCGTGCCCGGCCTGGACGGCCATGACGTCGGCGAGCAGCCGGGAGATCCGGCCGTTGCCCTCGCGAAATGGATGCATCAGAATGAATTCGACGTGGGTGACGGCGATGGCTTCGGTCAATTCCACCAGATCGAATCCCATGCAAGGGGTGTATCGGTGCAAATACAAGCGGTCGAAGTCCGCCATCAGCCGGGGGACCTGGGCGGCTGGCGCGAATGGAAACCCGCCCTTGCTCATGTTGACCGTTCTGGCCAGGCCCGCCCAGGGATAGACGTTTCCAAGCCAGCGTCGATGCCAAGTTTTTAGATGGTTGATTGAAATCCGGCCCGGCGGCAGATGGTCCCCGAGCACCGATTCGTAGAGCTTTTGCAGCAGCACCAGCTCGGCCTCGTCGATGTCCGCCTGTTTGGTGATGCCCAGCTTGTTCGCCAAGACCGCCCCATGAGAACCAGGTTCGGCCATTCCCTGGGCGCCCGTCACGTCGTATCGCGTCACCATGGTTCCTCTCACAGTTACCTTTCGTTTCAAAATAAACGGTCACGCCGGAGTTCGGCCGCCCCTGTGGATAACTACTAAGTCGAGATGGTGTGGATTGATTGTGGACCATGACGGAACAACATGCAATTTTTTTGCCCGATGAAAACTTGTCCAGTATTCGTCCTCTTTGAAAACAGCAGTTATGCCCATCGAGAATCCGTCATAACACCCTGATATTTAATAAAAATACCGACTTGTACAGCTTATCCACAGGGACCCATCATCAGTAATCGGTATATAAAAAGATAGGAACAAAAACCATGGAGCCAACGCCTTCTTGCCGCTTTTTTTCGTGGAGCTATACTTCTCCGTGTATTCAGTGCGCAAAAAAAAACCGCCTTGTACAAGGCGGCGGGTTCGGCAAAGCGAAGGCTAAACGGCGGCTAGTCTTTCCATCGCTGCATCCAGGGTTTCGTCCCTTTTTGCAAAGCAGAAGCGGGCAAGCCCATGGTTCGATTCCGCGGCATGCGGGTTGCGGTAAAAGGCGGATACCGGGATCACGCCCACGCCGTGTTCCGTGGTCAGCCACCGTGCGAATTCCGCTTCGGGCAGGTCCGAGACCGCGCTGTAGTCGGCCAGCAAAAAGAAGGTACCTTGGCTGGGCATGGGCACCAAGCGGGTATTTTTAAGGCCCTCGAACAATCTGTCGCGCTTCTTCTGGTAAAAGGCCGACAAACCCAGATAAGGCGCCGGGTTTTGCATATAGGTCGCCAGGGCGACCTGCATGGGAGACGAAACGGTAAAAACGACGAATTGATGAACCTTACGGATTTCGCTGGACAGCGCCACGGGCGCGCAGCAATAGCCGATTTTCCATCCGGTGGCGCTATAGGTCTTGCCAAAAGACGAGATCACCACGGCATTGGCGGCTAGCGCGGGCCGGCGTGCCAGGCTTTGATGTTGATGCCCGTCGAAAACGATGTGTTCATAGGCCTCGTCCGACAAAATCAGTATGCCGGTTTCATCGACGATGCGCTCCAGTTCGTCCAGGTCGCTTTCCCGCAAGTTGATGCCGGTCGGATTATGGGGAAAGTTGATGATGAGCATTCGGGTTTTGGAATTGATCGCGCCCCGTATGCGCTCCCAGTCGATCTGGTAGCAGGGCCGTTCCGCGGTAGGAGCTTGCAGCGGGACGGGCACAGGGATGCCTCCCGCCAGGTGAATGGCGGGAATGTATGAGTCATAGAACGGTTCGATCAGCACGACTTCATCGCCGCTGCGCACGAACGCCAGGATGCTGGCCATCAAGCCTTCTGTTGCGCCGCTGGTGACGGTGATTTCCGTATTGCTGTCGTAATGGTGGCCGTACAGGGCCTGGACCTTGCCGCTGATCGCTTCGCGCAGCGCGGGAACGCCGGCCATGGGCGGGTATTGGTTATGGCCTTGATGCATGGCGTTGGACACAAGGTCCAGAAGCTCGGTGTCCGGGTTGAAATCCGGGAAGCCTTGTCCAAGATTTATTGCTTTGTGGTCAGTTGCCAACTGACTCATTATCGTAAAGATCGTCGTGCCGACATCGGGCAGCTTGGACTGGAAATTCATTTCTCGGTATCCACGTAGGTCATGTGTAGTTGATGAAGCAGCTTAGCAATAAAGTATATGAATATGGCAGCAGCGCTTGCTGACGGAAAAATACCACATAGGGTTAACTATTATTTGATAAACACTTGCGGCGTGGTTATGCTCACACCTGCGTTGTAATCAAGTAGTGCGCAAGTCTCGTGGTCGCGTAATCGGTAATGATCTGGGCATCAAGCTTTTGATCCTTTGCGTTGGTTAATCTGGGCTCGTGTCAACGTCCTTGGTTGCTTGCATTTTTGTTTATTTTAAGGACGCTACGCATCATGGCTCAAAAGGGCAAAGTCAAATGGTTTAACGCCGACAAGGGTTTCGGTTTCATTACCCCCGATGAAGGCGGTGCTGACGTTTTCGCGCATTTCTCCGCAATCGAAGGCCGCGGCTATCGCAGCCTGAACGAAGGCCAGGAAGTGGAATTTGAAGTCAAAGACGGCCCCAAAGGCCCGCAAGCAGCTGGAATTCGTCCTTTGTAATTCCCTCTGGAGCGTCTGCGCGATTCTTTCCGCAGCGATCAATTAAACGCCTGCATTCATTGATGTGGGCGTTTTTTTATGCCTGTCGTTTGCGGCTTATACACAGTTTGATTATGAGCTCATAAGCTGATGGTTGAATGAGCTGAGGCAACGGAATACTGCTGCGATGTTTTTATACTAGGCTGTGTGCATGCTTCGTACGTATAGAAAATTTTCGGGTCGTCGTGCCTAAAATTCCATTAAAACAAAGGCTTGCGGCGGAGGAGCGGAAGGGGTGTTCTGTTGTGGGATGCTGGGGGAGTTTTGTGGCGAGTGGTTGGCAAGGAACAGCCGGCTTTGTCTGCATCTGGCTGACGAGCGTGTTTCAACAGCTTTTCAGTCCTGTTACCCACAAAGTTATCCACAAGTGCGTGTGGGATTGTTGGGTATGGAAATATTATTTGAGAATTAGAGTGAGGTGGCATAGCGTGGTAGATTGTTCCACGTGAAACAGTGCGGCTTATGTTTTATGAAGACGGGTTGATAAGGTGGGTTTATTTGTTTGTTGCTGCGCTGTGTAGCTGTTGTGCTGGTGTCTGTCTTTGTTTCTTAATCGGTCTGTTTATTGTGATTGCTGCTCTGGTTTATGGCTTCTTAAGTGGCTTGGTTGTGGTGTTGCCGCGCTGTTGTCTGGTTGCTTGACGCGGGCTGTTTATTGATCGTTGCGTTGTTGTTGGTTTCTTGACGCGGCCTGCCAGGTGCTGCGCGGGCGCTCTTGCTCCCGTGACCCGGTCCTGCTGCGCAGGACTGCCCGGCCAAAGCACGCCTGTCGGGGCGGTCGCAGAACTCGCCCGCTCGGGCCAGTGGCCCGAAA
>JACDJC010003220.1_pt1 | contig 12010 bp, 9 predicted proteins | sample 7454191 | NCBI WGS metagenome assembly JACDJC01 (sample SAMN14253291, study PRJNA609438) | sludge metagenome | isolation source: sludge after 25d culture with pyrite and EDTA | collected 2018-12-20
ACGCCAGACATGACCGCCCACCAACGCACCAATCTGGTGCACGTTTTATACTTATGCCTTTCAGGCACAGGCTTCGCCCCTGAAAACCAGGGCAGAACCAGCTTACAATCGGCCCCCTCATTTATTAACCGTCGCGTCGGATCAAAACTGGCAAGCGCCTTGCTTTGAATCTTCCACAAGGTTTTTAGCCCTCTGCCCGGCTGAAATGTGAAGGTAAGAGCCAACAGCTTTTGCTAAGCTGCGCAGATCTGTAAAACTGACCGGAATTCCGCCCACAGCACAATCCGGAACCCAGCCACTGAATCTGCCCACAGAACGGGGATTACTTACGGAGCATGTATATGTCCAAGACAGCCGATTTGATCAAAGAATACGAAGTCAAATGGATTGACCTGCGCTTCACCGACAGCCGCGGTAAAGAACAGCACGTTACCATGCCTGCAACCGAGGTGGATGAGGACTTTTTCACCGAAGGAAAAATGTTCGATGGCTCCTCCATCGCCGGCTGGAAGGGCATCAACGAATCCGACATGATTCTGATGCCGGATGACAGCAGCTCCGTTCTTGATCCTTTCACCGAAGAAAGCACCATCAACATTACCTGCGACATTGTTGAGCCTTCTACCATGCAGGGCTATGAGCGGGATCCGCGCTCCGTTGCCCGCCGCGCCGAGGAGTATCTCAAATCCACCGGCATCGCAGATGGCGCCCTGTTTGGCCCTGAGCCAGAGTTTTTCGTTTTCGATTCGGCAAAGTGGAAAACCGACATGCAGGGCTCCATGTATTCCCTGCACTCAGAAGAAGCAGCCTGGGTTTCCGGTGAAGACTTTGACCGCAACAACATTGGCCACCGCCCGGGTGTGAAGGGCGGCTACTTCCCTGTACCACCGGTAGACAGCCTGCACGACCTGCGGGGCGCCATGTGCGCTGCCATGGAATCCATGGGGCTGGTCATTGAAGTGCACCACCACGAAGTGGGCACCGCGGGCCAGTGTGAAATCGGAGTCGGCCCAAACACGCTGACCAAAAAAGCCGACGAAGTCCAGATCCTGAAATACTGCGTGCACAACGTGGCCCACGCCTACGGAAAAACCGCCACCTTTATGCCCAAGCCGGTCGTAGGCGATAACGGCTCCGGCATGCACGTACACATGAGCCTGAACAAAGACGGGAAAAACCTGTTTGCCGGCGACAGCTATGCCGGACTGAGCGAAATGGCGCTGTTCTACATTGGTGGCATCATCAAGCACTCCAAGGCCATCAATGCCTTCACCAACCCCGCCACCAACAGCTACAAGCGGCTGGTGCCGGGCTACGAGGCACCGGTTATGCTGGCCTATTCTGCCCGTAACCGCTCTGCATCAATCCGCATTCCCTATGTAACCAGCCCGAAAGCTCGCCGTGTGGAAGTACGTTTCCCGGACCCGGCTGCCAACCCCTACCTGGCGTTTGCGGCACTCCTGATGGCCGGCCTCGATGGCATCCAGAACAAGATTCACCCGGGCGATGCCATGGATAAGGATCTGTACGACCTGCCAAAGGAAGAGGCTCTGAGCATCCCTAAAGTGGCGGAAACTCTCCAGGAAGCATTGGACTGCCTGGCGGAAGACCATGAGTTCCTGACCCGCGGCGGCGTGTTTACCGAAGATATGATTCAGGGCTACATTGACCTGAAGCGCGGCGAGGTTGAGCGCATCAACATGACCACCCACCCGGTTGAGTTCGAGCTTTATTATTCCTGCTAAGGCCCCGGGCGGTTTCTGCTGAAACTGCCGGGCTGACGAACAGCGGCTTTGAAAGCCTCGCCTCACAGGGCGGGGCTTTTATGTGAACCGTTACACAACGCCACAGCTCTTAACGATATGTAATCATCAACTCCACCCTGCTACATTGAAAAGGCCTGCCCTGCCATTGATAATCAGGTTAAAACATCACTGCAGGCTGAAATTATGAACCCCACGCTTGGAATCACCGCGGCGCTGATACTTCTGACCACAGGGCCAGCTCTTGCGGAGGTGTACCGCAACGTGGACGCACAAGGCAACGTCACCTTTTCCGATGAACCGTCGGAAGGCGCAGAGACGGTGAAGTTGAAGCCTGTTACAACCATCACCCTCCCCAAACCGCAAACTGTCCGGGAAACCGACAAGCTGCGGGAAGAAGTGAAACGTGAAGGCTCGGTCTATGAGAGCGTTTCCTTCACTTTTCCCGAGAATGACCAGGCCTTTCACAGCGGCAGTGGTGATGTGCGTTTTGAAATGCGCAGCACGCCACCCCTTGAGCCGGGGCATAAGTACGAAGTCACGCTGGACGGCCAGCCTGTAGGCCAGAGCACATCCGGCTCGATCACCGTTAACAATGTTTTCCGGGGCACCCACGAAGCCGGCGTACATATTGTCGACAGCAATGGTGTGCAGATTAAAACCGGTAACCCTGTTCGCTTCACCGTCCACCGCCCTTCCGTTCTGAACTGAACCGCATTTCGCACCATAATGGTGCGCGCGCACAAAAATAGTGCGACAATAACAACGGTAATCGCGCAATCCTGCCGGACTGCGCTTTTATTGCCCAACGAAATGCGTTGCAGCGAAGCCCCGCCAGCGAGTCCGACGCCTTACCTCCACGCTCAGCCACAGACGCACAGAATCTGGTTCGTTTTTTGCTGAGTTCTGTTACAGCGGTTGTTACGGATTCAAGGGCCAGCTGACCGAAACCCTGCCCGTTCCGCCAGCCATTACCAACAGGATTCGCCTATGGCACATCCATCAGCCAATACCAACAGCTACAAGAACATGCTGGATAACCTCACCACAGCGGTTGTTGTACTGGGGGACAATCTGATCATCCGCTACCTGAACCCGGCAGCCGAGAATCTTTTTGAAACCAGCCTGGCGCGCAGCGCTGGCCTCACCTTCGGGGATATTCTCCTTGATTCGGAGATCGCCACCCGAACTCTGCGCAAAGCCGCTGAAACCGGCCATCCTTACACCCGCAGGGAAACCGAATTTCTGCTTGCCAGTGGCTCAAGAAGAACCGTGGACTACTCTGTGTCGCGCCTGGAGCAGAACCCGCCCGGGCTGCTGGTTGAGATACAACCCCGGGATCGGCTGCTACGGATAAGCCGGGAAGAAGACCTCATAGCACAGCAGGAGACCACACGTGTTCTGGTGCGGGGTATGGCGCATGAAATCAAGAATCCACTTGGCGGAATCCGTGGCGCCGCACAATTGCTTGACCGTGAGCTGCATAGCGCAGGTCAGCGGGAATATACGCAGATTATCATTGAGGAAGCTGATCGCTTACGCAGCCTTGTTGACCGTATGCTTGGCCCCAACAAGGCACTGAAACCGGCCCCGGCCAACATTCATGAAATTCTTGAGCGTGTACGCACTCTGCTCGAAGCCGAAAGCAAGGGCCGGGTGCTGTTCCAGCGGGACTACGACCCAAGCCTGCCAGAGTTTGCGGGGGACAAAGAGCTTTTGATCCAGGCCTTTCTCAACATTGCGCGCAATGCCATGGAGGCGGCATTTGAAAGCGAGGCTTGCAACCAGAATGAACCGCAAGTACCCACCATTACGTTTCGAACACGGGCTCTTCGGCAAGTCAGCATTGGCCCCCGGCGCCATCGACTTGCATGCCGCATCGACATCATCGACAACGGCCCGGGAATCGCACCGGAACTGCGCCAGAATATTTTTTATCCGATGATCAGTGGTCGCGCTAACGGCACAGGTCTCGGGCTGTCCATTACCCAGAGCATCATTGGCCAGCATAACGGGTTGGTTGAGTGCGAGAGCGAACCGGGACAGACGGACTTCATTATCTTCCTGCCACTGGAGGTCACACCATGAACCGCGCATCTGCCAAAATCTGGATCGTCGACGACGACCGCAGCATACGCTGGGTACTGGAACGCGCCCTTAGCCAGGCCGGCATGCAACCTACAGCATTCGATAGTGGCGCAAACATCATGAAGCAGCTGGAACGCGAGCAACCGGACGCCATCATCAGTGATATCCGCATGCCCGGAGTGGACGGCATCACGCTGCTTTCCCGGATTGGCCAGGCACACCCGAACGTACCCGTGATTATCATGACTGCGCACTCCGACCTGGAAAGCGCTGTTTCCAGCTACCAGAGTGGTGCCTTCGAGTATCTCCCGAAACCCTTTGATGTAGACGACGCCGTTGCTTTGGCAAAAAGAGCGGTCGCCTACAGCCATGAGAAGAAAGCGGTCGCCACACCGAAAACACAATCGCCTGAACAAAGCACTGAAATTATTGGCGAAGCCCCGGCCATGCAGGAGGTTTTCCGGGCCATTGGCAGACTTTCCAATTCCAATATCACCGTTCTGATTAACGGTGAAAGCGGCACCGGTAAAGAACTGGTCGCCCAGGCTCTTCACAATCACAGCCCCCGGGCCCGACATGCATTTATTGCCCTTAATATGGCAGCCATCCCAAGAGATCTTATGGAGTCTGAGCTTTTTGGCCACGAAAAAGGCGCATTCACCGGGGCAACCGGCATTCGCCAGGGCCGTTTCGAGCAGGCCAACGGAGGCACACTTTTTCTCGACGAAATTGGTGATATGCCGGGTGACACCCAAACCCGCCTGCTCAGGGTTCTGGCTGATGGCGAGTTTTATCGCGTTGGCGGCACCACGCCCATCAAGGTGGATGTGCGTATCATCGCCGCCACTCACCAGAATCTGGAAAAGCTCGTTACGTCGGGCGCCTTCCGGGAGGATCTTTTCCACCGCCTGAACGTTATCCGCGTGCATCTGCCAAAACTTTCAGAACGCCGGGAAGATATTCCCCGCCTGATGCAGCACTTCCTCCAGCGTGCCGCAAACGAACTGGCGGTGGAGCCCAAAGTCCTGCTGCCGGAGGCGGAGAAATATCTTGTCTCCCTGGCCTGGCCCGGCAATGTGCGGCAACTTGAAAACACCTGCCGCTGGCTTACCGTGATGGCCAGCGGCCGGGAAATTCACATAAACGACCTGCCGCCGGAGCTACTGGAGCAACCCGAACAGAACACCACTGGCACAACCTGGCAGGAAGGATTGCGGAACTGGGCCCGCCAACTACTGGCCCATGGAGAAAAGAACATCCTGGATTCGGCTGTGCCGGAGTTTGAAAAAATCATGATCGAAACCGCGCTCGACCATACCGGCGGCAAACGACGGGATGCCGCTCTTCTTCTTGGCTGGGGCAGAAACACACTTACCCGCAAAATCAATGAACTGGGCATGGACAGTTCGGGCAGCGACTAATCCTTCAGCCAAAGAAAAACGACCACCGAAGCAGTCGTTTTTCTTTACACTCTCTAATCGGATTCTAAAAGGGTATATCGTCATCAAAATCGTCCACCGGCTCGGGCATGCTGCCACCCTGAGCTGGTTGGGCCTGCCCCTGGGTGTAACCACCTGAATGCGGCGGCTGGTGGGGCTGAGGGGCTGGTGCTGATTGCTGCTGGGGGCGGCCGGCAGGTACACCCTGGCTCATACCGCCTTCACTGCCACGACTGTCCAGCATCTGCATCTGGCCATTAATGTCGACCACCACTTCTGTGGTGTAAACGTCCTGACCTTCCTTGTTCTGCCATTTACGGGTTTGCAGCTTGCCCTCAATATAGACTTTGGACCCTTTACGCAGGTACTGGCCAGCAATCTCGGCTATCTTTCCGAACATGACGATGCGATGCCATTCGGTTTTCGGAACCATCTGGCCGGTCTGGCGGTCCTTGTAACTCTCGTCGGTAGCAAGGCTCAGGTTCACCACGGCATTGCCGTTCGGGGTATAACGGGTTTCCGGATCCTGCCCGAGATTCCCGATAAGAATAACTTTGTTTACGCCTCTTGCCATGTTCCGCTCCTGATTCTGTTTTCAGCGACACCCGCATTCCTTGCGGGCCTCCGGATTTCAAGAATTGCTGCCCTGCTGGACGAATGGAAAGTCCGCAAGCAGCGCCTCATCAAAGTGCTGTCGGTCCACCTTGAGATAGGCGGTGGCAGCGTTTTCAACAATGACCACATCCTGCACGCCCGGCAAGCGGCGCAGAGTGTCATCAACATCGTCATACTGGTTGTTCGCTATATCACGCAACTGTACCACGAAACCTGAATTATGGCTTGGTGCTGGCATGGTCAATGCCACCAGCAACCAGAGCCCGAGAACAGTTACCATAAACCAGACGACCCCTTCGATTCCAACCTGCTGCAACAGGTAACCCCCAAGGGCGCCGCCCAGGAAGGCACCCATGAACTGGGAGGTAGAATACACACCCATGGCCGTTCCCTTGCTGGCCGCCGGGGCTTCTTTGCTGATCAGGGACGGCAGGCTGGCTTCCAGCAGGTTGAAGGCCATAAAGAAGAAAAACATGACCACCCAGGCGAATACCAGGCTGTCTGACACCCCGGCAAGCCCCGCTGTCGCCGTTGCAAGCAAAGCAATAGCTCCACAGAGCACTGGCTTCATTTTGCGTTTTTTCTCGCCGATAATGATAAACGGTACCATGGCGAAAAAAGAGGTAATCATCACACTCAGGTAAAACCACCAGTGGGAACCTGTGGCCAGCCCCAACTGATTCTGCAGCACGGATGGAAACACCAGAAACAGGGACGTCAGCACAAGATGCAGTGCAAAAATACCGAAATCCAACCGCAACAGACGCCCGTCAGACAACACGTGCCCCAGCATGGCTTTTGCAGGGTGTGTATCGGCACTGGTTTTCTGCTGGTGCGGCGTAGGCACCACTCGGCTGACAATGAAAAGCGCTACCAGGGCCAGCACAGCGGTGGCGTAGAAAATTCCTGACAATCCCCACACAGAACCCAGCAAGGGCCCGAGCACCAGGGACACAGAAAACGAAAGCCCGATAGAAATGCCCACTGTCGCCATGGCCTTGGTGCGTTGCTCTTCCCGGGTCAAATCACTGAGCAGCGCCATGAGCACACTGGCAATAGCGCCTGCGCCCTGAAGAATCCGACCGGCAATAACAACGTATATTGAGTCCGCCGCGCCAGCCAGCATGCTGCCGGCAGCAAACAGGATCAGGCCGATATAGATCATGCGCTTGCGGCCAACCCGATCTGACAGCAAACCGAAGGGGATCTGCAGCAAGGCCTGGCTCAGGCCATAGGCACCAATGGCCAGGCCAAGCAGCGCCGGTGTCGCGCCCGCAAGGTCGTTACCCAGCAACATGAATACGGGCATGACCATAAACAACCCGAGCATACGCATGGCATAGACCGACGCCAGCGCGAATACGGAGCGTTTTTCCAGCGCATTCATGGTAGTGAGCTCCTTTCCCGGGGTTGAAAGCAGGTTCCTGCGAAAGAACCTGCATTATTCAGGCGCCGCATTGTAACAGAACCAGCCCCGGCGGTGGACAGATACGAATCAACCGGCACTTTCGCCGCGGCGGGCGTAACGCGGTATAATTTCCGTTTTTTCTCCAAGCGAGGTGTTATGGATCACATCCGGATCAAAGGGGCACGAACCCACAACCTGAAAAACATCGACCTGGAGATCCCGAGGGACAAACTGATCGTTGTAACCGGCTTGTCCGGCTCGGGAAAGTCGTCCCTCGCCTTCGATACACTGTATGCCGAGGGCCAGCGCCGCTACGTGGAATCCTTGTCCACCTACGCACGCCAGTTCCTCTCTATGATGGAGAAGCCCGATGTGGACCACATCGAAGGCCTGTCTCCTGCGATTTCTATTGAGCAGAAATCCACCTCCCACAACCCGCGGTCGACTGTTGGCACCATCACCGAAATTTACGATTACCTGCGCTTGCTGTATGCCAGAGCGGGCGAGCCAAGGTGCCCGGATCATGGCCAGCCACTGGAAGCCCAAACCGTCAGCCAGATGGTGGACCAGGTGTTGGCGATGCCGGAAAACAGCAAACTGATGATTCTTGCGCCGGTAATCCGCGATCGCAAAGGTGAACACCTGCAGGTTGTGGAGACCATGCGAAGCCAGGGGTTTATCCGCCTGCGGGTGGACGGAACGGTTTACGACATAGACGATGTGCCTGAACTCGACAAGAAGCGCAAACACCAGATTGATGTTGTTGTCGATCGCTTCAAAGTGAAGCCCGGCCTTGAACAGCGGCTTGCTGAAAGCTTTGAGACAGCCCTGGGGCTGGCCGATGGCATTGCGCTGGTGGCGCCAATGGACGCGCAACCAGGCTCCGCAAACGAAGAACAGACTTTTTCTGCCAAATACGCCTGCACCCAATGCGGTTATGCGCTGAGCGAACTGGAACCCAAGCTGTTTTCATTCAACAACCCCGCCGGTGCCTGCCCAACCTGCGATGGCCTGGGTATCAAACAGTTCTTCGATGCCGAAAAAATCGTTCAGCATCCGGAGGCAACACTCGCAGCCGGCGCCATAAAAGGCTGGGATCGCCGCGCTGTGTACTATTTCCAAATGCTGGGTAGCGTGGCCGATCACTATGGTATTGACCTGGAAACGCCCTGGGCAGAGCTACCGGAGGCCTTCCGGAAAACACTTCTGTTCGGGTCAGGCAGCGAAGAGATTCCGTTTCGCTATGTGAATTCCCGCGGCCATATCATGGAAAGATCCCACTCCTTCGAGGGCATTATTCCAAATCTCGAACGCCGCTACCGGGAAACCGATTCCCAGAGCATGCGCGAGGAACTGGCCCGTAACCTCAGCACCCAGCCCTGTAAAGACTGCCATGGTTCGCGCCTGCGCCGCAGCGCGCGCCACGTCTTCATTGAAGAACGCAACCTGCCGGAGATAACCCGCCTTCCAATCGGCGAGGCCTTTTCCTATTTCGACACTCTTGCGCTGCCCGGCCGCAAAGGGGAAATCGCCGAAAAAATCACCAAAGAGATCCGGCAACGCCTTCAGTTCCTGGTGAACGTTGGCCTTGAGTACCTGACGCTGGAGCGCAGCGCCGACACGCTTTCAGGTGGTGAGGCTCAGCGCATCCGGCTTGCCAGCCAGATAGGTGCGGGCCTTGTGGGCGTGATGTATATACTGGACGAACCTTCCATCGGCCTGCACCAGCGCGACAATGACCGGCTGCTAAGTACCCTTACTCACCTGCGGGATCTGGGTAACACCGTTATTGTTGTGGAACACGATGAAGACGCCATTCGTGCGGCAGACCACGTTATCGATATCGGCCCCGGTGCCGGCGTGCACGGCGGCCAGATCATTGCCCAGGGCACGCCGGCACAGATTCTGGCCAACCCGGATTCGCTTACCGGCCAGTACCTGAGCGGGGCCAGGGAAATAGCCATCCCTGACACCCGAAACAAGGGTAGCGGCGAAACCCTCACCCTGTCCGGTGCCACCGGCAACAACCTGCAGAATGTCACGCTCAATTTGCCCCTGAGCATTATGACCTGCATAACGGGGGTTTCGGGTTCTGGCAAATCCACCCTGATAAACAGCACGCTCTATCCTGTCGCCGCCGCCAAACTGAACAAGGCGACAAGCCTCAGCCACGCTCCCTTCGAAGAGCTGACAGGTCTGGAGAAGCTGGACAAGGTGATTGATATCGATCAAAGCCCGATCGGACGCACACCCCGCTCCAACCCGGCCACCTACACCGGCCTGTTCACCCCCATACGTGAACTGTTTGCCGGTACCCAGGAAGCTCGCTCTCGAGGCTACAAACCTGGCCGCTTCTCCTTCAACGTCAAGGGCGGCCGCTGTGAGGCCTGCCAGGGCGATGGCATGATCAAGGTGGAGATGCACTTCCTTCCGGATGTGTACGTGCCCTGCGATGTGTGCAAAGCCAAGCGCTATAACCGGGAGACCCTGGAAGTCCGTTACAAAGGCAAGAATATCAACGAAGTGTTAAACATGACGGTTGAGGAAGGACGGGAATTTTTTGATGCCGTGCCGTTTCTCGCCCGAAAACTGCAAACCCTGATTGATGTAGGGCTCTCCTACATTCGCCTCGGGCAAAGTGCGGTCACTCTCTCTGGCGGTGAAGCCCAGCGGGTAAAGCTGGCCAAAGAACTGTCGAAACGGGATACGGGCAAGACCCTGTATATTCTCGACGAACCCACTACCGGGCTGCACTTCTACGACATCCAGCAGCTACTGAACGTACTGCAGCGTCTGAGAGATCACGGCAACACCATTGTGGTTATCGAGCACAACCTCGACGTCATCAAAACCGCAGACTGGGTTATCGATCTCGGACCCGAGGGTGGATCCGGCGGAGGACGGATTATTGCGGAAGGCACGCCGGAAGACGTTGCGGAGAATCCCGCATCGCACACCGGTCGCTACCTGAAACCATTGCTAACGAAATAACAGGGAAAAATCTCCAACCACAAAAAAACCGGACACCACACGGCATCCGGTTTTTTTGTGGACTGGCCAACGATGTTACTCGTCGTCTTCGTCCACTTCTTCCGCTTCGATGTCCAACGGACGGCCTACCAGCTCAACAAATGCCATGGGGGCATTGTCGCCGGCACGGAAGCCACACTTCAGTATACGAAGGTAACCACCCGGACGCTCGTTATAACGGGGGCCAAGCTCATCAAACAGCTTGGCTACCGCCGCATCGTCGCGCAGACGAGAAAACGCCAGGCGACGATTCGCAACCGAATCTTTCTTGGCGAGCGTGATCAAAGGCTCAGCTACACGACGAAGCTCTTTGGCTTTCGGCAGCGTTGTTTTAATCAGCTCATGACCAACCAGTGACGCAGTCATGTTACGAAACATGGCCTTGCGATGCGCACTGGTCCTGCTGAACTTACGACCACTCTTACGATGACGCATTGCTCTGATTCCTTACCTTAAACTAATCGGCAATCAACCGCCCAGAACCCGGTCGTCGCCACGAAGGCTAGCCGGCGGCCAGTTATCAAGACGCATACCCAGAGACAAACCACGGGACGCCAGAACGTCCTTGATCTCGGTGAGCGACTTCTTACCAAGGTTAGGCGTCTTCAACAGCTCAACTTCTGTGCGCTGGATAAGATCGCCGATGTAGTAAATGTTTTCAGCCTTCAAGCAGTTAGCTGAACGCACTGTGAGTTCCAGATCATCAACCGGGCGCAACAGAATAGGATCGATTTCTTCCTCTTCTTCAACGCGCTCAGGCTCTTTTTCATGATCGAAATCTACGAACACCGCCAGTTGCTGCTGGAGAATCGTGGCCGCCCGGCGAATTGCTTCTTCCGGATCGATGGTGCCATTGGTCTCCAGATCAATCACCAGCTTGTCCAGGTCAGTACGCTGCTCTACACGTGCACTTTCCACGGAGTAGGCTACGCGACGAACCGGACTGAAGGTTGCATCCAGCTGCAGGCGTCCGATGGCGCGTGTTTCATCTTCATCGAGACCACGCTGGTCAGCAGGCTCATAGCCGCGACCGCGGGCCACCCGCAGACGCATGTTCACTTCACCCTTTTCACTCAGGTGGCAGATCACATGGTCCGGGTTGGAGATTTCCACGTCATGATCCAGCGTGATATCACCGGCTGTAACAACGCCCGGGCCTTTCTTGCTGAGCGTGAGCTCAGTGTCATCCCGACCGTTCATCTTGACCGCAACGCCCTTGAGATTCAGCAGAATCTCAATGACGTCCTCCTGGACACCTTCAATGGCGCTGTACTCGTGCAAGACACCGTCAATCTGCGCTTCAGTCACAGCGCAGCCCGGCATCGAAGACAAGAGAATCCGACGCAATGCGCTACCCAGGGTATGACCGAAGCCTCTTTCGAGAGGTTCCAGTGTCACCTTGGCGCGGGTTGCATTCGATTCCTTCACGTCAATGGTACGAGGTGTCAATAACTCTTGTACTGAACGCTGCATAGACGCCCCTATCTGCTATCGTTGCTACTTACGTTGCAAATCAGGCTTTACTTGGAGTAAAGCTCGACGATGAGGTTCTCATTGATGTCGGCCGGCAGTTCAGTACGTTCGGGTACTGACTTGTAAACGCCGGACATCTTGCTGGCGTCGACCTCTACCCAGCTCACCGGAGCACGGCCTGCAGACAGATCCAG
>JACDJC010003222.1_pt1 | contig 12000 bp, 7 predicted proteins | sample 7454191 | NCBI WGS metagenome assembly JACDJC01 (sample SAMN14253291, study PRJNA609438) | sludge metagenome | isolation source: sludge after 25d culture with pyrite and EDTA | collected 2018-12-20
CAGCCCGCCCAGATCAGTATCCCCCGCCCCACCGTCATACAATTCCACGAAATCCCCCATCCCATTCGGCGAGATCGCGTCCAGCTCGTTGATCATCACCGGGGACGAGGCCGCGTGAAACGACCAGTCATAGAGAGAGGGCAAATGGTCGGGCGGGTCGTCGGGGTCCACGTCGGACACCTCCTCCGCAAAGACCGACGCCAGACACGCCTCCCCGGGCAGCAGCGGCCGGTCGGAAACGAAGGAAAACGCCACCGGCCCGCCCGCGGCCGTCAGCTCATGCACGCCGCTGCGCTCGCAGGCCAGCTCCACCGCCGCGGCCGTCAGCGTCACCGGTTCGCTGAACGAAATCGTCAGCGAGCCGTCGAGCGAGGCCTCATGTGCCACATCCGTGGCCCCTGGCGGCGGGTTCACCATCGCCACCGATGGCGCGTCGTCAAATTGGGGAACGGCGGCCATCGCCGCCGCACGAATCGAGAAACCCACCCCCATCAATGCCACAATCACCGCGAACATCCACATCCGCGCCCGGCCGCCCCACCCGGCCGCCGCGCCACTCGTCGGAACGCCCACAGCCAGCCTCCTGTTTGCGTCGCCTGTCCCTCTACCCTGACGCGCGCATCATAACCTCACCGCCGCAACCCGGCAACTTAATAGCGCTCTAATGGCCGATCTCCGAGTATTAATGAACCGACACCACCCCCAACACCAAATCATCTCCACCACCCTCCCCAAACAGGGATAGCCGAATCCCCGGCTCGAATGCGTCATACAGTCCCAGCCGCAGCGTATAGTCTCCCGGCGGCAAGTCCGGCGGCAGCAATACGCCATGATTATCGATCACCTGCTCGCCCACCGCCCAGCCCGTCGTCGGTCGCGATCCACCGACCGGCTCCCCGTCATGCTGAGCCACCACCTTGCCCGCTGCGTCCAGCAGATGCAAAAACACCTTATACGACTGCGCCGGCGTCGCATCGGTCGACCACACCAGCCGCGCCTGAACCACGTCCCCCGGCCGCACCGCATCCGGCCAAACGGCGAACTCGTCCAGCGTGATCGTCTCACCGCCCAGCCCGACAAACGCCGCCCCGCCGGACGTCGATTCCGCCGGGGCCTCACCCGGTAGTGCATAGACCACAAAGCGCACGTCGCCCACCCACTCCTCCGATACCTTGAACGCGCGCGCGTCCAGCCAGCGCTCGATGACGTGCTCCGGGTCGCGCTGCGCGTCGCCCCAATAGAGCGCATATAGCCGGTCGTGAGCCGCGGCAATGCGCGCCAGTTCCGGCTCCACAATGGCCGGATCGGGCCGGCCGCGCGGCAGTGGGTAGACCGGCGCGCCGTCGCGATGGTAATAGGTGAACGCCTCCCACTGGTTTGGAGCCACGAGAATAATACCCGCGTTGGGACGCCCTTCGGCGGCAATGCGGGCCGCCATGCCCCGGTAGTCGGCCCGCGCAAAAGCAGGATCGTAGTAGAGATTGCCCAGCGACAGCAGGCTCCCGGCGATGACAGCGACAGTGAGGACGGCCACGACAATCGACCCCAAGCCACGGACCACCGATGACGGACCGCCGACCGCCGATCGCCCTACCGATTCGTCAATCGTCATTCGTAATTCGTAATTCCAGGCCAAACCGCCCAGCACAGCCAGGAATGGCGCGACGATCAGCATGAACTTGAAGAACGCCGGATCCGTCGCGCCGACGAGGAACATGAGAGCAAGGGGGATGAGGGCCAACGACACCACGACCGCCGACCGCCGGCCGCCGGCCGCCACGCCGAGGACAATGAGAGCTACATAGGCGACGACCGCCCACGCCGCTTCGCCCGACGCGACTGTCGTGCCCAACGCCAACCAGCGGGCGCTTGCCGTAGCAAATTCGGCCGGCCCGGCCGCCTCGCCCCGACCGCCAATCTGCCGCAGGAAGACAGGAACCCACGGGGCATACAGAAGCGCCGCCACAGCCACCATCCCCGCCCACATGCCGAGATACGAAATACGAGATGCCGGATACGAGTTCAGAGGCGCACCCCTGCTCCTCCTCCCCCTTTCTCCCCTTCTCCTCTTCTCGCCTGCTCCCCAAAGCACAACACCCGCCCCCTGGGCCACAATCACCGCCGGGAAAAAGTAGTGGGTATACAGTCCGGCGGCCAGCAGCAACGTGTAGGCCGCCATCCAGAACAGCGGCCGCCGCGCCCCGCCCAGCCACACCAGCAACACCCATGCGCTTAGCACCGCGATCAGCGCCAGCAACGCATACATCCGCGTCTCCTGACTGTAGTAGACCAGCACCGGGCTAAGGGCGGCCAGCAATCCGGCAACGGCAGAAATAATCGCCGACGGCCGGTCGCTGACCATTGCCATATGGCTGCGGGCCGTTGCGGAATGAAGCCCTTTTCCGGCGTCGGTCGTTGGTCGTTGGTCGTCGGTCTTGTTTATGGCCCTGATACAGGCCACTACCACCGCCACAACCAACACCCCCGCAAACGCCGATAAGGAGCGCAAGCCGAACTCCGTCTCGCCCGGCAGCTCGCGCCAGCCGCGCAGGACCAGATAGTAGAACGGCGGGTGGATGTCGCTCGCCGTGCCCTCCAGAATGGCCGGGATAGAACGCTCGCTGAGACGAGCGCTGTTCCCCTCGTCATTCCAGAAGGATTGCGCTTCCAGCAGGTGGAAGCGGGTGAAGGTGGCCAGCAGCAGCACAAACACGGCCGCCGGCAGCAATCGCCTCGTTGCCCTCATCGGTCGTCCCGCGGTGTGAGGGCGCGCAAAAGACTAAAGAACAGAACGGTCGCGCCAAACAGGAACAGCCCCGGCCGGGCGCGCATCCAGCCGTATTTCCAGCCCGGCATCGGCGACAGCTCCGGCTCGCCGGTGGCGTATTCGGCTACAGCCCCATAGACCGGCAGAGGCGTGAAGTCAGGCTCCAGCATACGGAAGTAATACCACGCCTGATCGATCTCCCAATCGGCCGGGCGCTTCAGGAACCAGTAGCTGTTGACGCCGATCCACGGCCATTCCTCCTGCGCGCGCCGGAAAGCGCCAACGGCGTAGCGCGCCTGCTGTTCCTCCGTCACGCGGCCGAAGTCGGGCCGCACATCCTCCGGGGCTACGTTCCAACCCATCTCGCTGATCCAGATCGGCTTGGCGGCGTCGCCGTGGCGCACCATAATGTCGCGCAGGAAAAGATTATGGGGATAGTTGATGACCGTCGGCCGCAGCCGCTGGTCGGTCGGGCCGGACCACAGGCCGTAGCCCTGGGCCGACATGACATCGAAACAAGCCCCGGCCCCGGCGGCATACATGCGCTCCAGATAGATAAGGTCGTTCATGTGGCGGCCGTCGTTGGCTACAGTCGGCGTCAGCGCCCCGGCCAACACCACCGCCTCGGGATCGGCGGCCTTGATCCGCTCATAGGCGATGCATAGCAACTCGGTGAACGCTTCCGGGTTCACATCTTGCAACCCCCACTCCTCGTTGCCGTTCGGCTCGTTCCACACCTGATAGTAGCGCACCCGGCCGCGGTAGCGCTCGGCAACGGCAGCGACGAAATCGCCGAAGTCGTTGAAGTCGTCGGGCGGGGCCTTCTCGCCCGGCTCGTCGCCCGCGGCCCGCGTCCAGGCGGGCGGGTTGCTGAGTCGAGCGATAATCTGCAAATCTCGCGCCTCGGCCAGCTCGACGATGTGGTCATACTTGGCCCATGCGTCAACGCCGGCCGGGTCGTTCCGCCGATCGATGAAGTCCCCCTTGCCATGAATCTCGATGTCCTCCCAGGTGAACTCCTGGCGGATGAAGCGCAGCCCGGCGTCGCGGGTCATGTCGAGACTCGTGGCGCGCTTGGCCTCTTCGGCCTCCTGCTGCAAAAAAGTGTTGACGCCGAACGCGGAGACAACCGGGAAAACAAGAGGCGACCCGGCCACGGTCGCCGGCCGCAAGTCCGGCTGCGGCCGGATGGCGGTGTTGAGCCAGTGGACCACGCCGGCGATCTGCCCGCGTGGCTGCTCCTCGCCGGTCAAGTCATAGAGCGAGGTCGCATCGGGCCAGAGGGCAATGAACAGAGCCGATACGGCGACGAGCACCAGAATGCGCCCGGCCCAACGCCGTGCTTTAGTGACGGATTCCATGACGCCCCATTATAGCGGAGGGGCGGCGCGGTCTGTAGTATACGTAGGGAGAAAGGCGTGGTTACGGCGGCGAATAGCAAAAACCCCGGCTTCACAGCAAATATATGACATTTGTTATGATGCAGTGCGTCAAATCTGCGTTATAATACGATTCTAATATTCGCCGGAAACCGAGCGGACTGCGTTCTGCTTGCTCTCAATTCCGCCTGCGCTACACTTCCGCGACGGATTCAACCGGCCCATTGACAACGCCCCGGTTTCCCACTCACCCGGCGGCAAAAGGAGAAGAAAAGGACATGCTGTCAGCCTTCGAACGAATCATGTTCCTGCTGTTGGTGGCCATCTGTCTTGTCGCCACAGCCAATACCTTCACCATGATGGCTCGTGTCATCGGCCGCGGCCGGGGCGCGCTCTATCTCGACGAATTGCCTCGCCGCGTCATGACCGGCATCGCCGCCCTCTTCACCCAGGGCCGCATCATCCGCCACCGTAAACTGACCTCGCTCTTTCATTACGGCGTCGCCTTCGGCTTCATCTTCTACGGACTCGTCAACATCATCGATGTCGTCGAAGGGCTGATACCGGGCTTCACATTTTTCGAGGGCAATATCATCGGCCATCTCTTTCGGCTGGCGGCCGACCTGTTCGCCGCGGCCGTCCTCATCGGCGTCATCTACTTCCTGCTCCGCCGCTTCGCCGCCCAGGACCCCGCTCTCAAGACTCGCGACAATGTCAAGCTGATGGACCGCGTCCGCGAGGGCGGCATCGCCATCGACTCCCTCATCGTCGGCATGTTCATCCTGACCCACGTCGGCTCGCGGCTAATGGGTGCGTCGTTCGCCATCGCCCAGCATGGCCCCGACCCATGGCAACCCGTCGCCAACTTCATCGCCTCCACCTTCCTCAGCGGCCTCCCGCCCGAGGCGCTGACTTTCGGCTGGCATCTCTTCTGGTGGCTTGCGGTCGGCCTTATCCTGATCTTCATGCCCTATTTCCCCTATACCAAGCACGCCCATCTGTTTATGGGGCCACTCAACTTCATGACCAGCCCGGAGCGCACGTATCTGGGACAGATGAAGAAGCTCGACCTTGACGACGAGACCATTGAGCAGTTCGGCGCCAACGTCCTCGACGACCTGCCCAAAAAGCACATCCTCGATGCCTACGCCTGCATCATGTGCAACCGCTGCCAGGAAGTCTGCCCGGCCTATACCACCGGCAAGGAGCTTTCCCCCGCCGCGCTGGAGATCAACAAGCGCTACTACATCCGCGAGAACATGCCTGCCCTGGCCTCCGGCGCCACCGGCGGCATCTCGCTCATTGACTTCGCCATCAGCGAAAGCGCTGTCTGGGCCTGCACCGCCTGCGGTCATTGCATCGAGATCTGCCCCGTGGGCAATGTCCCCATGCTCGACATCATGGAGATTCGCCGCGACCAGGTGATGATGCAAAGCGAATTCCCCGAACAACTCAAGGGCGCGTTCATCGGCATGGAGCGCATGGGCAACCCGTGGCAAGCGCAGCAGAGCCGCATGGAATGGACTGCGCCGTTGCCCTTCGAAGTGCCCACCGTGGAGGAGAACCCCGACTACGAATATCTGCTCTGGGTGGGCTGCGCCGGCGCGTTCAACCCCGACGCCCAAAAGACGGTCCGCGCCGTGGCCACCATTCTCCATGAGGCAGACGTCAGCTTCGCTATCCTGGGCGACGATGAGACCTGTACCGGCGACTCGGCCCGCCGCGCAGGCAACGAGCCGCTATTTCAGGCCATGGCCGAAGCCAACATCGAAACGCTCAACGCCGCCAAGGCTAACGAACGCCGCATCGTCACCAGCTGCCCCCACTGCTTCACGACCATCGGCAAGGAGTACGGCGAGATGGGCGGCCACTACACCATCTTCCACCATACCCAACTCATCTCCGACCTGATCGGCCGCGGCAAATTGCGATTGAACGGCAAGACGCTGGAGAAAGTTACCTTCCACGATCCGTGCTACCTCGGCCGCCACAACGGGATCATCGCCGACCCGCGAACCGCCCTGGCTGCCGCCGGGGTAGAATTGCTGGAGATGCCGCGCCACGGCAAGGATTCCTTCTGCTGCGGGGCGGGCGGCGCGCAATACTGGAAGGAAGAGGAACACGGCGTCACCGGCGAGAAGGTCAATGCCAACCGCTACCGCGAGGCCCAGGCTACCGGCGCGGCCGTCCTGGCTGTCGGTTGCCCCTTCTGCAGCACGATGATGAGCGACGCCAACCGCGAACACGGCGACAAGATGCAGGTCCGCGACGTGGCCGAACTGGTAGTCGAAGCAATGGGCGCGCCCGTCGCAACGAATTAATATGAAAGGGATACCCGGATAATGCGGGTCTAAACGGAGCTATCGGGACATCGGTCGTCTGGTGCGGCCGATGTCCCGATAGCGCTTGTCCCTGCCTCGCCCATGGGCAGCCACAAAAACCACCATTCTACTCACCACCCCACTGCTGCTCCGTCGTTCCGCGGCTCGCTGCCGCCGATGAGCACCCCCGTCTCCGGATCGCGGATGATCACCTGACCGCCGCCGTAATGCTGCGCCTCCCCCTTCGGCCGCAACACGTGCCCTCGCCGGGCTAACTCATCGCGCACCTCGTCGCCGATGCCCGGCTCCAGCGCCACCTCACGCCCTTGTAGCCAGTTGAAGCGCGGCGCGTCGAGCGCCGTTTGGGGATCCATGTCAAACTCCACCAGGTCTATCCCCACTTGCAAATGTCCCTGCGGCTGCATAAAGCCGCCCATCACGCCGAAGCCGGCCCACGGCTGCCCGTCACGCGTGATGAAGCCGGGGATGATGGTGTGATAGGGCCGTTTGCCCGGCGCAACCTCGTTCGGGTGGCCCGGCTCCAGCGAGAAATTGGCTCCCCGGTTCTGGAGCTGGATACCTGTCCGCCCGGCAGTGATACCGCTGCCAAACCCCATATAGAGACTCTGAATCCAGCTCACCATGTTGCCTTGTTCGTCGGCTATGGTCAGGTAGACGGTATCGCCGCGTCCGTCCGGCCGGCCCGGCTCGGGCCACAGCGCCGCGTCGCGGGCAATGAGCGCACGCCGCTCGCGGGCATAGCGACGACTCAGCAACGCCTCCACCGGCACCGCCACCTGCCGTGGGTCGCCGATATAGGCGTGGGCATCGGCGAATCCGAGCTTCATCGCCTCGATCAGGACGTGGTAGTAATCGGCCGAACCATACTTCATGCTGCTCAGGTCGAACCCCTGGGCGATGTTGAGCGCCAGCAGCGCCGCCAAACCCTGCCCGTTGGGCGGAATCTCATGAAAGGCGTAACCGTCCCGGTAGCCAACGGCAATCGGCTCCACCCATTCCGCGCGATAGCCGGCCAGATCCTCTTCAGTCATCATGCCGCCATCCGCGCGAACGGCTCCGGCGATTTGCGCAGCGATGTCGCCAAAATAGAGCGCGTCAAAGCCGCCATCCGCCAATGCCTGCAATGTGGCGGCGAACTCCGGATTGCGAAATAACTCCGCCACGAGAGGCGCGCGATCACCCGGTAGCCACACCCGCCGTGAATCGGGCAGCCGTCCCAACAGCCCGGTCGAGAGTCCCCAGGCGCGGGCAATTCGCGGGCTGACCGGGAAGCCGTTCCGCGCATAGTCGATCGGCCGGGTCAGCAACGTGTCCAGCCCCATCGTGCCGAACCGCTCCAGCGCGAGTTGCCAGCCGCGCACACCGCCGGGCACGGTCACTGCCAGACCGCCCCACGTCGGGAAGGTCGTGTGGCCACGGGAGCGGACGAGATCGGCCGACAGGGCCGCCGGCGCGGGACCGCTGGCGTTCAGCCCGAACAGCCGCCCCTCGGCCGCAGACCAGACAAGCGCGAAGGCATCCCCGCCAACGCCGGTTGAGCACGGCTCGACGACGCAAAGCGTCGCTACCGTAGCGATAGCCGCGTCAATCGCGTTGCCCCCGGATCGCAATACCTCCAGTCCTGCCTGCGCGGCCAGCGGCTGGCTCGTCGCCACCAGCCCGCGCCGGGCCAGCACCGGCGACCGGCGTGACGGAAACGAAAAAGCATCGAATCTCATCATCTTCACTCCATAAAATGCTCCCTGTCGAATTGGCGCAGCCATCGTACACCCTATTGACAGCGAACATGTGTTCGTGCTATACTCAGAACAAATGAGCGGTTTCCCTGCGTGGTATTGGACGCCGAAGCTGAACTACTAAGGAAAAGTAATCATGAGCGAAAAACCTCTATCGAAACGGCAGCAGCAAATCCTCCAATTTACGCGGGGCTACATGGATGAACATGGCCGCCCGCCCACGATTCGTGAAATCGGCAAGGCTGTTGAGATCAACTCTACTTCCGTCGTTAATTATAATCTCGGCAAGCTGGAGGAAAAAGGTTATCTCGACCGCGATCCCGACGTATCACGAGGCTTGCGCCTGACGGAGAAGGCCGAAGGTCTGGCCTCGTCATTGCGCAATACGCTCGGCCGACTGGTGAGGATTCCGCTCGCCGGCGATATTGTTGCCGGTCGCCCCGTCACCACCGGCAACGACGGCTTTAGCACATACGATGACGATGAAGCCATCGAGCTAAGCTACGCCATGCTCAACGAGAAGCCGGATGGCCTGTTCGCTCTGCGCGTGCGCGGCGAATCGATGATCGATGCCATGGTCAATGACGGCGATATCGTCATCATGAAGCCGCAATACGAGGCCAAGAACGGCGAAATGGTCGCCGTCTGGCTTCGCAACGACACCACAACACTGAAAAAATTCTATCACGAAGGAGATCGCATCCGCCTTCAGCCGGCCAATCCGACGATGGAGCCGATCTACGTCGATCCGGAAGATGTACAGGTTCAGGGTCGGGTGCTGATGGTCTTGCGGCAGCCGGAGTAACGGCATCTCTTTTTCAGTAACAGGCGGCCATAGCAGGCCGCCCTTTTTTTCGATCAAAAATAGAACATTCGTTCGTATCAAGAGCCTCACGAGATCAGAATGGAAAGCGAACCTTCATCGGAGGTCAAATTGCGACACCAACTCGACATCCAGACAAGGCAAATCAACAAAGTGCTGAGCCGCAACAAGGTTCCGGCTACTGTTGTTGGCGGCGAAGTTCGGCCGCGGGTCGTCAACTTCGATCTCCAAACGCAGATTTCAGCCGGTATGGAGAAGATTCGTGGTCTGAAGGGTGAGGTGATGTCGGCTCTCGGTGTAGGTGATGTGGCCATCACACAGGACAACGGCCGTTGGCGGCTGCGCGTGGCGCGGCCCGACGACCCACCCGTCCCCTTGCTTCGGTTACTGGCTACCATCCCGCAGTTACCGCAGAGAGCCGCGACACTGGGTCTGGCAGAGGGTGGGCAACCCGTCTATTTGCGCTTCCCTACCAACCGAATGAGCCACGTGTTGATCGCCGGTGAACCCGGCGCAGGCAAGACATCGCTCCTGCGCACCATCGCCGCGAGTCTGGCGCTCACCAATCGACAGTCAGAGATGCAGCTCCAGCTCCTCGATCCGCGAGGTGAACGAGAGGTGCGCCTGGGTGGGCATGATACGCCATTGCTGCCGCTAAGTTATCTGCCCCACATGCTGACGGATCCCGCGCTCAACCCTGAGGAATGCGGCTCAATTCTGCGTTTCCTGGCCGAGGAAATGACTTATCGTCGTCGCGAACGCATCCAGACGCCGCGCATCGTCGTCCTGATAGATCATCCTGTGACGCTGCTCGAACACACGGCCGAAACGACACGCAGCGATCTGCTGCGGCTGCTGCAATACGGCTCGCAAGCGGGTATCCATCTGGTTCTCGCCACCGACCGGCCGGAGTCGCCTCTGTTGGATGCGACTATCAAGGCCGGAATGGCCATGCGCATCGTCGGACGGTTGAAAGATGACGGCGTAGCGGCCCGCGTCGCCGGCATCCGACTCGATCAGGCCGCGCTGCTCTACGGCGAAGGCGATTTCCTGGCGGTCACGGGCAATGAGATAACCTACTTCCAGGCTGCCTACATTGGTGATTACGATCTGCATTTGAAATTAATGGAAATCTACCAATCCGCGCGCCCAAAGCTTCTTGCCCGACCCTATAACACGCGACCGCGGGTCAAGAAGGAAAATAGCAAGAAAAGCGCGTCTCCGCAGTCGTTCACGCTGCGCGATGGAATGGTTGATCTCGATGCAGGGCCAACCCACGCCCAACCGCCGAACGCGGAAGACAACCCGGATCCGTTACCTTTTTGAAACTGTTCCGATTCCTGAAAGATGAGGTGTACCATGAAAACCGGAATGTTGTGGCTCGATGCCGACGCGCGACGTACCTTCGATGAGAAAGTCCAGCGCGCTGTGGATTACTATCGCCAGAAATATGGCGCAATGCCCGACTTGTGCCTGGTCAATACGGCGACCTTCGCCGAGGAGGAGAAGAGCATAGGCTCGGTGAAGGTGCAGCGCACCCGCTCCGTATTGCCGCATCACTTCTGGGTCGGCGTCAGCACCGTTTAGCAGTCGTCGGCCGGCATGGACACGCCGGCCGAACGCCTCACTAATACTCCATAATCAGTCACTCTCGGCTCGCCGGCTGGAATTGGCCCGGCAGGTGATGACCTGTTAATATCCGGCCATGGATTTTTGGCATGAGTTTCATGGCCCGAACGCAGGCTACATCCTGGAACTTTACGAACGATACCGTGCCGATCCCGCGGCTGTCGACCCGGCCACTCGCGCCGCGTTCGAGCGATGGACGCCGCCGGTCGATCCGGACGGCGCAAGCTCACCCACAATAACCGCCACTCCACCTTCCGGCCCACCTACCCATAAGGTCATGGGCGCGGTCAATCTGGCGACCGCTATACGTGAATACGGCCACCTTGCCGCCCACATCGATCCGCTGGGGCTGGCCGACCCTCCCGGCGATCCCACGCTCCACCCGTCGGCTCACGGGATCAGCGAGGCCGATTTGCGCGAACTGCCGTCAATGCTGATTGGCGGCCCCGCCGCCGACTCTGCCGACGCAAGCGAGGCAATCGCCCGACTGCGGGAAATCTATTCCTCTACTATCGGCTATGACTACGATCATATGCGATTGCCGGACGAGCGCGCCTGGCTGCGCGATGCGGCCGAAACTCGCCGATTTCGCCCCCCCAACGATCCGCTCGATCCTGTTCGCCTGCTGGAGCAGCTGACCAAGGTCGAGGCGTTCGAGCTTTTTCTCCATCGCATCTTCCCCGGCAAGACACGCTTCTCGGTCGAGGGACTGGATATGATGGTTCCAATGCTCGACATCATGCTCGGCGAGGCGGCCGAAGCCGGCATCTATACCACACTGCTCGGCATGGCTCACCGCGGCCGACTCAACGTGTTGGCCCACATCCTCAACAAACCATATGCCGAGATCCTGCAGGAGTTTCGCGACGCCTCGGGCGAGGGCCACGGCGCACGCGAATATCTGGGTTGGACCGGAGACGTAAAATATCACGCCGGAGCCAGCCGCTCGATGACCGGCAGCAATCCCATCGACCTTGTCGTCAAGATGGCCCCCAACCCCAGCCATCTGGAACACGTGAACCCGGTCATTGCCGGGATGGCGCGGGCAGCCGGCACGCGCGTCGACCGGCCTGGGCGGCCGTACTTCGACTCGCACGTCATCTTGCCCATCATCATCCACGGTGACGCGGCCTTCCCCGGTCAGGGCATCGTTGCCGAAACGCTAAATCTGCAACGGCTGCGTGGCTATCGCATCGGCGGCACAATCCACATCATCGCCAACAATCAGGTCGGCTTCACAACTTCGCAATGGGAAGGCCGCAGCACGCTCTATGCCAGCGATCTGGCGAAGGGGTTCAAGATACCCATTGTGCACGTGAACGCC
>JACDJC010003224.1_pt1 | contig 11997 bp, 10 predicted proteins | sample 7454191 | NCBI WGS metagenome assembly JACDJC01 (sample SAMN14253291, study PRJNA609438) | sludge metagenome | isolation source: sludge after 25d culture with pyrite and EDTA | collected 2018-12-20
GGCTATTTTATGGAATAGTTCATCTCTCTCTTTCATCACCAGTTCACTGGATTCGGGGTCATTCGGATCAATCTCCTTCATGATCGCAAGCATTTTTTTCTGATTTGCCACGAGTTCCCGGTATTTTTGGAGAAGATACCCGGCCCAAATTTGTTTTTCAGGGTCGGCATTGTTGTCGGCAATGATTGATTCAAGGAAGGTTGACATGTTGGTGCGGGAAATTTTTTCCATTGATGCAAATTATTAATTTGATTTAACGGGTTGATCAATTATTGATACTCCTTGGTCGGAAGGGTTAATTATGGCAAGGATTATGGAGCGATATCGACTGTATAAAATCCCACTTTTAAATATCTGATCCTTCAGTACCCCCAATAATTCCGATTTTTCAATTTCAATCATCTTCCGGAAGTCAGAATTAACCATTTCCATCAGATTATTCATTGCAGCCATTTTCGCAAACCCATCTATAATTTCAATGATCAGATTTTGATACTTCTCATCCCATTCCTGGTTTAAGGGACTGCCCAGACACTTGATGGTAGGTTCAGAAAAGGTCTTGTTTTTGTCATTCATAGAATTTCTTTTCATTTTGGTTAATGATTGAGTGCTTAATATTAAATTGATTAAGTTGTTTTCAGTCTAGACTTTTCCCCCGGGGATGAAATTCCTTGTTACCGTCAATAGCAACCCTGAATTTCATCACACCGGAAGAACATAAAAGGCAGTCGTTTTAATCAATTCACCGGGTAAAGTTTTTATGTACCTTTTGAAATCCAGATCACATCTGCTAAAGCCATCGGGAAGCGCAACAAATTAAAGGTGCATAAAAGCCAGACTTTTAAAATCGAATCAAACTGTCAATATTTTTCCGTCCACCCCAAAAGTAAAAGCCCCTTTTCAGCCATGCAATACCCAAAGCCAGACTTAACAATTTGTTTAGAAAAACTTCCACTTTACTGAAACAAGGTGGAAATTTGGCGGAAGAAAAACTCAATAAATACGGAAATTTCCATGTGCCTGGGACTGGATGGGCAACATCTTTCTGGATCCTGGTTTGTCTGGCGGATTTTGCTTTGAAATGTTTATCGAAAGCCAAATCAGGCCACAAGCCCTATGTTTAGTGAATATATGTTTGGGAGGAAATCTCTGATTTGATGTACTAAATCCATTATTTTAAATAATTTACAGCGGGCATAACCATAATATAAAAATATATTTATTTTTATACCTGAAATCAAACATACATTAAATAGGAAACCTAAGATGAAACCAGCTTATTATAACCCAATCCTTTCTTCAGTATTTCGGATAGATATTGGTTGCAATCCGGGAGTCAGGGAGCAGATTAAATCACACTAAAAAGACGATTGAGATTACCATATATGAATATAGGAGAAATGGGTAAAACTGCACAATGCTAAAATGAGTACGGCAGTTTATATTTTTTCCAGAGAAATATTACGTTGTTAGCATATTTTAAAACATACACTATGAAACACTTATTGATGATTATTGTCTTGGGAGTCATTGCTTATGGGTGTAATCAACCAAACAAAAACAAGAAGCAAAAGAATGAAAGTAAACAATTGGAGCAGGATAGCATTACAGCAGTGAAAGTTGAACAAGCTCGAATTGAAAAAGCCAGGCAAGACAGTATAATCGCAATTGAACAAAACAAAGTAGTTGGTGATATAATGTTTGGGATGCAAAAAAATGAAGTCAAATCTAAAATTGAAAAATTCAGAAATGAAAACAGACGACCTGACAAGTTCTTGGGTAAGCCATACTATGATTACTTTATTGGAGAGTACGAGTACTTCCAAATACTTGATTATTACTATGATGGAAAATTATATGAATTGAATATTAATGGGAATCCCACGAATTGGGAAAAATATGATAGTGAAGTTCCCAGACAAATTAGATATATAACAGACGTAATAAGTCAAAAGTATGGTGACCCCGACTTGCATTACGAGCTTGAACCACGATACAAACTTCAAAAGGGATATACTTACCTTATAAATCGATGGAATATTGGAAAGAAAAGAATTGAAATTAGAGTATCAGATAATGGTACTAGTTATCCCGTTAATGTAGAAATATTTTTACCTGAAGTCAGAGAAAAAATTAATAACGAAAAGGAACAGCAAGAAAAGGAATCGGCAAATAAAGCAAAAGAAGTTTTCTGAATCTAACCAGACAAGCAAATTTAAATGTAGTGTTTAAACATTATTCTGGAGCATCTGCGGATGAAGTGGAAAAATCAATGTTGGTGCATTTATTAAACTCTGAAGGTGGTGGAACGGTAATCACCTTGAGATCCGCTACTGCTGTTATACTTGGCAGTTAGCGCAAAAAATAACGAACAAAACAACAAGATATTTTCATAATAAATGAGACAATATAGGACAAGTAATTGGAAAGAATTTAGAAACTCTGTTATAGAGCTTGACGGTGGAAAATGTTCTGTGTGTGGCAAAAGCAGTAAAGATACTGTTTTACAAGTACATCATAAGAAATACATAAGTGGGTTAAAACCTTGGGAGTACGCAACAAAGGATTGTTTTACATTATGTAGAGGATGCCATGCTTCTGAACACGGAATAATAAGACCAAAATTTGGTTGGGAATACCAAGGTGATGAAGATTTAGGTGATTTGATTGGCACTTGTGAGAATTGTGGCAGTGCCCTTCGTTACGCCTTTTATATTTTTCATGAGAAATGGGGGACTTTGGAAATTGGAACATATTGTTGCGACACATTGACGGACACTCAAATTGCCTCTAACCTTGTTGACTCACAACGAAGATATGATGACAGAAGAGAGAGATTTTTAAATTCGAAAAGGTGGAAACATGAAAACAATATTCATAAAATCAAACAAAGTATTTTCGATATTGAGATAAGACAGATTGGCTTAAATTTTTATATTCAAATTCAAGGTCTTACGAGTAATAAACCTTATGTGAGTTTAAGTGATGCAAAGTTTAAAACATTTGATGTTATTGAATCTGGAGAACTTATGGAATATTTTAAAAACCACAACATCAGTATTGGAAAAAAGAAGAAAAAGACAAAGAAAAATGACTAACAATTTTCAGATGTTAAAATCAGCTATTCTTTATTTGCAAATAAGGGCTAACAAAAGGCCTTATTGCCCGCGATAAAGATAATTGGGGGTTGAAAGGAAAGTACTTAGATATCGGCAACTAATAATAGCTCATACATTACCTGTAAACTAAAAGTATAAGACAGTAGCAATAAATGATTCTTGATAACAATTAGACTTACAATAGGAGAAAAAATTAGGGGTAAAATATTTAAGTTTGCGACTAGAACATGAAAAGACCAGTTTACTTTAATACCATCGAGGAACGTCTTAACCTCCTAGCTCTTAGGATTACTTCTAGGGGAAGATTGAATATTTTAGATTTTCACGGTCATGCTGAAAACTTTTATCAATTTTTCTTGAATGAAGTTTACGGATGGGATTTAACCAATGAAAATTCTTTTAAACCAAATGTTGAGGCAATTGACCTTGTTGACAATACTAACAAATTAGTTATTCAGGTATCAGCTACAGCAAGAAAACAAAAAATTGAATCTTCTCTTTCTAAAGACTCGATTAAAAAATATTTAGGATATACTTTCAAGTTTGTTTCAATTGCTCGTGATGCAGATGAGCTAAAAAATAAAACTTTTAAAAATCCTCACGCAATTGGTTTTAATCCTGCATCTGACATAATTGATAAAAACTCAATCCTTTCAACAGTCAGAGGATTAAACCAGGATGACTTCGAACGCGTTTATGCGTTTGTAAAAAAGGAATTGATATTTGAAATTGACCCGCTAAAATTGGAATCAAATTTGGCAACGGTCATCAATATCCTTTCGAACGAAGATTGGAATAATAATGAGCCAGTGGGAGAAATCAATGGCTTTGAAATTGACAGGAAGATTTCTCATAACAATTTAAATTCTGCAAAAATTATTATCGACGACTACTCAATTCATTACAGTAAAGTTGATAAAATTTATACCGAATTTGATTTACAAGGGAGAAATAAAAGTAATACGGTACTGGCAACAATAAGACTGGAATATGCTAAAACGAAAGGCAATTTATCCGATGATGAATTATTCTTCGCAGTTATATCAAAAGTTCAAGATAAAGTATTGAATAGCACTAACTATACATCAATTCCGACCGATGAGCTTGAGTATTGCATCAATATTCTCGTTGTTGATGCGTTTATTAGATGTAAGATTTTTGAAAATCCTGTAAATTACAACTATGCTATTACCTGATAATATACATCCTGAGAATAGCATTTACTACAATGGTGCATTTGTAATTGAATCTTTGAAACAGAATCAAAAGTTCAAATTACTTGACTTATATCAGGAAGTTAAAGCCAAAAGGGCGATGTCGTTTTCCGTTTTTATCCTTTGTTTGGATTGGTTGTATTTAATTGAAGTAGCAAGAATAAACAAATTAGGTGAGATCGAATTATGTTCATAAAATCATTGTCCATAGCACAAGGAGCAAAAGTCATTCGTGAAATAGAGTTTCACAAAGGCCTGAATTTGATTGTTGATGAAAGTGAAAATCAAATAACTGGAAACAGCGTTGGCAAAACGACTGTACTGAAATTAGTGGACTTTTGCTTAGGGGCAGATAAAAAAAACATATATGTTGATCCTGAAACAAAACGAGATGAATATAAACTAGTAAAGGATTTTCTTATTGAAAAGAAAGTTTTAATTACGCTTACTTTATCATCCGATTTAGACAATGAAGATGCAGATGAGGTTGTAATCGAGAGAAATTTTTTATCCTCACAAAAGGAAGCAATAAGAAGAGTAAATGGTCAACAAATTCTTGCTGAAAATTTTGAAAGTGAACTTTTAAAAGTTTTATTCCCGGACCATTTAGATGATAAGCCATCCTTTCGTCAAATTATTTCCCACAACATTAGATATAAGGATGAGAATATAAATAATACATTAAAAACTCTTGACCGTTATACTTCTGATGCCGAGTATGAGACTCTTTATCTTTTCCTTTTTGGATGCGAATTTACTAAAGGCAACAGTAAGCAAGAAATCTTAACAAAAATAAAACAAGAGGACGCCTACAAATCCAGGCTAGAAAAAGACCAGACTAAAACAGCATACGAAACCGCCTTGTCTCTTATAAACAATGACATTGAGAGATTGAACAAACAAAAGAGCGATTTCAATCTAAATGAGGACCTCGAATCGGACTTAGATAAACTTAATAAAGTTAAGTACAATATCATTAAAACCAGTTCAACGATTAGTAGGCTAACTATAAGAAAAAACCTTATTGCAGAAGCAGAGGCTGAAATTCTATCTAGTAAGGCTGACATTGATTTACGACAACTTGAAATAATTTATGAACAAGCAACGTCAAAAATTGCTTCAATTCAAAAATCCTTTGCGGACCTTGTATCATTTCACAATTTGATGATAGGCGAGAAGGTCAAGTTTATTACAAAAGAATTGCCATTTATTGAAAACGAAATACAACAGAATAACAATCTTCTTAAAAATTATCTTGAAGAGGAGAAGACATTAACATTTCTGATTTCAAAAAGTGATTCTTTTGAGGAACTAGAAAGTATCATTGCTGAATTGACTGAAAAATATAGGAAAAAGGGTGAGTATGAGAGTATTATTGAACAACTAAATGTAGTTGACAAAAACTTAAAAGATTTTAATAAACAATTAAGTGAAATTGACAGCGAGCTATTTAGTGAAAGCTTTGAGCATGTTGTAAAAACTCAACTCAATAAATTCAATGTTTTCTTTGCTTCCATATCTAATGCGTTGTATGGAGAACAATATGCTGTAAAATATGACATTATAACCAACAGAAAAGGCCAAAGATTATATAAATTCAGTGCTTTCAATGCAAATATGAGTTCAGGCAAAAAACAAGGCGAAATTTCTTGTTTCGACCTCGCATATACCTTGTTTGCAGATGAGGAAAACATACCTTGTTTACATTTTTTATTGAATGACAAAAAAGAATTAATGGACGACAAGCAACTTGTGAAAATTGCGGAGTTCGTGAATGAAAACAATATTCAATTTGTTGCTTCAATCCTGAAAGATAAACTACCACTGGAAATTAATAAAGAAGAATACATTATTGTGAAATTATCACAGGATGATAAACTGTTCAGAATCGAAAAATGAGAGAGCTTCAGTTGATTACAGCACTTATTCGAAAGTTGTGTTTCATTAGTTAAAACTGATTATTCCGGACAAACTGTACCACCCATCCCATGAAATTGCCCCTCATTCTAATTACCGGCATCAAAATAATTCCCCTTCCTCCCCAATCCCCTAACACCCAGATTATTATTCCATTAATGTCAAAATATTGTACATATGTCAAATGATAGGTATTCAAGTGAAATTTTTATGCCACAAAACAGGTCAATCATTTTGTTAATCATATAGTTAAACATTATCTTAGGCATTGAATCTCAACCCAAAAAACAGGACATGAAAAAACAGCGCCGGCAATAGCCTATAAATCCAATCCCAGCCTTAACTGAATTCAACTTTGTTTATCCATTTAAAGACTGGTATGATACCTTTGCCGGAAACATTAAGTATTCACCAATATGTTTGAACAGACTTTCAAAAATATCGACGACATTCTTCATAAAGATGCCGGTTGCAGCAGCGAATTGGATTACATCGAACAAACCTCGTGGATCCTGTTCCTGAAATACCTCGATGACCTGGAACGGGACAGGGCCACTGCAGCCGAGCTGACCGGCAAGGATTATTTACCCATCATCCAAACGGAGTTTCAGTGGCATACCTGGGCCGCACCGAAAATCACAAACGGCAATGGGGCACTGAAAATTGATCACAATGCCCTCACCGGCGACGATCTTACCGAGTTTGTCAACAACCGGCTGTTCCCCTATCTCCGGAAGTTCAAACTCTCGGCCCTTGGTGCCGACACGATTGAATACAAAATCGGGGAGATTTTCAGCGAACTGAAAAACCGGCTTCAGAGCGGTTACAACCTGCGTGAGGTGATCAACCTGATCGACATGCTGTGCTTCCGTACCCATAAGGAAAAGCACGAGATGAGCCACCTTTATGAGGCGAAAATCAAAAACATGGGAAACGCCGGTCGCAACGGGGGAGAGTATTACACTCCAAGACCACTCATTACAACTATCGTGAAAGTGGTGTCTCCCAAAATCGGTGACAAAATATATGACGGTGCCTGTGGCTCGGCAGGGTTCCTATGCGAGGCATACAACCACCTCAACGACCGGAAGTCGCTCTCCACGAAAGATACCGAAACCCTCCAGAAGCGAACTTTCTATGGCAAGGAGAAGAAATCGCTGGCTTACATCATCGGTATCATGAACATGATCTTTCATGGCATCGAGGCGCCCAATATCATCCACACCAATACGCTGGCCGAAAACCTGGCCGACATACAGGAGAAGGACCGTTACGACGTGGTACTGGCCAATCCTCCCTTTGGGGGTAAAGAGAGGGCCGAGGTACAACAGAATTTTCCGATCAAAACGGGTGAAACAGCCTCCCTGTTCCTGCAGCACTTTATCAAAATCCTGAAAGCCGGAGGCCGTGCAGGGGTTGTAATCAAGAACACTTTCCTGAGCAATACCGACAATGCCTCCATCGCCCTGCGGAAGCAACTGCTCGAAAGCTGCAATTTGCATACGGTGCTCGACCTGCCCGGTGGAACTTTTACCGGTGCCGGAGTGAAAACCGTCGTGCTATTCTTTGAGAAGGGCAAGCCCACCAGGAAAGTTTGGTACTACCAGCTGAACCTCGACCGTAACCTGGGGAAGACCAATCCCCTGAGGGAAGCAGATCTTGTGGAATTTGTGGCATTGCAGAAAACCTTTGCCGACAGCGACAACTCCTGGAGCGTCGATGTGCAGTCGATGATGGCGTCTCCACAGTCGACATACGACCTCTCGGTCAAAAACCCGAACAAGAAGGATGAAGTTGCCTTGCGCTCACCCCAGAAGATCCTGGAAGAAATGAGAGCCCTGGATGCGGAAAGTGCTGAGATCTTGAAATCAATAGAGGGATTGATATGAAGAAGGGTTGGGAAATAAAGAAGTTGGGGGAGGTTTGCCATGTAATAGCAGGTCAGTCACCTGAAGGGAAATATTACAATACAAATGGTAATGGGTTGCCTTTTTATCAAGGGAAGAAGGAGTTTGGCAAAATATACATTGGTGAACCTACTTTTTGGACGACAAAAACAACAAAAGAGGCTGAAGCAGAAGACATTTTAATTTCGGTAAGGGCGCCTGTTGGCCCAGTAAATATTGCTACTCAGAAAATTTGCATTGGGCGAGGGCTTGCGGCAATTCGAGCTGGGAAGTCTGTCAATAAAGATTACCTATTCAATTTTTTATTGAAGAATGAAAGTGAGCTTGAATCAAATGCAGGTGCAGTCTTCAATTCAATAAGCAAAAAGCAAATAGAGAATATTGAAATCCCACTTCCACCTCTTCCCGAACAACAACGCATCGTTTCCATTTTGGATGAAGCATTTGCTGCCATCGACAAGGCCAAAGCCAATGCCGAACAAAACCTTAAAAATGCCAGTGAACTTTTTGATTGCGTATTAGACAGTATACTGTATGACAAAAAATGGAAAATTGAGCAGTTAGGGAATGTTTGCGAAAAGGTTGAATATGGTACATCTTCAAAATCAAAATCTGAAGGAATATTACCTGTATTAAGAATGGGAAATATTCAGAATGGTAGATTCGAGTGGGATAACCTTGTTTATTCTGATATTATTGAAGAGAACAAACAATATCTACTTAAACACAATGATGTTTTATTCAATAGGACAAACAGTCCTGAATTAGTTGGTAAAACGGCAATCTATAAAAGCGAACAACCTGCGATCTTTGCAGGATACCTAATTCGCATACATAGAAAAGAAAATCTACTTGATGCCGATTATCTTAATTATTACTTAAACAGTAAGATGGCAATTGAATATGGAAAGACAGTGGTTATTTCAAGTGTAAATCAAGCAAATATTAATGGGACAAAACTAAAAACTTATCCTATACCATTGCCAACATTGAACGAACAGCAAACTATTGTTCGACAATTAGATACCCTTCGTAATGAAACAAAAAAGCTGGAGGCTATTTATGAGAAAAAGCTTAAAAATTTAGAAGAGATGAAAAAGAGTTTGCTACATAAAGTATACAATTAGAAACTAATTCCTTAACATTTCAAATAAACCCAAATGACGAAAATCAATCACAAACTCTATCTGGGAATGTATTCATTCCAAATAAAGAAAAGTCATTCGAAAAATGATGATCTAATTAGCATAAACGACTTTTTATCAGAATCTTATAAAGGTGAGCAAAATAAATTTATGGATGGATTTGCTCAGGAAATTATCAGCTTATTCGATGAAAAGGCATTTAAAAATAAGAATAAAACCCATGGAGGAACCTTAGATGAAAAATCGATTGCTTCGGAGAAACGTTATTTCGACATTTTAATCGATGGAGGAATTACTGGAATTGAACAATTTTTAGTAGATGAAGAAGGATCAAAGCAAAAAATATCTAGAGATAAAATTGTTGGACTAAAGTTTTATGCGCGCTTTTGGATGCCTGCTGGAAGTAATACTGGATACATATTCATCCAAAAGTATAGTGGACTTAGTTTAAAACCATTATTTGATGAAATTATCAAAACAACTCTTAAAAAGCATGGATTCAGTATAGCAGCACCTGGGAATAATGTTCGGGCGATTACCACAAAAAAAAGGTTAAAAGAATTCCTGCAAGCTTCCTCATTACGTACCGTGACAATAATTAGTAAAAACAGTTCGCATGACACAGGGGCAGGCGATGCTCAGATTGTTACTGTCAAATTGAAAAACATAAAAATCAATAAGGAAACGAAAAAAATTGATAAAGAGGTAGTTGAGGACGCATTAAGGAATCATGGTTTCCAAATTGGAGATAGAAACTATGAAATGACAGCCACCTATGAATCAATGTACGAAGGGAAAAAGGATGAGGAAAAAACAACTAAACTTGATGCATCAGAGGATAGCATAAATATTATCCCAAATGTTATAATACCCAGTTATTGCATTGATTCAAATGGTTATCCTGATTTTGGAGCAATAAAATTATTTGTTGACGATGAAATTAAGCAAATAAAGAAAGAGGCTAAATCGTAATGTTAGATATTAAGGTTATATCGGAAATTGGCAAGGAAGCCAGGAGAAGTATAAAATCTGACAGTGAAGGAGTGCTCATTACTGATCGGTTAAAGAACTTTGTCTTTATCCTTTTTTTTACAGTAATTCCTTTACTTGGAGCCTCTACTCCTTGGTTTTCCGAGGTGAAATTGTCCAATCTTGAAAATTACGTAGGTACAGGGATTGCTATTTTCACAGGACTGTTTTTCTCGTTGTTGTTAAATATTAGTTCAAAAATAAGAATCGAAAAAGAAAATATAAATAAGGATGAGTCTAATTTTCAGGCATTTAAAGAAAATGTACGACAGATCTCATACATCACACAGTATATAATTATTTTGGGGATTTTAGTATTAATTATTGTGCTTCTGAATTTGCTTGTAACAGTTAAATTCGATTGGATAGAAAAGTCGTTTACAACAATTGCCCTCTTTCTATTAATTAGATATTTCGCATGCCTGTTCTTTTTGTTACAAAGATTCTATTTTGTATTACGTGATGAGATAAACAATATCATGTAATTAGTGAAGCAGTAAAAAAATCAACCAGCTATGAACGAAGCCGAAACCAGAGCAGAATTGATCGACCCTAAGCTGAAAGCTTGTGGGTGGGGAGTTGTGGAAGGCTCCAGGATCTTCCGTGAGTACAAAATTACCCAGGGTAAAATTCTGTCTGGTGGACGGGGCAAACGTTTGATTGCCGACTATATTCTGTCGTACAAGGGCATGAATCTGGCTGTGGTGGAAGCCAAAAGTGATGGTCTGTCCGTTGGTGAAGGGGTAATGCAGGCCAAACAATACGCCGAAAAACTGCAGCTCGAGACCGCCTATGCCACCAATGGCAAGGAGATCTACCAGATTTGCATGAAAACGGGTGCCGAGGGACTGGTCGAAAATTTCCTGACTCCCGAAGCCCTCTGGAACAAAACCTTCTCGGACCAGAACGACTGGCGTGAGAAATTTGCCGCCATTCCCTTTCAGGATAAAAGTGGCACCTGGCAGCTTCGGTATTATCAGGAAATTGCCATCAACAAAGCCCTTGAGGCCATTGCCGGCGGTAAAAAGAGGATATTGCTCACGCTGGCTACCGGTACCGGAAAGACTGCCATCGCTTTCCAGATTGCCTGGAAATTGTTTCAGACCCGCTGGAACCTGCGACAAACGGGAACCCGGCGTCCACGGATACTTTTTCTGGCCGACCGGAATATTCTGGCTGACCAGGCTTACAACTCGTTCTCGGCTTTTCCCGAGGATGCGCTGGTCCGAATTAAGCCCAACGAAATCCGAAATAGTGGCAGGGTGCCTACCAATGGAAGTGTGTTTTTCACCATATTCCAAACCTTCATGAGCGGAACGGATGCCGAAGGGAACTTGGCTCCCTATTTCGGTGAATACCCGCCCGACTATTTTGATTTTATCATCATCGACGAGTGCCACCGTGGCGGTGCCAACGACGAGAGCAATTGGCGCGGCATCATGGAGTACTTCTCGCCTGCGGTACAGCTCGGTTTGACGGCCACTCCCAAACGCCAGGACAATGTGGATACCTACCGTTATTTCGGTGAGCCGGTGTTCGTCTATTCTCTCAAGGAAGGCATAAACGACGGATTCCTGACTCCCTTCAAGGTGAACCGGATCAAAACCACCCTCGACGATTACATCTATACCCCTGACGATATGGTTGTTGAAGGCGAAATTGAGGA
>JACDJC010003228.1_pt1 | contig 11990 bp, 9 predicted proteins | sample 7454191 | NCBI WGS metagenome assembly JACDJC01 (sample SAMN14253291, study PRJNA609438) | sludge metagenome | isolation source: sludge after 25d culture with pyrite and EDTA | collected 2018-12-20
GGAATTCCCTTAGGGAGCACCACATCAAAGGCCGAGATGCGGTCACTAACCACCATCACCAGATAACGGTTATCGATGTTGTAAACATCCCTTACCTTGCCTTTATACACATCCGTTTGACGCGGGAAGTGAAAATTAGTTTGTATCAGAGCTTTTTCCATAATAACATTCAGTTTTATTCTTTTTCGTAAGCCTCTACTATATCCTGCACCAATTTATGGCGCACTATGTCTTTCACGGTAAATTTAATGCGTTCAATGCCTTTTATTCCTTTTAAGATGCGCATGGCCTGCACCAGTCCCGACGTAAGCGGGTTGGGGAGGTCAATTTGAGTAACGTCGCCGGTCACCACAAACTTGGCGTGGGTGCCCATGCGCGTTAAAAACATTTTAAGCTGGTTGGTGGTGGTGTTTTGCGCCTCATCCAGAATCACAAAGGCATTATTGAGGGTTCGGCCCCGCATGAAAGCCAGGGGCGCAATCTGGATGGTTCCATTCTCCATATACTCCTTCAGCTTCACAGCGGGTATCATATCCTGAAGGGCATCATAAAGCGGCTGAAGGTAAGGATCGATCTTCTCTTTCATGTCGCCGGGCAGGAATCCAAGCTTCTCCCCGGCTTCCACGGCGGGCCGGCTTAAAATAATGCGCCGTACGCTCCGGTTCTTCAACGCCCTTACTGCCAATGCAATAGCCGTGTAGGTCTTGCCCGAGCCGGCAGGGCCTACGGCAAACATCAAATCGTTGTCTTCATAGCTCGCAACCAGCCGCTTTTGGTTTTCGGTGCGTGCCTTAATGGGTTTACCGTTCACACCAAAGAGTATGACACCATCTTCCGAAACCGGTTGCGGAAGCGGGCCCGTGCCGCTAAGTATCTCGGCAAGGGAAGCCTCGGTGATTAGATTGTATTGGTGGTAATGTCTTAAAAGCTGATTAATTTTCTCTTCAAAATCGGCCACCTCTTCCTCATCGCCCATGGCCTTGAGCCAATTGCCGCGTGCCACTATTCTGAGTTTGGGATAACGGGCCCTTATCTGCTCCAAACGAGCCTCCTTCACCCCCATAAATTCCACCGGATCAACCGACTCGAGATAAATAAGTTTTTCAATCATACCATTCGTAAAGTGCGCTTTCTCATGCAAAATTAGCAACATTTTTTAGTTTAAGTGGGTTTATGTGGAATTTTGAAGTGGGAAGACCGAAGACCGAAGTGGGAAGCACGAAGTGGGAAGACCGAAGTGGGAAGACCGAAGTGGGAAGACCGAAGTGGGAAGACCGAAGACCGATTCCGATAGCTATCGGAACCGAAGACCGAAGGGCCTGCCTGCCATCGGTCGCCATCCGCGTACGCTGAAGCTTTAGCGTCGCATCTTCGGCGCTCCGTCGCTGAAGCTTTGGAGCGTAAGTGACAAGCTTCCGGCGACCGAAGGGAGGAACACGGTGATACCGGTAGGCAGGGTAGGCAAAATAGTCAGAGCGCAGACTCCAATTCCCTGCCTATCGCTCTGAGACCTTCTCTCAACTCAAGATATTTCTTCTCACTTGCACAAACAAGCCCTTTATCATACTGGCGGAGCAGGGAGGAGTTAATGTTGATAGAATTTGCCAATTGAGAAATATTCAGATAAGGATACCCCTTTAAATAATGGTGCAACATAAAGCTGAACTTTAGTTTAACAGTTTTCGGAACAACGCCCTTTAATGAAGCAGGCAACTCTTTCCCGGTTTCATTATAAAAGTCAATAAAATCGGAAAGCGCTTCCCGTACATTTTCTTTAGCCTCGTCTAATATCTCTCCGAACGAAGTGACATTTTCTAACCCCGGAGTTGCGAAAAATACTCCAAATCCGTCTTTACCTGGTTCAATAATGACCTTTAATGATTTCATATACCTTATTTTTTTCCAAAACAATATAGCCGAGCAAAATAAACCTTGATTTACTTGAGTCCCGCTTGTTTAAGGATTTGTTCGCAAGTCCCTTTTGGAACCTCTTTTGCAGGGTGCCGGGGTAATACTACTTCTTTACTTCCCTTTTGGTAAATGGTATGTTTTTTAACCTCTCTTGCAACTTTCCACCCATTTTTCCTTAAAAGCTTAAAAAGTTCATTGTATTTCATTCAGTAAACTTTTTCGTTACAAATATAGTGACTGGAAAAATATAAAGCAATTTTTTTATAACGTTTTTGTTATAATATATGATATGCATTATCAAAATCCTTTTAAAAACCCAAGCACGCAATCGCCCAATACCCCGGTATTGTAACCCCCTTCCTGGCAGATGAGGGTGGGAACGTTCAGAGAAGCCAGTCGACGGGCGATCTCAGGATAATCGTGGGTTTGGAGCCTAAAGCTGCCGATGGGATCAAGCTCATGGGTATCGAAGCCGGCGGAGATGATGAAATAGTCGGGTTGAAAACGATTTATGGCTGCCACAACCTGATCCACCGCCACCAGGTAAAGTTCGATGCCCGATTTTAAAGGCAACGGCAGGTTAAGATTATAGCCCAGGCCCTGCCCCTTCCCTCTCTCATCGGCATAGCCCCAGAAATAGGGATACTCTTCCTCCGGATCGCCGTGAATGGAAGAGGTAAAGACGTCCTTTCGCTCCTGAAAGAACTCCTGAGTACCATTGCCGTGATGATAGTCGATATCCAAAGTGGCCACCCGCCCGTAATGAGACAGATAGTCGGCTGCCACTGCGGTATTGTTAAAATAGCAATAACCTCCAAAAACACGCGGCCCGGCATGATGACCCGAAGGACGACAAAGCGCATAGACCACCTTTTCTTCTCCTGTTGACAACATTTCAGCGCCGGTGAGGGCACACTCGGCAGAAGCGCGTGCCACCTCATAAGTCTTTTGCATAATAGGGGTTACGGCATCGGTGCACCATATGCCACCCCAAAGAGGGTTATCGACCCGTCTGGGCAGACTAATGCCTGCACCCGGAAACAGGTCGGGATAAACTTCGGTGGTGGTATCGGTAAGACCAGCCGCAGTGTTTTTTATGAAATCGTGGTAAGGATGCATGCGCGAAAGCCACCGCTCGGGAAATTGTTTGGCCGGCATGATTTCGAATCCTCCCTCATTTTTAAGTTGCTCCCGTATTAAAATGGCACGCTCGGGCGTATCCTTTGTCTCGTAACTCTCAGGTCCCAATTGGAATTTCCACTGTGGACTGTGTCCGTCGGGGGTATACTTTTCGATTACTTTCATGGTAAAATGATAGATTAAAAATTAAGGAGGATTGGTGAAAGGAAAGAGATTGAAGGAAGACCGAAGACCGAAGACCGAAGACGGAAGACCGAAGACGGAAGACCGAAGTATTCGGGTTCAGGGTTGTGGTTGGCTCGATAGAGATGCACAGCCCTTCGGTCGCCGAAGGCTTGCCGAAGATGCGACGTGCGTCTTTACAAGGTTTCTTCATACACAACTGTTCACCGTCAGGTCCCTGTGCATATAGAGGGGCACCGTTCACCGCACGCCTTTTACCCTTTTACCGTTTACCGGTCACCGGTCACCGCGCACCTCTCACCCAATCTCCCTTCCTTTTCTTAAAATTTCAAGAACACGATCGTGGGGCAATGGAGGCGCCTCTCTTCCCAAACGTCCGGTCATACCGCCTGAGCAAAACATCGCGTTAAGCACGGCTTCCTCGGTTGCTTCTATTACCGCTTCGTACAACAGGTTGATATGATTGTCGCTGATGCACCGCAGGTTGATAAAATGGCTCTGGCGTGAAACCGACCGGGAGGTCCGGTTGGCGGTACTAAAGGCAATAATAATTTCACCACTTGTAGACGCCGCGTAAGAGCCCGTTCGTCCCAGTCCCAGGGCTGCCCGGCGGGAGACACGATTCAACTGGCTGCTCAACAGCGGCAGGTCGGTGGCTACCACCACAATGATTGATCCTTCCTTATGCTCCCTGCGTCCTTCTATTGGGTAGAGTTCATCCAGATCTCTGCCTACCACCTGACCGTCAACGGTTAGGTTGCGCATTCGTCCGAAGTTCGACATCACCAGCACCCCCACTGTAAAAAGCCCCTCGTCCTGGTTAAATACCCGCGAGGCGGTGCCAATACCACCGGCAAAATCAAAACTGATCATACCCGTACCCGCCCCCACAGAGCCTTGCACAACAGGTCCGGGTTTGGCTGCATCAATGGCTTGAATCACATGGCGTGCCAGATTGACACCCCCCACCGGATCGTTGAGAAAAGAGTCGTCGGCCTCGCCCACAACCGGCATCACCACTTCCTCGCCAGCGGCCAGTTCGGGATATTTGCGCGTCATATAGTTAACCACCCCGGTGTGGGCGGGCCCCACTGAATTAGAGTTGGTAAGAATAATGGGACTTTCGAGCCAACCCAACTCCAAAACCTGAGTAAGACCCGCCATCTCTCCCACCCCGTTAAGTACAAACCCGCCGGCCACCAGTCGTCTGGAAAAGGCGCCTCCGGCAGGAAGAATGGCCGTAACACCGCTGCGCAATGTGGTAATGCCGGGAACACCCGGAAGTTGCACCTGGTCTTCAAAAAGGGTGGTGTGTCCCACCTTCACTCCTTTAACATCGGTAATGGCATTATTGACTCCGGTGAGAAGCCGGCCTGTAAATATCCCCAACTCGCGCGCGGTGGGTCGTGGCATACCCAGCGCTTCCTCTGCCGGTGAAGCACGGCGCGGCTGACGCAATGGTATATGATAACGGCGGGTGGCCGACCGAAGAATCAGCTTCAGCACCTCCTTGAATTCCAGTCCACTCTGCCGGGCGGCTGTCATCAGGGATGCATCGGGGTGCAGGCTGGGCAGAGGGTTCAGTTCAATAAAGTAAGGCACGCCGTCATCGCGCAGCCGAATGTCTACACGTCCAAGATCGGGACAATCCATCACATCAAAAACATTCCTGGCCATCTGATAAACGGTTTTCTCCTCCTCGGCAGTCAATGCAGCGGGACAGACAATCTGAACGGCTTTGGCCGCCTCTCCACCCTGCTTCATCTCATAATCATAAATATTATACTTGCCCTCCACCTTACTTAAATCAAAGGTATGCTCCACGATGCTCAACAGTTTGCGGGGATAGCTTTCCAGAAAGGGCACGCTCAATTCCTTTCCCACGATAAACTCTTCTACGATCACCCCCAGCGGATATTTCTGAAGCAGATGGCGGATACGGTTCCGGGCCTGTTCCGCGTTTTCGACTACCGAATCCTGCGTAATTCCTTTACTGGAGCCTTCTGAGTTGGGCTTGATCATCAAAGGGTAATCCAGATCGACGGGAATCTCCTGATCGGGTCGGTTGACCAGTATGCCCCTGGGCACTTTAATGTCCATTGCCGCCAGCACCGTCTTGCTCAAATGTTTGTCCAGATTCATGTGCAGCAACGAAGCATTCCCCCCGGAAAAGGGAATTTGCAACTGTTCGTAAAGACTGGGATAAAAAGCCTCCCTTGAGCTGCCAATGGTTCCCTCTGCAACATTAAAAATCAGATCGGGATCGGCTTCCAGAATTCGCTCAATCACCTCCTGAGGCTTCCCGGAGACCTCCACCGGAACAGGGGTATGTTTAAGTGCTGAAAATGCTTCACAGAGCCGGTCCACATCTATCTGTGTGAGATGTTCCGCGGTGTTTTCCGTGTCGTCGGTTCTAAGATTGAATGCGATAACTATCTTCATAAGTCTCCTTAAATTTTACCCAAGTTACGACAAAACCTCCGGGTTTGCACAACGCATGCACGATCAATATTAAGTATGACGGATAATCTTTGAAAAGTTGTTGGGTAAAAACCACTTGGCATTCAGCAGTCAAAAATAAAGAAGCACTTAAGGTTAATGTTTTGCGTGCTTTTGCTTAATTTTGAATCCCAACTAAAAACATCACCATGAAACGAGCATGTTCGTTGAACACAACTTGTCCCGAATTTTCGGGAAACACGGATGAAAATCTCACATGCGAGTTCCCCCGATGAAAAATCGGGGCAGGCTATCCGGCCAATAGAAACAAATTATTTACAGATGAAAAACCACCTCTTAAAAGCTAAAACCGAAGCCTTTGGAAATTTACTAACTGTGATGGATGAACTCAGGGTTAAATGTCCCTGGGACCGCGAGCAGACCAATGAAACGCTGCGAACGCTCACCATTGAAGAGACCTACGAGCTGGCTGATGCCATACTTAAAGGTTCCAACGAGGCCATTCGCAAAGAACTGGGCGACTTACTTTTGCATGTTGTGTTTTATGCCAAAATAGGTGAGGAAAGGGGTGCCTTTTCCATTAAAGAGGTGATAGATGGCCTGGTTGAAAAGCTAATATACCGTCATCCTCACATCTTTAGCGATGTGAAGGTGAAGAATGCCACCGAGGTAGAACAAAACTGGGAAAAACTAAAACTCAAAGAGAAGGATGGCAACCATTCGGTATTGTCGGGGGTTCCCGGCTCGCTGCCGGCCATGGTTAAAGCCAACCGCATACAGGACAAGGCCCGGGGAGTGGGCTTCGACTGGGAACATCGCGATCAGGTTTGGGATAAGGTGGAGGAAGAACTCAATGAGCTGAAGGAGGAAATTGTCACGGGGACTCCCCAGACCATCGAAGAGGAGTTTGGCGACCTCTTTTTTTCACTCATCAATGCAGCGCGGCTCTTTGGTGTGAATCCGGAGAATGCACTGGAGCGCACCAATCAAAAGTTTATAAAACGTTTCACCTACCTGGAGCAAAAAACCATTAAACAGGGGCACGATTTAAAAAACATGTCGCTGGCCCAAATGGATGCCATCTGGGAAGAGGCAAAAACAGCACCCGAAAAGCCGTAGAGAAAATTCGTGAATTTTCTCTACGGATTTTCCGATACATCGTCGTAATAGTGACGGGTAAAGGTTTCCACGGCGGTTTTCCCCGGCTCAATAGACTTAAATGACAGGCTGTAGGTGACCTCCTCCGGCTCTACAGCTCCTTTGGTAAAGGTCCGGTTTTTCCACATCACTTCCTTCAGCACCAACTTACCTGTAACAGGCACGTAGGAAGTCTCCACCGAATACTCAATCTTCTCCACCTCAGGGTCCTTCATATCATCACTCAAAAAAAATGAACGACCATGCCGTGAACGACCATCAGAGGTTATGTGGGTCACCGTTTTCAGGATGCTTAAATCCTCCTCCACAATGTGAACCTCTCCATTCATAGCCTCTACCAGCGCATCGCCACTCCAGGTATATTGCGGCTGGGTGCAGTTGAACTGCAAAACCAAAACATGCCTGCCCTCAGTTACATAACGATCCTTTTCAGATATCTCAAAATGCTCAAAGAAAGCAGTATCCAATACATTTCCGGGATTGCGCATCGCATCGAAATTCAGAAGTTCTTCTATGCGAACCAATCCTTTATCGAAAGGCAGCGCCTCAAAATCGCGGGTTCCCGATTCAATCCGGTAACGGCGGTTCATAAAAGCGTCGGTATAATTACGTTGCCGGTAACCTTCGGCATCGGTATAAAGCAGGTTTAACCGGCGATGGTGCCCGGGTGCACTCTCACTGTAAAGGGCGGTTGCCGAATAGGGTACCGAAAGGTAGTTGTTGGGAATTTGCCGGACGGCTACTCTTAACATCCCGTAAAAGATGCGCGAAGGCGCTTTTATATCCACCTCGTCAATGCCATAGGTAACAGGTATCAGCTCAACCACCAGGTTTGGGATGGCTTTTAGCCGGGTGATGGTTAAAACGCGGGTACGGTAACCCACTGCAGAAATGGTAATTTCATTGTCGCCGGTTACTGTTTTTACATCCAGCTCAAAATTTCCATCCAAATCGGTGGCGGTCCCCATATAAGTGCCTACCAGGCCGATGTTGGCATACTGCACCGCCTCTCCGTTAGAGGCATCTATCACTCTGCCGTTTATAATCCCTTTTTGAGCCAAAAGAGGATTTCCCTGCCACCATAAAAACAGTACAATTACAAAAATAATTTTTTTCGACTGCATAATTTTCTATTTTTGAACAAACATTGAAACCTGCAAAAATCAAATTCGCAATAAAAGTACTAAAAACCAACGTGTTTTTGAAACTCATCGATATGAAGCTAAAAATAATCATCCTGATTGCCCTTCCAATAATAGCCGCCGGCTGTGTGGTTTCCAAAAAGAAATACAACGCCATGACGGCCCAAAAGGAGTCACTGGCCAGGCGCCTCTCCAGCGAGCAGGCCGAAAACAAAACTCTAAAAAAGGAGCTTGAGAGCGCTACGGCTGACTTTGAAACCATGAAGTACGAGCTGCATAAGAGTGATGCCCTAAAATCGGATAAAGTGAGCGACCTGATGGCCCGAAGTGAGGCACTCAAGGACCAGGTATCAGAGCTTGAGCGGGATTTGATGACCGCCCGCAGGCAGTTTCAAAACCAACAAGAGAGCAGTCTTGAGAGTGCATCGGCTCTCGAAGTATTGAATAAAAAAATAAGAGCCCTGACCTCCGATACCGCCAGTATGCGCTTCGCACTTAACCTCACCAAAGAGCGTCAGCAGGCTTTGCAATTGGAACTCAATACCACCAAACAACAGTATCGCGAAGCCTCGGCGCAGGCTACACGCCTGGACCGGGAGATGGCTCAGCAAAAGCAAAAGCTGGAACTGCTGGAACAACAGCTGGTGGACAAAACACAAACGCTTCAAAACATCTCGAATAGTTTTATTGAACTGCGCAAAGCCTTGCTATCAGCCAAATCAGCCGGCAATGCCCTGGACCCAAACAACAATAAACTGGTGGATAAAATAGCCAGGTTGCTGGGGCATTATTGAAAATAGAGCAGACTTAATACCGTAACCGTCACCAGCATATAGATGACCGTAAGCGGCAGGCCAATGCGAAAGAAATCCTGAAAACTATAGTTTCCCGGGCCGTAAACCATAAGGTTGGTTTGATAACCAATGGGCGTTAAAAAGTTAGCTGCCGCAGCAAAGGAGACCACCAGGGCGAAAGGCTCCGGGTCGAGTCCAAGGATTTTCGCGGCAGTGAGCGACACGGGAAATACAATGGCCACAGCAGCCTTGTTGGTAATGTAAGCCGCCAATATGGTGGTGATTAAATAGATACCAAACAGCAGGGTGACTCTTCCAAAAGGCAAAAAAACCGAAATCACCAGATCGGCAATCATATTGGCCACCCCGGTTTTCATCATAGCGGTGCCCAGGGCCAGTGACAGGGCAATTATCACCGCCAGGTTGAAGTCGATGCTGCGGGGCAGGTCTTTGGGGGATACAACCTTTAGAGCCGATACTACCACCAGCACCACAAAAAGTCCCATGAAAAGAGGCACCAACTTAACAGCCGACAAAAAGATGGCCAACAGGGTGCCTCCCAACAGAATGTAAACCTTATACTTTTCCGTACGGTTAAATTCTCTCACCTTCGATATCAGGTAGAAATCCTGCTCGCTGGGCATCCGACTTACAAAAGCCACACCCACCAGCAACAATAAAACATCACCAGCCTTTAGCTTAACCTCGTCCATTTTCCCCGACACACGCTCGCCGTTGCGATGAAGCGCCAGAAGAGCGCCGTCGTAACGTCCCCGAAAATTAACCTCGCGAACCGTTTTGGTAATAAGGGTTGAGTTGTGCGATACCACCACTTCAATCACCTGAGTATGCTTCAACTTCGACATCATGCCCACCGTAGGCAAAGTAAGTCCGCGGCTCTCGGAAAGAAGACGCACCACATTTTTATTCTCCCCGGCAAACCGCAACAGGTCACCCTCCCGGAGTTTGAACGTATCCGAAAACAATTGAAGCGTCTTGCTGCCACGTATGATCTCAAAGAGCACCATCCCCTCCATCTCCTGAATCTCCGACTCGGCGAGCGTTTTATTCACTAAAATACTGTTCTTACGTATCACGGCTTCTATCAGATATTTACGTTCTCCACCGGCATACTCTTCCATCACACTTTTTCGATCGGGCAACATCCGGTATGAGAAAAAATAGAGATAAGCTGTGCCGATTATCAACATGGGAAAGCCTACCCAGAAAAAATCGAACATCTCCAGGGGTGCCATCCCCGGAAAAATGTTCTGATCAATCACCATCCCATTGACAATGAGGTTGGTAGAGGTACCGATTAGGGTAACACAACCGCCCAGAATGGCGGCATACGAAAGGGGAATCAGCAGTTTTGACGGGGCTATGTTGTGCCGCCGGCTCCATTGATGCACATAAGGCATCATTACGGCCACCAGAGGGGTATTGTTCAGCAGTGCCGATGAACCACCCACCCATAACATCATGCGGCTCAAAAATCCTTTATAACCAACCTTGCGGGGGAATACTTTTTCGAAGATGATCTCAATCACCGAAGTCTTCCGGATGGTGTCGCCCAGCAAAAGCAGCATGATTACCACCGATATTTGCTCGTTGGCGAAACCCGATAGTATCTCGGAAGGTGTAAGAATTTTAAAAATGCCCAACACCATCACCGCGATAAAAAAGGTGAAGGCAACCCCCACCAACTCCTTATAGAGAGAGATGAGGATGAAGGCAATGACCATAAAAACCAGAATGACATCAAAAGTCGGCACACTCATACTGTTTGGGCTGCTATACCGGATTAGACCGGTTTATTTGGCGGCACCAAGTTATAACATATTTTTAAAATTTAAAGGACTACTCCCCGGAATCTGTAAAATGGGGCATCAGTAGCCAATATTCACTTCTATGCCTGCCCTGATCCAGCGACCGGGGCGGGGCAGTTCGCCCATATCGAAATAGCTGCGATCAAAAAGATTGGCAGCCTCACCATAAACCCGCCAGGGGCCATTGTGCCAGCTCACCCTCAGGTCGGTAAGCCATACCGGCTTGTAATCGACTCTTTCATGGTCCGAAGAGCTTACAAAAAAACCTTCCCGCTCCTGATAAAGAAACATCCAGCGGGCGGTAATATTTTTTATCAGTGAATGATCAATACCCACGCTCAGCTTATGCTTAAGGTGATTCAACACATAAACCGATTCGTATCCCTCCCGGGGCGACTTATCCTGTTGTATATAAGCGTAGTTAAATCTTAACATCTGAAGCAAAGGGGCAGCCGGAACCAAAGCAGCCACATCCACCACCAGACTTCCCTCGATCCCCACGGCATCAATGCGGTTGATGTTGGAGGTGGTATATGGAGTGTCTTCTCCCGCTGTTCGTCCCCAGTCAATGAGGTTGGTCCCCCGTCTGAAAAAGCCGTTTACATGCCCCTCCAGGCCATTTGTGACATACCTGAATCCGGTTTCAATGGTGGAGGCCTCTTCGGGCTTTAATCGCGCGTTGCCCTGATTTGTGGCGCTGGAGTAAAACAGATCGGTGAAGGTGGGCATGCGCAAGGTGCGGTTATAGCTGGCAATCCATTTGAGAGAGGGGCCAAACCAGTAGCTGAGGTCAATGCCGGGGAACCACTCTGCGCTATAATCAAGACCCGAATTAAGATTGGCCATTATTCCGGCTGAAATGGAGAGTTGTCCCACTCTGGCGTTGTGTTCAACAAACAGCGACGCATTGGTTCGGCTGTAACTGTGCGTAAAGAGGCCCTCTTTCTCCCCGGGAACGCCAATGGTATCGAGCATGGGTTGCCCCAACACATTGCTCCACACGCTCTCGGAACGCACCTCCCCGCCAAAAGATGTTTCTCCCGGTTTCCAGGAAATAGTGGCATTGAGTCCGCCCCCAAACACGTCGGTAAGGTGGTAGTTGTGTCCGCTGTACCAGGAAGGTGCATTTTTACCGTCGCGGAACAGCTCAAAACGGTCGTGGTTACGCCGCCAGTATAGAACCGGCTTAACGCGGATTAGGTCGCCGGTTTCAAAACTCAAAGCAGAGAAAAAAGTGCGGGTATTTTCAAACTGATCGGGATATTTGCCCGAATAGAAGGCATTGGCACCAAAACCCTGACGGGTGTATCCGGTCTGAAAATTTAGCAGTTCCCGGTTTTTATGGAATTGCAGCTGGTAAAAAAGGTTGTGAC
>JACDJC010003229.1_pt1 | contig 11990 bp, 9 predicted proteins | sample 7454191 | NCBI WGS metagenome assembly JACDJC01 (sample SAMN14253291, study PRJNA609438) | sludge metagenome | isolation source: sludge after 25d culture with pyrite and EDTA | collected 2018-12-20
AGGCGAGGATCGCCGAGCTAGCCAGACGCACCGGCATGCGTATTTCCGGGCCGAATGCGGAAGGTTTCTATAACGAGCCGCAGCGGATTGCCGCGACCTTCAGTCCGACCGTGGATGTCAAGCCGGATGCGCCGCGATTGCTGGCGACGCCGCGCCGGGTCGGCATCACCGCCCAGAGCGGCGGCATCGGCTTTGCGATCTATAACCGTGCGAAGGCGATGGGCGTTGCGATCAGCAAGGTCATCAGCACCGGCAATGAATCCGATCTCGCCGCCGGTGAATTCCTCGACTACATGGCGCAGGACTCGGACACCGATGTCATCCTGATGTTTATCGAGGGTATTCGCGATCCGCAGACGTTCATCTCGGCCGCGCAGCGCGCGGCCGAGAGCGGCAAGCCGGTGATCGTGACAAAGGTGGGCCGCTCCGGTGCGGGCGAACGCGCGGCGGCGTCCCACACCGCCAGCATGGCGGGATGGACGGCGGCCTATGACGCCGTGTTCGCCAGATATGGCTTCATCGTCTCGTACGATCTCGATGAGGCGGTGGCCATCGCCGCGGCCTTCGCCAGCGCGCCGTTGCCGCGCGGGGATCGCGTGGCCATCGTCACGGTGTCCGGCGGGGCAGGCGCATGGATGGCGGATACGCTGGCGGCAGAGGGATTGCAGATTCCGGAATTGCCCGACGTGCTGCAGGCGCAGGTGCGTGCGCTGATCCCGTCTTATGGCTCTCCGCGCAATCCAGTGGATATCACAGCGCAGGCGGTGCATAGCGGCGGCCTGCAGAAGATTGTCGAACTGCTTGAGCGATGCGATGACGTGGACGTCATCGTTGTGGTGGTGTCGCTCTCGAGCGAGACGCGCATTCCGGTGAAGCAGGACGAGATCAGGCCGCTGATCGCGGCGCAGCGCAAACCGATCCTGTTCTTCACCTACACCCTGCCGTCGCCGTTCGCGCGGGCCGAGCTCGCGGCATCCGGGATTGTCGCGTTTCCCGGCATCGCTGCGTTCGGCCGCGCCATCAGCCGTGTTGTCAGCCGAAGCCGGTTCAGGTTTGCGACGAGCGTCGCCACGGATGGACCGGGCCGGACATTTCCCAAAGGGCCGCTGCCCGCGCGGCTTTCCGAGCATGAGAGCAAACTGTTGCTGCGGGAGGCGGGCATCGCGGTGCCGCAGGGCGTGTTGGTGCGCGACGCTTCCGGCCTCACTGCTGCGCTGTCGGGCATGACATTCCCTGTGGCCATGAAAATCCAGTCGCGCGATATCCCGCACAAGAGCGAAGCCGGTGGCGTGCGGATCAACGTGCGCGATCCGGAGGAGGCCGCCGCGGCCTTCGACGAACTGATCGCGCGCGCCCGCCGGTTCAAGCCGGAGGCCGGCATCGACGGCGTGCTGGCCGAGCCGATGGCCCGGCCGGGCGTCGAAATGATCGTCGGCACGGTGAATGACGGCACGTTCGGTCCCATCGTGATGGTGGGACTGGGCGGGATCGCGACCGAATTGTTCAGGGATGTGGTGTATCGGCCCGCGCCGGTCGATGCCGCACAGGCCTCGGCGATGATCGGCGAACTGAAATCCGCCGCGCTTCTGATTGGATTTCGCGGCGCGCCGAAAGCCGACACGGCGGCGCTGGCGGCGTTGATCGCGCATGTGTCGCGGCTGGCCGCGGATATGAAGGACCGTGTCTCCGAGATCGAGATCAACCCGGTCCGGATTCACGAGGAGGGCGCGGGCATCACCATTGTCGATGCGCTGATCGCCGGACGGGGATGATGGACACGCCGCTCGCGCATCTGCCATTCCCGCCGCGAGCCGGCCTGAAAAGCACTGTCATGGACCGGCGAGGACCGTTAGATTGCGCGCAACAGCAAGCTCTCAAGAAGGATACGAAATGGCCAAGGATGGATTGAATGTCATTGTCACGGGCTCGGCGTCGGGTCTCGGCGCAGCCTCCGCGCTGTTGCTGGCGAAGCAGGGCGCGCGTCTGGTCATCAACTATTCGTCGAGCCAGAAGGAGGCCGAGCAAACTGCGGATCAATGCCGCAGCGCAGGCGCAGCCGAGGTCGTGGTGGTGCAGGGCGATGTCTCGCGCGACGAGGATTGCAGAAAGATTGCGGCTGCGGCGGCCCCATGGGGGCGGCTCGATGGCCTGATCAACAATGCCGGCATGACCAAGCATGTCGATCACGGCGATCTCGATGGACTGTCGGCGGACGATTTCCAGCGCATCTACGCGGTGAACACCATCGGGCCGTTTCAGATGGTCCGCGCGACCCGTGCGTTGCTAGAGGCGGGTGCGAAGCATTCCGGGCGCAGTTCGTCGGTGGTGAACGTGTCGTCGATTGCCGGCATCGCCGGTATCGGATCATCCGTCGCCTATGTCGGAAGCAAGGGCGCGCTGAACAGCATCACGCTGTCCCTGTCGCGCGCGCTTGCCCCGCTGATCCGCGTCAATGCGGTATGCCCGGGTTACATTGACACGCCGTGGTTCACCAAAGGCCGTGGCCCTGAACTCGCGGGGAAGATTCGTCAGATGGTGATCGAGCAGGCCCCGCTGCAGCTTGCGACCACGGCAGAAGATGTTGCCGAACTGGTCTGCTTCCTTGCGGGGCCGGCCTCGCGCAGCATGACCGGTGAGATCGTCCGGATGGATGCGGGCGTGCATCTCGGGCCGGCGGTCCTGCCCAAGCGCTGACGCCGATCAGACCTTGTTGCCGGGGTCGGAAACGATCCCGCGCGCCACCAGCCTGTTCCAGATGAACAGCACCAGCAGCGCGCCGATGGTTGCGGTGATGAAGCCCGCGCCCTGGTTCGGTCCGTAATGGCCGATGGCCTGGCCGATGAAGGTTGCGAGAAATGCGCCCGCGATGCCGAGCACCATGGTCAGGATAAAGCCGGTCGGATTGTTCGGGCCGGGCGACAGAAGCCGCGCGAGAAATCCAGCGACCAGTCCGACGATAAGGATGTAAAGCATGTCTGGTGTCCTTGTGACTGAACCAAAAAGCATTCGCGATCAACGTGGAGCGACTGACATCACGCCACGTCGTGCTATGTCGCGGTCAAATCCAGCGCGAGGCTTCGTGTTCCGTCGGCAGGCGTCCGTCGGGCGTGAGCTGGTTGATGATGTCGGGCAACTGCTGCGCAAGGCCGGAGAGCAGTTCGTCGCGCGACAGGCCGGTTTGCGATGACAGCGTGCTGATCTGGTCGGCGCCCAGCGCCGAGGCGAGATCGCCCGGTGAAATCTGCTTGTTGGCGCCGGTGCCGACCCAGGAGTTCGCTGTCTCGGTGTGGCCGCTGTCCTGAAACTGTTTCAGCAGATCGCTCAGTCCGCCGCTGAGAACGCTGCCCGCCGCGCCGCCTGCGAGCAGGCCGCCAAGAGCGCCACCGAGCGGGCCCTTCATCAGGTCGCCAAGTCCGCCACCAAGTCCACCGGTGCTCGCGGTGGTCGTTCCCGGCAATGGCGTCGGCGTGGAAGGTGACGGAGCAGGACTTGCGCCGGTGTGGCCGCCGCCGAGATGCTTGACGGCCTTGTAGGCCAGAAGGGCGAGGATCGCCATGGTCATCGGCGACATACCGCCGCTGTCCTTGCTCGGCTCGCTGGTGCCGCGCGGTCCGTTCTGCATACCGTTGAGAATATCGAGCAAACCCATTGTCGTCTCCTGTCGAACGCCCCTCTCCCGGAGAGTAGTGTGCCGATATGACGGTTACAAGGCGGGTGGCGGCGGCGCGCGGCGTCTGATATGGAATTGCGAAAGTTTTATTCGCTCTTGCCGTTCATCTTCGGCGGGAGATCGAGATCGGTCCCGTAGCTCAGCCGGATAGAGCGACGGTTTCCTAAACCGTAGGTCGGAAGTTCGAGTCTTCCCGGGATCGCCATTCGTCTTGCCTGGAGTGATGTCCGAAGCCCCTTGCGGGTTTGTCGTGGCGACGCGCGCGACAGCATGCGATGCAGGTATGATAAATAATTGACAACATCATACTGCGCGTGCGAGCGTGAGCCGCCGGTTTTGATCGACATGCGGGGGCATTTCCATTCAACGGTTGAGTTTGAGACGTCGTGAAGCGGCAGCGCGTTGCCGCCGCGAGCGGCGTGGCGCGCGCGGGTTTTGGCAGGCGCCGCTGGCGATCGGCATTGCGTTCGCCGGACTGATTGCGACCCCGCAGGATGCCTCATCGCAAGGCACCGATGCGAGAGCGGAATCCGCGTTGCCTCCTGTCAATGTGACGGCACAGCGTGCGCGGCAGGAGCGCCGGACTGTCACGCCGCAGACCGCGCCTGCCACGACGACAAGCCCCGATGCGAGCGATAACGCCGGTCAGGCGCCGGTCGCGTCCGCCAGCGAAAAGAATGTCAGCGGCGAGGAGGTCAACGCGTGGCCGTTTTCGCGGCCCGCCGAGGCGCTCGAAGTGGTACCGGGCCTCATCATCACGCAGCACAGTGGCGACGGCAAAGCTAACCAGTATTTTCTGCGCGGATTCAATCTCGATCACGGAACGGATCTGGCCATCAACGTCGATGGCATGCCGGTCAACATGCGCACCCATGGCCATGGGCAAGGCTACGCCGATCTGAACTTTCTGATTCCGGAACTGATCGGATCGGTCAACATCCGCAAGGGGCCGTATTTCGCCGACGAAGGCGATTTCTCCTCGGTCGGCGCGGTGCATATCGGGCTGATCGACACCATCCAGAAAACCATGGCGCTGACGACCGTCGGCAGCTTCGGCTATCGCCGCGGCCTTGGCATCACCTCCACCAAGGTGGGCGATGGTAACCTGCTGGTCGCCGGAGAGGTCAACACCTACAACGGGCCGTGGGATAATCCCGACAAGCTGCGCAAGCTGAATGCGGTGGTGCGCTATACCGAAGGCACGGCCGCCAACGGCTTCTCGCTGACCGGCATGGCCTATGCCAATCGCTGGAATTCGACCGACCAGATTCCGCTGCGTGCGATCACATCGGGACAGGTTGGCCTTTACGGCGCGCTCGATCCGACCGATGGCGGACGGTCCGATCGTTTTTCGGTGTCGGGCCGGTGGGCGCAGACCGACAGGGACGGATCGTCGAAGATCAATTTCTACGCGATCAAGAGCTCGCTCGACCTCTACAACAATTTCACATTCTTCCTGAACGAGCCGGTGAATGGTGTGGAATATGGCGACCAGTTTCATCAGCGCGATGATCGCGTGCTGGCCGGCGTAAATGCGTCACATACCTTCAATACGATGCTCGCGGGCCTGCCGATGCAGACCGAAATCGGATTCCAGAGCCGCTATGACGATATCAAGGTCGCGTTGTCGAACACCTATCAGCGGCAGTTTTGGTCCGGCACCCGCAACGACAAGGTGAAGGAAGCCAGTGTCGGGCTTTATATCCAGAACACGGTTTACTGGACGAACTGGATGCGCACCACGCTCGGCTATCGCGGCGATTTCTACAACACCAATGTCAACTCGCTGCTGACACCGGTCAATTCCGGCAACGCCAATGCGTCGATCGGCAGCCCGAAGATGAGCCTTGTGTTCGGGCCGTTCAACAAGACCGAGTTCTTCATCAATGCGGGCGAGGGGTTTCACAGCAACGATGCGCGCGGCGTGACCATCAAGGAATCGCCATCGGACGGCTCGCCGGTCGATGCCTCGCCGTTCCTGGTGAAAACACGCGGCGCCGAGGTTGGCGTGCGAACGCGGATCATTCCCGGTCTCGACAGCTCACTCAGTCTGTTCGTGCTGGATTCGGCGTCGGAGATTCTGTTCGTCGGCGATGCCGGCGACACCGAGCCGAGCCGCCCGAGCCGCCGCTACGGCTTCGAATGGAGCAACCATTACAAGCCGGTCTCATGGCTGCAGATCGACGGCGATCTCGCCATGACCCATGCGCGCTTCCGCGGCGACAACTCGGCGCAGGCGGCGGCCTATGCCGAACTGGCCGGCTATCCGGAGGCGCAGATCGGCAATGCGCCGGGCAACTACATTCCGGGCGCACCCAACATGATCGCCTCGGCCGGAATTCGGCTTGGCGAAAAGACCGGCTGGTTCGGCGCGCTGCGCTATCGCTATTTCGGGCCGCGTCCGCTGACGGAGGATGGCGCTTTCAGATCACCTGGTACTGGCCTGCTCAACGGGCAGATCGGTTATCGTTTCGACAACGGCTGGCGCATCCAGCTCGATGCCTACAATCTGACCGACAGCAAGTCCGACCAGATCACCTATGCCTACGGATCGTTGCTGAAAACGGATGCACTGTATACGCAGTGCAGGTCAGGCGCTCCGCCACCGGCGGCGGTCTGCCAGACAGGCGTCATGGATCGCGTGCTGCATCCGGTCGAGCCGCTCGCAGTCCGTCTCACTGTCGCAGGGCAGTTCTGACCCATGCAAAGAGTCTGCTTCAACACGCTTGAAATAGCCTCTAAGGTCGCGCCCGTCACGTGAGATCATCAGGCGTATGTTCGGAATTCTAGGCCTCGGCTTTCTGCTCGGTATGCAACATGCGCTCGAGGTGGACCATATCGCGGCGGTGTCAAGCATTGCCGCGCGGCGCACCAGCGTTCGCGACATTATCAAGCATGGGCTGACCTGGGGGTTGGGGCACACCATCACGCTGTTTGTGTTTGCCGGGATCGCCATCGTTCTTGGCCATGTGATCCCCGAGCATATTTCAGGGCCGCTGGAAACCGCCGTCGGCATCATGCTGGTCGGGCTCGGCGCGCACCTGCTGTGGCGGCTGTGGCATGACCGCGTGCATTTCCACCAGCACCGGCATGGCGACGGCACGGCCCACCTTCATCTGCACAGCCACGGGACGGACGCCGTTCCGCATCGGGACAACTCCCACGATCACGCGCACGGTTTCCGGTGGCGCTCACTTCTGGTCGGCCTGATGCACGGCATGGCGGGCTCGGCGGCGCTGCTGGTGCTGGTCGCCTCGCAATTCGCGAATCCGTTGCACGCCTTGCTTTACATTCTGCTGTTCGGAATTGGCTCGATGCTGGGGATGGGCGCGCTGTCCGCCGTTATCGCGGTGCCGCTGGCGGTCTCGGCAAGATGGCTGACATGGGCCAACCGCTCCCTCCAGGTGGCGGTCGGTGTCATCACCATCGCCATCGGCGTCACGACGATCTACACCACGGCGCTGGCGTAAGGGCGGCCATTCCCCGCAGGCGGCTTGTCCCGATGGGCGCCGATGTGCACAGTGCCGGCAAAACAACAGCCGACGGGGAACGCCTTGGCCGATCACAGCGAGATTTATGCGATCCGTTACGCCACCATGACGGGTCGCCAGCCGCACCAGAATTATCTGACGCCCGACGTTCACAACGAAGGCACCGACCTCGACTATTTCGTCTGGCTGATCCGCGGCAAGGGCGGCGATATTCTGGTCGACACCGGCTTCAACGATGTGGCGGCGAAGGAGCGCTCGCGCACGCTCACCATCAATCCGGCGGACGCGTTGAAGCAGTTCGGCGTTGCGCCGGACAGTATTCGCGATGTGGTGATCACCCATCTGCACTACGATCATGCGGGGAATCTCGATCTCTTTCCCAACGCGCGGTTTCATCTGCAGGACCGCGAGATGACCTTCGCCACCGGACGCTGCATGTGCCACGGCCTGCTCCGGCATCCGTTCTCCGTCGAGGACGTGACGCTGATGGTGCGCCATGTCTACAGCGACCGCGTTGTGTTTCATGATGGCGATGCCGAAATCGCGCCGGGCGTGACGCTGCATCATGTCGGCGGGCATTCGGACGGCCTGCAGGTGGTGCGCGTCGAAACCGGGCGTGGCCCCGTGGTGCTCGCCTCCGATGCCGCGCATTATTATGGCAACATGCATCGCGGCAATCCGTTTCCGATACTCTACAATATCGGCGACATGATGCAGGGCTGGCGCACGGTCGAACGCCTTGCCGGTCATCCCGATCGCGTCATTCCCGGCCACGATCCGATGGTGCGTGAGCTTTATCCGCGGGTGGACACCACAGCAGATGCGGTCGCACTGCACAAGAATCCGAAACGTTCGTTCGCCGGCTAGCTGCTGAGCGCCGGCCCGGCGACGAGCGCTGTTCCGAACAATCAATCCTGATTCCGTTTCAGCCGCGCATGGTTATAATTCCCGCGTCGCGCGCTTGATGCGGCGGCATGGCAGCAAGTGAACGCGGTTGAGGCTGGATGCATAGCAAGAGCATCAACACCGGGAAGAGAACGGCGTTCGTTTTCGCAGGCGGCGGAAGTTTCGGCGCGATCCAGGTCGGGATGATGCAGGCGCTTGCCGCGCACGGCGTGACGGCCGATCTCGTGGTCGGCTCGAGCGTGGGCGCGATGAACGGTGCTTACTATGCCGGTGCGCCGTCACTGGACGGCGTCAAAAGACTTGCCGACATCTGGCGCGGCTTGACGCGGCAGGATGTGTTTCCGGTGTCGGTGCGTTCGTTTGCATCGTTCCTCTGGCGTCGAGATTTCCTGATCTCCCATGACGGCGTGCGCAGGCTGGTCGAGGATCATCTGCCCTACAAGACGCTCGAAGAAGCCATCGTCCCGGTCCACATTGTGACCACGGATATTGTGACCGGTGAAACCGTGGTTCTGTCCGAAGGCTCCGCGGCGGAAGCGATCGTGGCCAGCACCGCCATTCCCGGCGCATTCGCTCCGGTCCCGCACGACAACCGCTTTCTGGCGGACGGTGCGATCTCCAGCAACACGCCGATCCGGGTTGCCATCGACAAGGGCGCGGAACGCCTCATCATCATGCCGACGGGGTTTGCCTGCGCCGGGCAGGCGCCGCCGGTGGGAGCCGTGGCGACGGCCCTGCATGCGCTGACGCTGCTCATCGCGCGGCAGATGACGGTCGAGCTGCAATATCTCGAATCGAGCGTCGAGTATTGTGTCGTGCCGCCGCTTTGTCCGCTGGTCGGCTCTCCCTATGACTTCACCCGCACCGAAGATCACATCGCGCGGGCCATCACCAGTACCGAGGCGTGGATCGCGGACGGCGGCCTTCAAAAGAGCGGTATTCCGGGCGAGCTGCAGCCGCATCAGCACTGACCGGCGCGGGTCAGGGCCTGACCCATCTGGCGGATATTGCTTTGCAGCAAGGATCAACTTTACGGGAGCGATATGACGACATCACGTCAGACATCGGGGATATATCCGGTGCGGGTGATGTCGATGAATGCCCGGGGTTGATGTATAGTTTCCGGCTATCGGAGCCGTTCATGACGCGCCATGGACCCGCGTCATGAAAAGCCGCAATGTACATTTCCGGAGCGATGTACGAGGTCGCCAGCGAGGTTTTCATGCAGGTTCTTGAACTGATGTTCTCGCCGCGTTTCATCGTCCTGACGCTGTGCATTGCCTTCACCGCGCTTCTGGTGTGTGGCGCGATCTACGATCCCGAAGACATCGTGCTGTTCGCGATCCCGATCGCGATTTTCGGCTCGCTCTCGGTGCTCGGCATTCACGACTTGCTTCAGAAGAGTCATGCCGTTCTGCGCAACTATCCGATCTCGGCGCATATTCGCTTTCTGCTGGAGGAAATCCGGCCCGAGATGCGGCAGTATTTCTTCGAGAGCGAAAAGGACGGCAAGCCGTTCAGTCGCGATACCCGCGCGGTGGTCTATCAGCGCGCCAAGATGGTGCTCGACAAGCGCCCGTTCGGCACACAGGAAGATGTCTATTCCGAAGGCTATGAATGGATGAACCACTCGGTTGCGCCCAAGCCTCCGGCCGATGAGCACTTTCGCGTGACGGTCGGCGGGCCGGATTGCAGCAAGCCGTATTCGGCCTCGGTCTTCAACATTTCCGCGATGAGCTTTGGCGCGCTCAGTCCAAATGCGGTGCGCGCATTGAATGCCGGTGCGAAGAAAGGGAATTTTGCTCACGATACCGGTGAGGGTGGCGTCAGCCCCTATCACCGCGAGAACGGCGGCGACCTGATCTGGGAGATCGGGTCAGGATATTTCGGCTGCCGCAATCCTGACGGCACGTTCAATCCCGATCTGTTCGCGAAGATCGCGAGCGACGATCAGATCAAGATGATCGAACTCAAGGTCAGCCAGGGCGCGAAACCCGGCCATGGCGGCGTGCTGCCGGCTGCGAAAGTCTCCGAGGAGATTTCGCGCATTCGCGGCGTGCCAATGGGCGAGGACTGTATTTCACCGGCCTATCATCGCGCGTTTACGACGCCGCTCGAGATGATGCAGTTCATCGGCGAGATGCGGCGGCTGTCCGGCGGAAAGCCGGTCGGCTTCAAGCTCTGCATCGGCCATCGCTGGGAGTTCCTCGCCATCTGCAAGGCGATGGTGAAGACCGGCATCTATCCCGATTTCATCGTGGTCGACGGCAACGAGGGCGGTACCGGCGCAGCGCCGGCGGAGTTCATGGATCATCTCGGCATGCCGATGCGCGAGGGTGTCAACTTCGTGCACAACGCGCTGATCGGTATCAACGCGCGTGATCGCGTCCGGATCGGCGCGGCGGGCAAGATCGCCACCGGCTTCGATGTCGCGCGCGCCATGGCGCTCGGCGCGGACTGGTGCAATTCGGCGCGCGGCTTCATGTTCGCCCTCGGCTGCATCCAGTCCCTGAGCTGTCATACCGACCGCTGCCCAACCGGGGTGACCACACAGGATCCGACCCGCAATCGTGCCCTGGTGGTGCCGGACAAGACCACGCGCGTCTACAACTATCACCATGCGACGCTGCATGCGCTGGCCGAACTGATCGCCGCGTCCGGCCTCAGCCACCCGCAGGAAATCAAGCCGATTCACTTTTCGCATCGTATCTCGGCAACGGAGGTGCTGTCGTTTGCACGGCTCTATCCCGAGCTTCGCCCCGGCGAATTGCTGGATGGCCATATCGACAATCCGCGCTTTCACGCCTGGGCTTTTGCACAGGCCGAGTCCTTTGCGCCGCTTCCGGCCGCGCAGCCGTCCCCGCCGGTGGCCGCCGCCGCCGCTGCGCAGTGAGACGCTAGAATTCCCCGTGCAGGCGGCCTGAGAAAATCGAGACCGGTCCACGGTCTGCGTTGTAGGCGGGGTTCGCGATCAACTGGTAGTCCGCAGTGAACGTGAAAGCCTTGTTGAGCGCCAGAGCATAGTACGTCTCAAAGATTCGCTCGTTGCTGTAGTTCAGCCGGCCATCCCCGATCAGCAGGCCCTTGCCGCCGGCGGCGAGAAAGTCGCGATGCGCGCCGGACAGGCCGTTGACGGCGCCGCCCAACGCGAATGTATCGGCAGGTCGGCCCCAGTAGCTGCCCTTGACCGACACGCCGCCGGAGACGCTGCGGTCGATATCGGTGAACGAAAGAATTTCGCTCTGCCCGTCGTTCCAGCTTGCGCGGGCAAAGATGCCGACATCGGTGGCGATCTGCTGCTCGCCATTGACGTAGAAGCCATATTTCAAGCGCTCGCGCCGCTCGCCGGGGACAATGTCATTGATATCGAAACCGGGATTGGCCGCGCTGATACCGAGCACGTCGCGATAATTGGCGGTGTTGCCCTTGTTGGCGAACACGCCGATGCGCAGCTTGCCGGGCTGATTGAGGATGGTGTGGCGCTCCTCGAACTCGACCACCGCACCGCCCGACTTGAAGGTCAGAACGTCGCTGTTCGGCTGTGACGGCACCTGGAACAGGCCGGCGCGGATTGCCCAGTCCTTGCGGTTGAGTTCGACCACCGCGCCGCGTGTGAAGCCGGGCAGATCGGCCGGGAAGTCGTAGGCCGCCGACGCCCACATCGCCCAGTTCATGAAATCGGCGCGCGGATCTTTCGCATAGGAATTGCCGTCGAAGTAATCGCCCACGGCAAAGCGACCGACCGTCACGGTGATGCGGTCGATATCGCGCTTGCCCGGGAGCTGGTTGGGGCCGTCGGCAACATCTTCCTGCCCGCCGCCAAGGCCGAAGGTCTGGCGGAAAAAGTAACGCTGTGCACGAAACTCCGGATATTCGGCGCCGCCCTTCTGCGCTTCGCCATTGGAGAAGCCCGCATGGCCGAG
>JACDJC010003231.1_pt1 | contig 11985 bp, 8 predicted proteins | sample 7454191 | NCBI WGS metagenome assembly JACDJC01 (sample SAMN14253291, study PRJNA609438) | sludge metagenome | isolation source: sludge after 25d culture with pyrite and EDTA | collected 2018-12-20
CCACTTGTGCTCCCCTTGGTCGGTCGGCGGCACCTCGAACAGGACGCCGTCGACGGCGGGAGGGGAAGTTGCCGTTCAGCGTACGACCCGGCCCTGACACCGGCAACGGCACACGAACCACCGGCAACGGGCTTCAGCCGTAGCGCGGACCGCCCCTACCATCGGGTCCCATGACGGCGACGGTGATGGACGGCGAGGCCCTGGCGACCCGCATCAAGGAGGACCTCTCGGTTCGCATCGCCGCGCTCGCGGAGCGGGGCATCACCCCCGGGCTCGGCACGATCCTGGTCGGCGACGACGGGCCGAGCCATAGGTACGTCTCGATGAAGCACGCGGACTGCCAGGCCCTCGGCATCGCCTCGACCGACATCCGGCTGCCCGAGTCCGCGACGCAGGCCGAGGTCCTCACCGCGGTGGAGCAGCTCAACGCCGACCCCGCCGTCGACGCGTTCATCCTCCAGTACCCGTTCCCGACCGGAGCGCCCAGCGACCCCCTCGACTACGACCGGGCGGTGCTGGCGGTCGACCCGGCCAAGGACGCCGACGGCCTGCACCCCGTCAACCTGGGCAAGCTGGTCATGGGTGCCGACGCGCCGCTCGCCTGCACGCCGCACGGGATCGTCGAGCTGCTCGAGGCCTACGACGTGGAGCTCTCCGGCGCGCACGTGGTCATCGTCGGTCGGGGCCTGACGATCGGTCGCCCGCTCGCCAACCTGATGGCGCTCAAGCGCGGCCCGAACTCGGCGGTGACCGTGGTGCACACCGGCGTGGCCGACATCGGCGCCTACACCCGGACCGCGGACGTGGTCGTCGCCGCGGCGGGCTCGCCCGCCATGATCACCGCCGACATGGTGAAGCCGGGCGCGGCGGTCGTGGCCGCGGGAGTGAGCTTCCAGGACGGAAAGGTGGTCTCCGACGTGGCCGACGACGTGGCCGAGGTGGCGGGGTTCGTCTCGCCGAGGATCGGGGGAGTGGGGCCGATGACCAGGGCCATGCTGCTCGCCAACACCGTCGACGCGGCCGAGGTGTCGCTCGGTGCCGGGAGCGCATCGTGAGCGACGAGACGTCCCGCATCCGCGACCTGCTCGCCGGCGGTCCGACGCTGAGCGTCGAGTTCTTCCCGCCCAAGACCGACGAGGGCATGGACACCCTCCAGCGCACGATCGACGAGCTTGCCCCGCTCGAGCTCTCCTACGTGTCGGTCACCTACGGCGCGGCCGGCAACCGGGAGACCCGCGGCCGCACCCGCGACCTCGTCGTCGACCTCAACCGGGACCGCCCGTACCCGGCCATGGCGCATCTGACCTGCATGGGCCACACCCGAGACGAGCTCGACGCGCTGATCGCCGACTACGCCGCCAACGGCGTGCTCGACGTCCTGGCGCTCGCCGGTGACCCGCCATCGGACGGCTCGCCCGCCGGCGGTGACTTCACCTACGCGGAGGAGCTGGTCGAGCTGATCCGCTCCCACGGCGACGGGTTCTCGATCGGCGTCGCCGCGCACCCCGAGCTGCACCCCCGCTCCACCGACCGCGGCAAGGATCGACGGCACCTGGCCCGCAAGCTCGAGCTGGCGGACTTCGGCGTCACCCAGTTCTTCTTCGACGTCGACGACTACCTGCGTCTCGTCGACGAGCTCGCGGACCTCGGTTCCACCAAGCCGATCGTCCCTGGTGTGATGCCGCTGTCGAACCCCCAGGGCGTGCACCGCATGGCCAAGATGGCCGGCGCCGCGTTCCCCGACGAGTTGGCCGAAGCCGTCGACAGCGCGGCCACTCCCGAGGAGCGACAGCGGGTCGTCGTCGACGCGGCCGTGGAGCTCAGCCAGGCGCTGATCGATGCCGGGGCACCTGGCCTTCACCTGTACTGCATGAACCGCTCGACCACCGTGCTGGAGATCGTCGACGCCCTCGGCCTCCGTCCCTGATCAATCGTCCCTGGTCTATCGCTGCTGGTCAATCGCTGCTCGAGTTCCCATGACCTTCGATGACGCTGTGCGACATCGGCGGTCACGAGAATCGTCGAAGCGCGCGGTCCAGAAGCGCGGCGTGGTTCAGGTGTTGCAGCACGACCGAGGATCGTTGCCCGATCGTCATTGACTTCTGGCATGTGACGGCGTACTGATGGGTAGGTGACCGATCGTGGTCCGCTCAGCGCTGCTTCCGATGTGATCAGCGCTGGTGCTGGCTCGAGGAGTTCGCTCGGGCTGGGGGATCGCCCGAGGAAGGGGGGATCAGGTGTGAATGCTCGGCAGAGGACCGATGCAGCCGGTCGACACCGTGCGGTGTCGGCTTCAGCGTCGCGACCTCAGGATGCGCCATCCGCGCGCCCGAGAGCGTCGAGAGCAGGTCGATCGCCGTCGAGGCGCCCCTGCTGACGCCAGGTTGATCCACGGGGCCTTTGAGGGGAGGGACTTGTGAGCTCCAGAGAGCACAGCGGCGACGTGTCACGTCGTCCGCCAGGCAGCCGATCACCTGGTCGGCTGAGCCGCCCATTCGATCGTCGGCACGCTCGTCGTAGAGCGACCCGACATCTCGCCGCCGGGGCAGGGCGGGGCGAGGCGGGGACGACGCTCGTGGAGGTGCTGGTCGTCATCGCGATCCTCGGGCCGTTGGCCGGGGCCGGGACGATGGGCCTCCTGACGACGATGCGGATGAGCGCCTCGACGCGCACCCTGCAGGAGCTCCAGGCATCTGCGGCCAGCTACGCCGAGAGCCTCAAGGAGGTGCCCTACGTCGAGTGCGCGGGCGTGACCTCCTACGACGGGGCGACGGACCTGTGGACGCCGCCGCCCGGTCGCTCGATCTCCATCGAGCTCGCGTCGGTGCAGCGTTGGAACCAGACCGACGGCGCGTTCGTGGCCGCCGGCGCGTCGGGCGACCCGTGCACCGGCGACGACCAGGGCGCTCAGCTCATCACGATCCGGCTTCGGGAACGCGGAGCGGTGGCCACTCTCGACGTGGTCAAGCGCGACCCGGCGGGCGCACCGACAGGAGCCCCGTGATGGCTCGGCACACGCGGCTCGGGCAGTCGGGCATGACCCTGCTCGAGGTGCTCCTGTCGGTGGGGATGGTTGGCATCCTCATGGCGCCGATCGCCGGCTGGGTGCTCCTCGGCATGGACCAGGACGTCGCCACCAGGGCGCGGAACTCGGACTCGGCGTCGATCGGGATGCTGCGGTCGGTCTTCGTGAAGGACGTCGCCTCGGCCAAGGGCGTCGTCGCCGGATCCGCAGCCGCCGGTTCGGATTGCCCGGGAGGACCTGGCGCAGCGGCGAACCCGGAGCACACGTCGCTGCGTCTCCGTCGCAACGCCGAGCAGACGATCATCTACAACCTGTCGACCGCGCCCGGCGCCACCACGTCGAGCGTGTACCGCCGGGTGTGCACCAACGGAGCGCTCGCCGGCACCACGGAGCTGGCCGACGACGTCGCGTCGGACGGGCTGGTGGCCACCTGCTCCGCCCGTCCGGGTGCCCCGGTCGACGACTGCGGTCGGGTCAACCTCCGGGTGGCGACCGCCGACGGGACCCTCGTCTCCATGACGGCGTCGATGCGTGCGGGAGCGGAGGGCACCAGCGGGAGCACCGCTCCCGTGTACGTCAGCCCCGACGTGGTCCTCGCCGCGTCACCGACCACGGTGCACCGGGGTGAGACGGTGACCCTGCAGGCGTCGCAGTCGGTGGACCCCAGAGGCCAGTCGCTGACCTACAACTGGGACTTCGGCGACGGGACCGCGGTCGCGACCACAGCGGATACCAGCCACGCGTTCGAGTCGCTGGGCGAGTTCACCGTCGTGCTGACGGTGACAAACGCAGATGGCACCCCGGCCAGCGACTTCGTGCGGATCAAGGTCCTCAACCGGCTGCCGACCGCGGTCATGCACCAGCCGGCGAACCCGTTGACCACCCACATGTGCACCGACGTCACGTTCGACGCGACGGGTTCGAACGACGACGGCGACGCCGGCCACGGCGGCGGCACGATCGTGTCCCACGAGTGGGACTACGGCGACGGCGCGTCCGCGTCGATCCCCGCCGTGTCGCACTCCCGCCAGTACCAGTCGCCGTCGGGGAACGTCCCGTTCAACGCCCGTCTCGAGGTGATCGACGACGACGGCGGGCGCAGCGCTGCGGTCGTTCGTCAGATCACCGTCGAGAACCGTCTCCCGTCGGTGTCGATCACCGCCAACGGCGCGACGGGCACGGTGCAGATGACCATCGGGACGCCGGTCGACTTCACGTCGGTGGCGAGCGACCCGGACTCGGCCTGCGACGGCGGGACCTTGGCCTACGAGTGGGACTTCGGCAACGGCCAGACCTCGACGGCCGCCAACCCCAGCTACACCTACACCTCGGCGCCGAGCGGGAAGGTGAAGCTGACCGTCACGGATCGCTGGAACGGTTCGAAGCAGTCGAACCAGATCACGATCTCGTCCAACCGGGCACCGGTGGCGGCCTTCACGTTCTCGCCGGCGGCGCCGCGGGCGGGCGACCTGGTGACGTTCACCAACGGTTCGACCGACCCGGACGGCGATGCGATGACCTACAGCTGGACCTTCCAGCACGTCGGTCCGGACTACTCGTCGTCGTCGACCGAAACGTCGCCCGAGGTCAAGTTCACCCACAACGTCACCGGCGACACGTTCATCTCCGGCACCTACAACGTGACGCTGACCGCCACCGACTCCAAGAGTGCGACGTCGTTGACCAAGACCGTGACCGTGACCGGTGCGCCCAAGCCGTCCACCCCGAACATCGCCGTCGTCAAGCGATGCGTCTCGTGGTTCTTGGGGATCTGCACCAACAACGACTGGGACAACACCGTGTCGTGGACCGCGGTCCCGTCGGTGTCGGGCTACCAGGTCGAGGCCCGCTGGCAGCACTGCCACCTGTGGTGCGAGGGATGGTCCTCCACCGTCGAGTCGGTCACGGGGACGTCGCGGCTCTTCACGATCGCCAACCCGGGGAAAATGGAGGCCCGGGTGAGAGCGCTGGACTCCTACACCGGCAAGTACGGCGACTGGTCGTCGTGGAAGAGCGTCTCGTTCGGCTGAGGGGAGGATGACGATGACCCACGACGAGCACCCAGACGACCACCCGGATGATCACGCAGTCGACGCACGGCTGACCCGACGTCGCTCCCAGAGCGGCGGTGCGCTGATCGCCATGCTGCTCATGGTCGTGCTGTTCACCTCGGTCACGTTGGCCGCGCTCACGTCGAACACGCTCACCGGCTCGGCGATCAACGGGGCCCAGACCCGCTCCGCTCGGCAGCTGCGGGCGGTCGACAACGCGCTCGAGACCGCGATCAACGGGATCCGGATGGATCCCGAGGGGCTGGTCGGCGCGGTCGATTCCTGCCCGTCGCCCACCGACTACACGAGCAACGACAACACGATCACCGTGTCGGCCACCTGCGAGGAGAGCCTCAAGACGATGCCGGCCGACACCAACCAGAACGCGACCGCCCCGTCGGTGAAGCTGGTGGGCGCCGACGGGTACCGGGCGACGAACACCGTCGGCACGGCCTTCGACGAGACGGTGCTGTGGAAGAACGACTGCGCCCGCGGCAACACCACCGCATCGTCGTGCGCGCCGTGGTCGCTGGGCCTGGGACTGCCCAACTACCAGGCTCACAAGGCGTCGGTCGTGGACGTGGCGACGCCGAGCTTCGTGCACTCCTCGGCGCTGCGCGATCCGGGTTCAGGGGCGGCCACACTCGGCTTCGCGTCGGACGTGTTCGTCCGACGGTCCTCCGCCACGATGGTCGATCCGTCCGGCGCGAAGCCGGCGGTGCAGGTGGCCGGCCGCTACCAACAGGGCGAGTCCGGTCTCTTCACCGCCCAGGGCGGCGGCACGTGCGGCATCGCTGGACCGTCGCACCCGTGGAACGTGACCGCAGCGCGGATCGCCGATGCCGACGACGACGAGGGCGCTCCCGAGTGCGGCACCACGGTGGCAGAGACGGCGAACGACCGGCTTCAGCTCGGTCAGCTGCCGTCGGTCCCCAGCGCGTTGGGCACCTCGCCGAGCTGTCCGGCCGGCGCGACCGACGTGGCGGTGCTGCGACCCGGTCGCTACGACAAGGCGCGCACCGCGGCGCTCAACCGGCTCTTCGGTGGACAGTGCCCGGGGCGGACGTTCTGGTTCCAGCCCGAGAGCACCTCGGCCGCCGGCGTCTACTGGTTCGACGTGGAGGACCCGACCAACCCCGACGGGTCCGCCAAGTCGAGGGACCTCTGGAACAGCCTCATCATCAGCGACCCGACCGTTCGGATCATCTTCGGCACGCCGGCCGGGGGCTACACCGCGACCGCGGCGGGCGCTGCCAAGTTCCCGAACGCGTGCGACAACGCGGCCTACGGCGTCGAGGTGGTGCTCTCGCCACGCACCACCCTGCGTCAGCTCGACGGCAAGGTCGCCATCTGCGACCGTGACGCCAACGTCGCCACCAACAGCTCTCCGGCGGCGATCTGGCAGGCCGGAGCGGCCGACGGCGGCTGGCGTGGCACACCCGATCCAGCGGTGAGCACCGCGGTGCTGTCGTTCCGCACCACCGGTCAGATCTGCCTGCCCTGGATCGGCTGCTTCCCGCTGGCGAGCGGCACGGCCACCTTCCTGAACGGCTCGGCGAACCGGGGTTGGATCGTCGACGGGAGCAGTGCCCAGGCCCGGTTCTCCTGCACCGCGGCCTTCGGCGGCGCCTGCATCGGCGACGTGAACTTCCAGGGCCGGGGGATCGGTCAGACCAGCTCGGCGGCCCCGTCGCCGGGGTCGGTCACGAGCCTCGATGTCATCGCCACCGGGACCGCCACCGAGCGCGACACGCTCTGGGCGATCTACAACGACGGAGCGATCGGCTCCGAGATCAAGCTGTACCTGCCGGGCAGCGCGACCGCGCTCTGCGGCTCCTTCTTCCCCTACTCGCCGGACTCGATGATCTCCGGTCGGCACGTCACGCTGGCCTACGACTTGCTGTCGACCGAGTCGGATCCGATCGCCGGGCTGCTGCCGTGTCGTTCGGTGCAGATCGACCGCCAGCAGCTCCGGGGTGCCGGAGTCGACCTGAAGGTCTCGGCGTACCGGTCTGTTCCGATCTACAACACCGTGCACATCGGGCTCGAGGTCGACGGCTTCGAGCTTCGGGCCGGCTGGGACCTCAGCCCGACCGCGGCGACGAGCCCCGGCTGGTCGGATCCGACGAACCTGCTGCCGAGCGCCTCGGGTGCGGTGAGCGATGGCGCCCACTCCGGGTTCAGCCTGCAGTGCGTCCCGGGGTTCCTGGGCTTCGACGTGACGTGTCCGACCGACACCCGGACCGTCACCGTGAGCGGCTTCGACAACACCCGCGACCCGCACGTCCCGGTGTCGGGGACCCTGCAGGCGGCCGGCATCGTGATCACCGGCAACACGTCGGATCGGGCGTGGTTCACCGGACGGGGTCTCTACGACGTCGACCGGTCGCCGACGGTGGACCGGTACTCGACGATCTCGGTCACGATCAGCAACCTCCGCGGCAGCGCCGGTTCGTGCACTGCGAACTGGCCGAAGGTCCCGTTCTGGGGACAGGGCCTCTACCTGAACCTGCTCGACTCGACAGTCGCCGGCACGTGCAGCACGGTGCTGACGAACGCCGAGCAGTTGATCGGGGCGACGGCGGCGGTGACGGTGTACCTGCGGATCAACGATGCCCCGGTCTGGTGCGCGTCGGCATCGTCGTGCGACTACTTCGGGGTCCGCGTCGACTCGGTTCGTCTCTCCACGGTCACCTCCGGTGACTACACGCGGCCCCGTGCTCCGATGCTCATGACGATCGGCAACGACTCGGCGACCGGGCCCTCGACGTTCAACGTGTTCGGCCAGGTGTCGATGCCGCGCAACGACCTGACGATCCGCTGGAACGGTCCGTCGCCGCGGGTCGACGGCGGTACCAACGACGGCGACCCGGTGCCGATCGGTGGCGGCAACATGATCCTCGCCGGGCTCGGCAGCTTCGTCGACGCGGACGGCGAGGCTGGCATCATCTGCTGCTCGCCGACCAAGCCCGCGGAGCGGATCGTCGACCTGGTGGCTCGACGCCAGGGCGACGCCACCGTCGTCGGCACCGCCAGGATCCGGGTCAGCGATCTGAACGGACCAGGCGCGGGGCTGGCCATCGAGGACTGGTCGATCGGGTCCTGATCCGGCCCGCGGCCTGGAGCGACCGCCAGCAGTGGAGTGTGGTTCAGAAGCGGGTTGTTGTTCAGAAACGCAGTGCCATGAAGATCACGCCGGCCAGCGTCGCGGCCGTCGCGACGTTGCCGCCGATCGCGTAGGCCGACAGCCGGTCGAACTTGGCGCCGAACTTCTGGTCGAGCCGGTCGAGCTTGGTGTCCATGCGGTCGATGATGCGGATCTCCATCGAGGCCATCTCGGTGCGGAGGTCGCTCATCTCGACCCGGAGGTCGCTCATCTCGACCCGGAGGTCGTTCATCTCGGCGCGGAGGAACTCCTTGGTGACGGGTTCTTCGACGTCGCGTGTGGGGAAGTAGGACAGCATCTCTTCGACTGCTTGTTGGTTGTCGATGATGGTGGTGAGCCCTTGGTAGAGCGCTGAACGGCTCTTCTCGGTGAGTGCCACTGGTGGTTCCTTCGGATCGTCCGGCGTGTCGGGTGACGCGTCCGGGGTTCGAAGGGGAAGTGCTCGTCAGGATAGGACCCGACACCGACACCGACAACGGGGCACCGAGCCCGACCGCACCCAGCGATCGGGTGTGAGTCCTCGGTCGAGGACCGATGCAGCCGGTCGGCATCGTGTGGTGCCAGGCCCGGGGGCTGCGATCGCCGCTTCCAGCGTGCACGCACCCGAGAGCAGGTCGCCGGTGCGAGTGTGGTTCAGAAGCGCAGTGTGGATCAGAAACGCAGTGCCATGAAGATCACACCGGCCAGCGTCGCGGCCGTCGCGACGTTGCCGCCGATCGCGTAGGCCGACAGCCGGTCGAACTTGGCGCCGAACTTCTGGTCGAGCGCGTCGATCTTCGACGTCAGCTTCTGGTCGAACTTCTGGTCGAGCGCGTCGAACCTGGCGCCGAACTTCTGGTCGAGCGCGTCGATCTTGGACGTCAGCTTCTGGTCGAGCGCGTCGAGCTTGGTGTCCATGCGGTCGATGACGCGGATCTCCATCGAGGCCAACTCGGTGCGGAGGTCGCTCATCTCGACCCGGAGGTCGTTCATCTCGGCGCGGAGGAACTCCTTGGTGACGGGTTCTTCGACGTCGCGTGCGGGGAAGTAGGACAGCATCTCTTCGACTGCTTGATCGCCGATGATGGTGGTGAGCCCTTGGTAGAGCGCTGAACGGCTCTTCTCGGTGAGTGCCACTGGGTGGTTCCTTCGGATCGTCCGGCGCGTCGGGTGACGCGTCCGGGGTTCGAAGGGGAAGTGCTCCCAGGATAGGACCCCCCACCGACACCGACAACGGGCCGACACCGACAACGGGCCGACATCGACAACGGGCCGACATCGACAACGGGCCGACATCGACAACGGGCCGACACCGACAACGGGGCCGACCGTTCTGTGATCTGGACAAGTCCGACGGAGCGAACCCTCAGGACGCGAACCGTCGCGACGTTCTGAGCGCCGCCGGAATGGGTAGGACCCATCCGGCTCGTCTGGCTGGACGAGCCCGTCGGTCGTTGCGAGGGCATCCGCCCTCGACGGGCCGTCGTTCAGCAGGGCACCAGCCCTCGACAGGTGAAAGGTTCACGGGGCACCGCGTGGAGTACCAGGGGCGACAGCAGATCCGGTCCCAGCGCGCCCGGCGTGTCCGATCCAGCGCGGGATTCTCTTTGCTCGAGGTGCTGGTGTCGGTCCTGGTGCTCGCGGTGGTCGGCGCGTCGATCACCGGCGGCATCTACACGTTGGTCAAGGCTGACGGACAGCAGCAGTCGCGCTCGCAGGCGGCGGTCGTCGCTCGGAACTACGCCGATGCGCTCCAGGCAGGCCCCTACAAGGACTGCGCCGTTCCAGCCGACTACAGCGCGCAGGCCCTCGGGTTGACCGTGCCGTCCACGGCGTCGGTCACCGTCACCGCGGTGACCTACTGGAACGGCACCGCGCCGCCCAGTGGCGCCAACCCCACCGCCGCGCAGTGGGTCGCTGCGTTCGCCGCCACGTGCCCATCGCCTGACAAGGGCCTGCAGCGGATCACCTACCAGGCCCGTTCGACGGCTGGCGGGTCGGCCTCGACGATCACCCGCAGCGTGATCAAGCGGTTCAACGGCAGCCTTCCCGAACCCGAACCGGATCCGCCGCCCGGCGGACGGAAGTGCGTGCTGTCGGCCACCGGCAACGTCGCCTCCACATGGGTGAACGAGACGGCGTGGGAGCAGGGCACCAACTACTCGACCGGGCCCGCCAGCCAGGAGATGAACATCCTGTACCTGGCCGGCAGTCGTCGGTTCTCCTACGTGCGCTTCGACATCTCGGCCAACAAGGTGTGCGACAACGGCGTCACCCTCCCGGCCGGCGCCACCATCTACGGCGCCGAGGTCCGCCTCTACACGTTCAAGGTCGGCGGCGGGCCGGCCTGCGCCATCAACTACTGCTGGCACGTGATGGAGCGGGTCCGCAGCACCTGGGATCAGTCCACGCTCACCTGGGCCAACCAGCCGTGTCCCGTCGTGCCGGTGGTCGACTACGGGAAGTCCTGTCAGACCGGCAACACGCCGAGCACGATCCTCTTCCAGCACGGCACCGGTGCGTTCGACTGGAGCGCTCGCTACCAGCGCGTGCAGGCGCCGCAGCTGCTGAGTGACGTGCAGTCCTTCTTCTCGTCGCCGGGGACGAACTTCGGATGGGTGATCAAGGAGGCGTGCGTCGAGACCTACGCCAAGCTCTGCGGCTCGGCCACGCCCGGCTTCCAGATGGCCTCCAGTCGCGCCACCAACGCGCTCCAGCGCCCGACCCTCACGGTGTACTTCTGATGTTCTGTGTCGTTGTCAGATTCCGTCACGTCGCCGGCCTCCGCTCCCGCACCGCGTCCGGCCAGGCGGGGTTCACGATCGCCGAGCTCCTCGTCGCTCTGCTCATCGGCGGCCTGGTCGTCGCCAGCGCCGCGTTGGTGCTCAACCTCACCATGGGTCAGGAGGAGCGCAGCTCCGGCAGCATCGCCGGTTCGAACAGCGCGTTCCGCACCGGGAGCCGCTTCGCCGATGACGTCGCGTCGGTCGGTCCGGTGGCGGGGGTGACCGATCTGGTCGCCGTCGGCGTGACCGGGTGCGCGAGCTCCGCGGCGGTGCTGCGCCTGGTCGGTCCGAGTCCGACCGGCGACGTGCTCGTACGTTCCTATGACCGGGTGACGACCGACGGCACGACCAAGCTCCTGCGACGCGAGTGCACCGGCGCCACCTTGGCCGCGGCCACCTCCGCAGCAGCGAAGAACTCCACGGTGGTCACGGACCTGGACCCCGATGCCGGCTCCGTGGCGGTCGCCTGCGACGGGGGAGCGGTGTCGTCGTCGTGTCGCGTCGTGCAGATGGATGTGCGAACCCGTCAGGGCGACCAGTTCAGCGTCCGGGGCACGATCGGGGCAGCGTTGACGCCCACCGCGACCACTACTCCGGTGGCGATCCAGGCACCCGAATCCGGTACTTGCACAATCCCGGCATCGGCGACCACCTGGGGTGCCACGGGCGGGGCAGCCGGCGGCAACGGCACCAACCACAACAACGACCCCACGGTGTACACCTACGACGACACGAACCAACGGCGGTCGTTCCTCAAGTTCGATCTGACCCAACCGTGTGCGGACGTGAGTCCGGCATGGCCGACGTTGCCGGGTGGTCGCAACATCACCAACGTCGTGCTGCACGTCGCGTACATGGGCAAGACGTCGGACTCGTGTTGGATCTTTCCCGGGATCAGCTACGACGGCCAGGTCCTCGAGCCGCTCAACGACGCGTCGATCTGGTCGGAGTCGACGCTCACCGGTGCGAACATGCCGG
>JACDJC010003234.1_pt1 | contig 11982 bp, 11 predicted proteins | sample 7454191 | NCBI WGS metagenome assembly JACDJC01 (sample SAMN14253291, study PRJNA609438) | sludge metagenome | isolation source: sludge after 25d culture with pyrite and EDTA | collected 2018-12-20
CCCGCTCCCGCCACTCGGCGCGCCGCAGCGTGCAGAGAAAATGCGGCTTCGGCTCCCCCTTGACCGCGAAGGCCCGGAAGTCGTGCTCGCCGGTCAGCGCCGATGCGGCTTGGCGGAGCAGCGCGGCGTCGAGCGGGCGCCCGAGCGCCCATTCATACGGCCGCCGGAACGGGGACATGGCGGCGGCGTCCACCCCGATCTCGTATCGGTACTCGCGGCCCAGCGCGCTCTTCCGGGCGTGGAATCCGGGGCTGGCCGTCCGCACCCGCTCCACCCAGCAGTCACGCGGGAGGAGCGCGTTCATGGCTCTCCGCACCGCATCGGGCGCCCACTTGGCCGCCAGCGAGAAGCTGACACCCATCCCCACCGCGTGGACTCCGGCGTCGGTCCGCCCCGCGCCGTGCGCCACGACCCTCCGGCCCGCGAGGCGCTGCAGCACGCCTTCGACCTCGGCCTGGACGGTCCGGCCGGATGCCTGCCGTTGCCAGCCGAGAAAGCGGCCACCATCGAAGTGCATCTCGGCAAGAAAAGTCCGGCTCATCGGCGGGAAATCTAGCCCGTTTGGCGGGCCTCCGGCAAGACACGCAAATGCTTGTCAGAATTGACAAAAGCCCCTGTTGACGACTACGATTTTCGTGCACTTCTCCCCGCGCGCGGAGCGGGGGTGCGACCGGGGAGCGTCGAGCGGTGCGGCGGGTGAAGCGGAGCGCGGTGACCTGCCGTGCGAGGGAAGCTGCTAGTACTTGCGAATGACCCCGACCACCACGCCCTGAATGAGCACGTCTCGCTCCTGGATCCGGATGGGCTGCATGGCGTCGTTCGCTGGCTGGAGCCGGATCCAGCCGTCGGGCTCCCGGTAGAACTTCTTGACCGTGGCCTCGGAGCCGTTGATCAGGGCGATGACCATCTCGCCGTTCTCGGCGTTGTGGCGGCCGTGAACCACCACGAAATCTCCATCGATGACGTGGGCGTCGATCATGGAATCGCCGCGCACTTGCAGAGCGTAGTTGGGGCCGCGCGCGGGCAGCATTTCGTCGGGCACGGCGAGGGACTCGCCGTGCATGACGGCCTCGATCGGGGTGCCCGCCGCCACCCGTCCGAGCACGGGGATTTCGCTGGCCACGGCAGTGCCCTTCGGCGGCAGCACTTCGATGGACCGGCTCTCGTTGTAGGAGCGCCGGATGTACCCCTTCCGCTCCAGGTTGGTCAGGTGCTCGTGCACGGTGGCCAGCGACTGAAAGCCGAAGTGCTCCGCGATTTCCTCGAAACTCGGCGCGAACCCGTTCTCGGTGATCTGGGCCTGCAGGTAGGTCAGGATATCGCGTTGCCGGCGGGTGAGAGGCATGACCGTCCTCCGAGGGAATGACCGAAGAGAGCCCGAATCAAGCTACCCGAAGACTCACCGAAGGTCAAGATCGATGGCGCCCCCGGGCCGGTTCGGGGCCCGAATGGTGGCTGTGGACGCCGGGCCCTCTTACCTTCCAATGTCTGGTGGCAGCAACAGGATGGGTCCCCCCGGGCGGGCGCGGGTCGGGCCCGTGCCGCTGGCGGCGATGACGGGAGAGGCGCGTTGACCGAACCGGGCGCTGAATTCGAACACGTCCTGCCACCGGAACAGGTGGAAGAACTCCTGCGCACGCTCGTCAAGGCGTCGCGGGCCTTCCAGATGTACCTCCCCAACAACCCCATGTTTCACCGCGCGTCGGCCAACCTGCAGTCGGCGTTCGAGCCGGTCTGGTCGGCCATCGACGAACTCGTCCTCACGGTCCAGGAAACGGATTTCGTCTGGGAAGGGGCGGTGGTCTATCACCAGCTCAGCAAGGCGGACAGCCTGGCCTGGACGCTGTACAAGGACGGCCTGCGCGTCCTCACGCTGCGCAAGGGCGTGGAAGTGGAGGAGTTGCCGCGGCTGCTGCGCGTGGTGAACAAGGTGCGCGGGCTCGCCCCGGACGCCACCGAGGATCTGTTCACCCTGCTCTGGACCGAGGAGTTCCAGCACGTCGACGTGCGCTTCACCGAGTTCGTCCAGGATTTCGGCACGGCGGAGCTTGTGCCCGGCGCGCAGTACTCGGCGGGCGCGAGTTTCGCGGACGAGGTCCGGACTGATCTTGCCGGCGCGGGAGCGGGGGAAGGGAGCGGGGGCGTGGCGGCCCCGGGTGAGACCGTCGCCGAGGGCGAGGAGGCGGGCGCCGCCGGCGACGCGGGAGGCGCCGTAGACGCCGTGGACCGTCCCAAGGGCGTCGTCGACATCGACGAGTTCGACTCGACCCTGTACTTCCTCGACGCCGGCGAAATCGACATGCTCAGCGCCGACCTCCAGCTCGAGTACACGCGCGACCTGCGCGAGGCCTCCCTCAGCGCCCTCTACGACCTCTTCGAGTCGTATCCCGAGGACGAGGTCCGCGAGGAGATCCTCGGCGTGCTCGAGACGCTCTTCCCGGGCATGCTCAACGCCGGCGAGTTCCGGGCGAGCGCGGCCGTGTTGCGCGAGACGCGCGCCCTGGCCGAGCGGGCGCCGGGCCTCCAGCCGGGGCACCGCGAGCGGCTGGCCAAGTTCGTCGCGCAGCTGAGCGAGCCGGCCATCGTGAGCCAGTTGATGCAGGCGCTCGACGAGGGCACCGGCCGCCCGAGCGACGCCGACATCATGGAGCTGCTTCGCGAGCTGCGGCCCGGGGCGCTGTCCACGCTCGTGGAATGGACGCCGCGGCTGACGTCCGCGCCGGTGCGGGCCCTCGTCGAGGCGGCGGTGCAGCAGCTGGCGTCCGCGCACCAGGGCGAACTGTTGCGCCTGCTCCGGTCGGGAGATCCCGAAGCCCTGCCGGGTGCGATCGAGCTGGCCGGCCGACTCAAACTCGAGGGCGCCGTGGCCGGGCTGGGCGACGTGATGGGCCGCGCCGACGCCGGGCTCCGCCTGGCCGCGACCGACGCGCTGGTCCAGATCGGGACGCCAGGCGCGCTGGTGCTCCTCGAGAAGGCGATCGGCGACGCCGACCGGGCGGTGCGGGTCGCCGCCCTGAAGGCGCTGAGCGCCCGCGGGTACAAGGGCGCGCTCCGGCGCGTCGAGGAGGTCGTCGCCGGGAAGGGCCGCAAGGACCTCGATTTCAACGAGCGGCGGGCGTTCTTCGAGGCGTATGGCGCCATCGTGGGGCCGGCCGGTGTCGCCACGCTCGGCGACCTGTTGGCGCGACGCGGCTTCTTCCGGCGGAAGCAGAGCGCCGACGTGCGGATGTGCGCCGCGCTCGGACTGGGGAAGATCGGCTCGGCCGAAGCGCGGGCGGTGCTCGAATCGGTGGCGGAGGACAACGACCGGCAGGTGCGCAACGCCGTGGCCGCGGCACTCCGGGGGGTGGCGGAATGAGCCAGGATCCGCAGTCCGCCGAACACAACCTCCGCCACGACGGGCGGAGCCTCCTCCTTACCTTCTACGCCGCGCTGCGGAGCCTGAAGCTCTACCCGCTCGAGAACACCACGGTGCAGAAGGCGCTCGACGACCTCCTCGCCTCCGGCCAGCAGCTGCTCGGTGAGGAGGACGACGTGGAAATCCGCGCGTCGGGCGACTTCCTCTTCGTCAACGACACCCGCCTCCGCCTTGAACTCGACAACTACGCTTCCTTCAGCCAGGTGCTCGGCCTGCTCCGCACCTTCGAGGTCGGGACCCTCCGCATCGTGCGCGGCGTCGAGCGCCGCGAATGGCAGGCGCTGCTCAGCGTCTTCCTCAGCCTGGGCACGCGGGACACCGCGGGCAGCCGTTTCGACGAGCTGATGACCCGCCTGCAGCGGGCCGACATCCGGCACCTCCAGCTGGAACCGCTCACCGCGGTCGAGGAGCAGGAAGATTCCGCCGAGGCGCGCGAGGTGGCCAAGCGGACGTACGCGCAGGGAGTCGCGGTCACCAAGGACGTGGTGAACAGCGTCCGGATGGGACGCACGGCCAACCTGAAGAAGGTGAAGCGGGCGGTCCAGCTGGTGGTGGACCAGGTGCTGAACAACGAGACCTCGATCGTCGGCCTCACCACCATCCGGGACTACGACGAATACACCTTCACCCACTCGGTCAACGTCTGCATCTTCTCCGTCGCGCTCGGCAAGAAGCTCGGCCTCGGCAAGCTGCAGCTCTACGACCTCGGGCTCGCCGCGCTGCTGCACGACATCGGCAAGGCGCGGATTTCCCTGGACATCCTCAACAAGACCACCGGGCTGGACGAAGCGGAATGGAAGGTGATGACCCGCCATCCGTGGTTCGGCACCCTCACCCTGTTCAGCTCCCGCCGCTACGAGGAGACGCCCTACCGGGCCATCCTCGTGGCGCACGAGCACCACATGAAGACCGACCTGACCGGCTACCCGCGGGCCATTCGGCCGCGGCAGCTGGGGCTGTACTCGCGGCTGGTGGCGGTGGCGGACGGCTTCGACGCGGCCACGACCAGGCGCAGCTACCAGACGGTGCCGATCCAGCCGGACGCGGTGCTGAAGGAAATGTGGGAGAATCCCAAGCGCGGCTACGACCGGGTCCTGGTCAAGGCGCTCATCAACCTGATCGGCATTTACCCGATCGGGACCTGCGTCATCCTCGACACCCTCGAGGTGGCCATCGTCGCCGGCCCGAACCCCGATCCGAGCGTCCTGAACCGGCCGATCGTGCGCATCGCCATCGACACGAACGGCGCCGTGCTCCCGCCGCCGGGGAGCCCGGCGGACCTCTCCGACGGGAACGGCCAGGGCGGGTACGCGCGGTCGATCGTCAAGGTCACCGACCCGGCGCGGTACGGCCTCGTGGTGGGCGACTACTTTGTCTGACGACGCGGCGAGGCCCGACTGATGTTCGACACCGCGCGCGTCCTCCGGCTCTATGCCAGGGTCCTGGTCTGGCTGGGCCTGTCGCTGGCGGCCATCGCATTGCTGGTGGATGTCCGGTGGATCGAGCAGCCGATGCCCACCCTCTTCATCCTGGTCGCGGTCGCCGCGCTGCGCGCCTCCCCGGTCCGCCTCAGCAAGTACTCCTACCTGACCCAGCACGGCGTTCCGGTCGTCGTCGGGATGATGGTGGCGGCGCCGTCGCAGGTCGTGGCCGGCATGGCCGCCGGCGTCTACCTGGTGGACACCCTCTGGCTCCGGAAGCCGATGGGCGCGGGCCTGGTCAACGCCGGCCGGGAGAACATCGCGTTTCTCGCGGCCTTCGGCATCTTCGCGCTGGTCTGGCGGGTCAGCGGGTCGCCGGGACTCGGGCTCGACTTCCTTCCGGCCGCCTTCACCCTCGCCGGCACCTACTTCTTCCTGTCGCGCGCGCTGTTCTACTTCACCCTCCTCCTCCGCGACAAGCTCGAGAGCGAGGAGCGGCTGCTCATCCTGCGCTACGAGGTGGTGGCGTACCTCCTCACGCTGGGCGCGGCGGGCATCGTCGTCGGGGCGATCCAGGTGCTCAGCCCGCCGGGATGGGCGGCGGTGCTGGCGGTGGTCGGCGTGTTCGGGCTCCTCACCAAGAAGATCCTCGAGGAGGCGATCGCGGCCGAGGACCTGAACAAGGTCCACCTGATGGAAACCGCCATCACGACGAACGTGACCCTGATGGACTCGTTCCAGCAGATCGAGCGGCTGGCCCACCGTCTCCTCGACTGGGGCGACCTCCGGATCTACCGTCGCGACGACAACGACGTCGTGACGCTGGCCTATCGCGGCGACGTCGGGCGCGCGGGCCGCGGCGAGGTGCCCGCGGAGCTCGAGCCGCTCCGCCGCCAGGCGATCGCGACCGCCGAGGCGGTCATCGTCCATGACACCTCGAAGGACGCGCGGATGCCGATGGCGGCCTCGGACACCCAGAGCCTCGTCATCCTGCCGCTCCGGTTCGGGGCCGACGTGATTGGCACACTGGAGCTGGAGCACCACAAGCGGCACATGTACCGCGGACGCGACCTGGCCGCCATGGCCACCCTCGCCACGCAGGTGGCCACCGCGATCCACATCGCGGAGCTGCGGCGACCGCTCGTCACCACGGTGGACAGCATCGGGTCGCAGGTGGGGGCGCTGGCCCGGGCCACGGAGTCGCTGCACGCCTCGGCCGACGCGCTCACGGCCGCCTCGAAGTCACTGCGCTTCGGCCTCGCGGAGCAGGACGCCTTCGTGACCGCCGGCCTCCTGGCCACCAAGGCGCTCGCGAGCGGCTCCGCCGAGATGGCGGTGCAGGGGAAGCGGGCGGCGGAGGCGAGCGGCCGCGCCTCCGAGACGGCGGCGCGCAACCGGGAGACGATCCGGGACGCCATCCGTCGCCTGGTGGACCTCAAGCACTTCGTGGCCGAAAGCTCCCGGCAGGTCGGCGAGCTCGGCAACGTGACGAAGCGCATCACCGGCTTCATCGGCTCGATCCGGGAAATCGCCGACCTGACGAACTTGATCTCGCTCAACGCGGCCATCGAGGCGGCGCGGGCGGGGCAGGAGGGGAAGGGGTTCGCCGTGGTGGCGGCGGAGGTGCGCGAGCTGGCCGACCAGAGCGCCGTCGCGGCGCGGGAGGCCAGCGGGCTGCTCGCCGCCATCGCGGAACAGGTCACCGAGATCACCGCGCAGATGTCCCACGGCGAGCGCGCTGTCGAGGGGGTGGAGCAGCTCGGCGAGGCGGCGGTGGAGGCGCTCGAGGGGATCGTGAACGTGACGCGCGATGCCGGCACCGCCGCGCAGCGGATCGGCGAGACCGCGAGCCAGCAGGAGGGGGCGTTCGCCAAGCTGCAGGAGCAGATCGGGCACCTCGCCACGGTGTCCGCCAGGATCCGCGAGGAGACCAACGTCCTGGCGGCCCAGGCGGGGCGGGCGGCCGGCGCCCAGGCGGAGCTGGACGAGGCGATCCGGCAGCTCGAGAAGGTCTCCACGCACCTGCAGTCGATCGCGCGCCACTTCACCGTCGGCGCGTGACCCGTGGCGGAAGTCGTGGCGATCGCGCTGGGGAGCAATCTTGGCGACCGGGCGGGTCACCTCGCCGCCGCCCGGGCGGCGCTCGCGGCGCTCCCCCGCACCCGCGTCCTGCGCACCTCCACGGTCGAGGAGACGGCGCCGCTCGGCGGGCTCGACCAGCCCGCCTACCTCAACCAGGTTGCCCTGCTGGAGACGTCGCTGGAGCCGCGCGCGCTGCTCGAAGCCTGCCAGGCCATCGAGCGCGCCGAAGGACGGACGCGGGGGGCGCGGTGGGCCTCGCGCTCCCTCGACCTGGACATCATCCGGTACGGCCGCCGCACGGTGGCCGAACCTGGCCTGACGATCCCGCACCCGGAGCTCCCCAACCGCGATTTCTGGCGGCGCGGCCTGGCGGAGGTGGAACCCCATGAGTGACCAACCCAGGCCCCTGACCACGCTCGACGTCGTGGCGATGAAGCGGGCCGGCAGGAAGATCGTCTCCCTCACCGCGTACGACGCGCTGATGGCGCGGATGCTCGACGCGTCCGGGGTGGACCTCATCCTCGTCGGCGATTCCGTCAACCAGGTGGTGGCCGGCCGGCCCACGACGCTCAGCGCCACCCTCGACCAGATGATCTACCACGCCCGGGCGGTGCAGGGGGCCGTCCACCGGGCCCTGGTCGTCGTGGACCTGCCGTTCCTCAGTTACCAGGTCACGCCCGAGGAGGCCATCCGGAACGCCGGCCGCGTGCTCCAGGAGACCGACGCGGCGGCGGTGAAGCTCGAGGGCGGCGTGACGATGGGCCCGACCATTCGCGCGCTGGTGGACCGCGGCATTCCGGTGATGGGCCACGTCGGGCTCACGCCCCAATCGGTGCACGCCCTCGGCGGGTACCGGGTGCAGGGCAGGGATGAGGGCGCCGCCGCCCGCCTCATGGCCGACGCCCGCGCGGTCGAGGAAGCAGGGGCGTTCAGCGTGGTCCTCGAGCTGGTCCCCTCCCCGCTCGCCGCCCGCGTGACGAAGGAGCTCGCGATCCCGACCGTTGGCATCGGCGCCGGCGCCGGCTGCGATGGGCAGGTGCTGGTGCTCCCGGACATGCTGGGGATGAACCCCGCCTTCACGCCGAAATTCCTCAAGCGCTACGCCGACCTCGACGGCACCATCAGGTCCGCGGTGTCGGCGTATGCGGACGACGTCCGGGCCGGCCGCTACCCGGGAGCGGAGCACGGTTTCGAGTGAACCAGAACCCCGCCCCCAGAGAGTTCACGACCCCGGCGGGGATCCGTGCGTGGGTGACGGCTCAACGGGCAGAAGCAAGACGAATTGGGTTCGTGCCCACCATGGGGTTCTTGCACGAAGGGCATCTCCGGCTCGTCGATGCGGCACGCGCGGTGTCCGACGTGGTCGTGATGAGCATCTTCGTCAACCCGCTGCAGTTCGGCCCCGCCGAGGATCTCGACCGCTACCCCCGCGACCTCCCCCGCGACCGCGCCTTGGCCGCCGGGCGCGGCGTGGATGCCCTCTTCCTCCCGGACGTCTCCGTCATGTACCCGCCGGGCTCCGACACCCGCGTGGTGCCCGGCCCGGCCGCCGACCTGTGGGAAGGCGCGGCGCGCCCCGGGCACTTCGCGGGCGTCCTCACGGTGGTGGCGAAGCTCTTCCACCTCGTGTCGCCGGACGTGGCGGTGTTCGGGCAGAAGGACGCACAGCAGGTGGCGCTCATCCGCCGCATGGTGCGGGACCTCGACTGGCCGGTGGCCCTGGTGGTGGCCCCGACGACGCGGGAGGCGGACGGCCTGGCCTTGAGCAGCCGGAACACCTACCTCTCCGCCGCCGACCGCCGCGACGCCGCGGGGCTGAGCGCGGCGCTCCGCGCGGCGCACGAGGCCTGGCGTGGCGGGGAGACCGACGGACGGCGGCTCGAGGCGTCGGCGCGGCGGGCGCTCGAGGTGTATCCCGGTGTGCGCCCGGAGTATATTTCCGCGGTCGAGCCCGATGCGCTCGCCCCCGTCGACACGGTGGGGGCGGGGTGCCTCATGCTGGTCGCCGCTCGGGTCGGATCGACGAGGCTGATTGATAACGTCGTTTTCGGGGAAGGGATCCCGTGATGCAGCGCCACTTGATGAAGTCGAAGATCCACCGCGCCACGATCACCTCGGCGGACCTCCACTACGAGGGGTCCCTGACGGTGGACGAAGACCTGCTCGACGCCGCCGACCTGCGGACGCACGAGGAGGTGCAGGTCGTCAACGTGAACAACGGCGCGCGGTTCAGCACGTATGTCATCCCGGGTCCGCGCGGCTCCGGCGTGCTCCAGCTCAACGGCGCCGCGGCGCGCCTGGGCATGGCTGGCGACCTGGTGATCGTCATTTCGTACGGCTTGTTCGACGAGGCGGAGGCGGCCCGGCACCATCCGACGGTGGTGTTCGTGGACGCCCAGAACCGCATCGTCCGTCCGCCGCTCCGGGCCGAAGGCTGACGCGGTGACCGGCAGCTCCGCGCGCGCGGGGATCTCCCCAGCCCTTCGGCCCACGCTGCCGGCCTGGGCGGAGATGACGCCGGAGCGGGTCGCGCACGTGGAGCGGGTGGCCACGCTCGTGTCGGGATGGGCGGAGCGGATGGGGGTGCACGACTCCGAGCGGAACCGGTGGCTCAAGGCGGTCTGGCTGCACGACGCCCTCCGCGACGCCAGCCGCGAGACGCTCAGCCAGTGGGCCTCGAGTTCTTCCGGGCCCATCGAGCTCTGGCACGGCCCCGCGGCCGCGGCCCGGGCCAAGGCGGAAGGGGAGACGGACCGCGGCGTCCTCGATGCGGTGCGGTACCACTCCCTGGGGCTTGCCGAGTGGGACATGGTCGGCCGCGTGCTCTACTGCGCCGACTACCTCGAGCCGGGCCGGACCTTCGACGCCGCTGCGCGCGCCGAACTCGCGGCGCTCTTCCCGCGCGACGTGGCGGGCGTCATCCGCGCGGTGGCGCGCGCCCGGCTCTCCTACCTGGCGCGCTCCGGGTGGCCGCTGCCCGAGCCGATGGTGCGGTTTTGGAACAGCCTGTCCGTCGTCTCGCCCTGATCGGGGCGGGAGTCCTCCTCCTCGCCTTCCTCGCATTCCACTACCGGTCGGCGCCCTCCGCGCTGCCCGACCACGCATATCCGATTCCCGGCGGACGCGACCGCCTGATGGTCGAGGTGCTGAACGGCTCCGGGCGCGCGGGGCTCGCCCGGACGGCGACGCGTGTGCTGCGCCGCGGCGGGCTCGACGTCGTCTTCTTCGGGACCGCGGAGGGCGACCCGTCCGCGGTCACCCAGCTCCTCGTGCGCCGCGGTGACAGCACCGCTGCCCGACGCGCCGCGCGCCTCCTCGGCGTCGGGGTCACGACGTGGGCGCCCGACTCGACCCGGCGGGTGGACCTCACCGTCATCCTGGGGGCGGATTGGCAGCCCCCGGCGGAGGTCCATCCATGAGGGCGGCACGCCTCGGACTGCTCGCCGCGATCGGCGTCGCCGCGCCAGCCACCGCGCAGCAGGTGTCCGACTCCGGCTTCTCGCCCGCCATCCTGCAGCCCGCCTTCGCTGCGGGCGCCGGCCCCGTCGTCGCGGTCGATCAGGCGCACCACAACTTCCACACCGCCTCCGGACGCTACTATCCCTTCGCCCAGGTGCTCCGCCGCGACGGCTTCGTCGTGGACAGCATCCTGACGCCCGTTTCGGCGGCGTCGCTCGCCCCCGTCCGCGTGCTCGTGGTGAGCAACCCGCTCAACGGACGGAACGCCGGGAACTGGACCCTCCCAACCCCATCGGCGTTCACCGCGGAAGAGATCAGCGTGGTGCGTGCATGGGTGGTCGAGGGCGGGTCCCTCCTGCTGATCGCCGACCACATGCCGTTCGCGGGCGCGGCCGCCGAGCTCGCGGCGGCGTTCGGCGTCCGATTCAACAACGGGTTCGCGGTCGACACGGCTGGCGACGGCGGCCCCGACCTATTCCGGCGGTCGGACGGCACTCTAGGGGTGCACCCCATCACCACGGGTCGGTCGCCGGGCGAGCGAATCGATTCGGTGGCGACCTTCACGGGCTCCGCGCTGCAGGCGGATGACACGTACGCGGTCCTGCTGCGGTTCGGCCCGGGCATCGTGTCCCTCATGCCCGACACGGCATGGCAGTTCACGGACGCGACGCGGCGGGTGGCGGTGTCCGGATGGGCGCAGGGCGTGGCGGGGCCGTTTGGAAAGGGGCGGGTGGTCGTCCTGGGAGAGGCGGCGATGTTCAGCGCCCAGCTGGCGGGCCCGTCACGCCAGCCGGCGGGGATGAACCACCCGATGGCCGCACAGGACGCGCAGTTCCTGCTCAACACGCTTCATTGGCTGGCGGGCTTGCTCCCGCTGCGCTGACGCAGCCCGATCACCACGTCCATCACGTTGGTGCCGGTGGGCCCGGTGTGCAGGAGCGCCCCCGCGGCCTCGAGCGCGTGGTAGGCGTCGTGCGCCGAGAGGTCGGCCTCCGGATCGCGCCCCAGCCCGGCGATCCGTGCCCAGGTTGCGCCGTCCACCAGCGCGCCGGCGGCGTCGGTGGGGCCGTCCCGGCCGTCGGTGCCCGCCGCCAGCAGCGCCACGCCGGGCACGTCGTCGAGTTCGGCCGCCGCGGCCAGTGCCAGCTCCTGACAGCGGCCTCCCTGGCCAGCCGTCGCTGTACCCAGCGAGACCGTCGTCTCCCCGCCCCAGACGAAGCAGCTCGCCCCGCCCCCGCCGGCCCGCAGGAATGCGCCGATGCGGGTGCCTGCTTCTCTCGCCTCTCCGGCGAGGTCGGACGCGCCGGCCAGCACCGGCAGCCCCAGTTCCTGCGCGCGGCGCGCGACGCCGCGGACGGCGAGGCGGTTGCTCGCGATGACGTGGGTCGTCACGTTTCGGGAGACCGCGTCCCCCGGCTTGAGGGTATCGGGGAGGTCGCCGGCGGCCTGGCGCTCGAGGAGGCGGCGCACCGACACCGGGATGTCCCGCGCCCCCGCCACCGATTCGAGCAGGCTCAGCACCTCCCGCGCCCAGCGAGGGTCGGGGGCGCAGGGGCCGGAGCCGACCGTGCCGGGGTCGTCGCCGATCACGTCGGACACGCA
>JACDJC010003238.1_pt1 | contig 11973 bp, 11 predicted proteins | sample 7454191 | NCBI WGS metagenome assembly JACDJC01 (sample SAMN14253291, study PRJNA609438) | sludge metagenome | isolation source: sludge after 25d culture with pyrite and EDTA | collected 2018-12-20
CAAACGACCATCCGCACGCAAGGGCATTTCCCATCCGGCGCCGATCAGCCCGACTGCATAGCCACCGGCGCCGCCCGCAAAGGCGCCGTGGGCCTGTCCGGTGAGATAGACGGAGGGTGAAAGAAATTTTTCGAGTTTGAGGCCAACGAGGCTCAGATCGCGCCCGTTTCCATCTTTGCGCGCTGCATCGAGATTGCTGTGCACCACACCGGCCAGGCGCCACTTGGCCAGATGCACGCTCGTGATCCGCGCGTCCTCGCCATGCCGCCCACTGCCCACATCACCGAGTCGATAGCCGATTCCCAGATTGTAAAGCGTGCCGCTGAAACTGCCGCCGCTTTCGATCCAGCCGCCTTCCAGCGACAACTTGAGAGCCGGTGCCAGTTCGTAATCCAGGCCCACGCGCAGCTTGCCCACCGCACCCCCTCCGGTGTCGACCAGTCCGCCACCGGCACCCCCCACGGCGACACTTCCCGTCAGAACCAGGCGGTTCGCGAGTGGGAACCGGTACCCGACACCGGCCAGGAGTTCGGCGAAGCCGTCCGATTCACCCCCCATTGCACCGGCTGTCTCGACGAAGAAATACCGGCCACCATTCAGCAGCCGGCGATACTCGAAGCCGACGCGCCGCAGCGTGGCATCCATGCTGTCGCCCGCCGTGGTGCGCGCTTTGTTCGAGGGGCGATATTCACCCAGGGTGGCGGACCATTCCGATCGTTTCAGCCTGAGTCCGGCGAGGTCGCGCGCATGCACGGTCTTGCCCGCATCGCTGGCGCGGGCGTAATGGATGTCGAAGGGAATGCCGAGCGTGAGATGGGCCTGCGTGCTGTCGATGTCGCCATCCGGAAAGCGCACATGCGAGATGCCGGCGCCCAGCATCACGCCACCGATATCCCGGCTCACACTCAGGTGTGGGCGCAGCATGAGTCCGCTGCCCTGCGGCGCCGATCCGCCGCCGCCACCGCCGACGAAAAACCCGCCGTCGACCATCCATCGCGAGGCAAAACGCCGGCCCGTGCCCAGCGTGAAGCCTCCGGTGAAAAAGCCGCCGCGCTCACCGTGCACCGCGCCAAAACCGGATGCGCCGACATACCAGTCCGGATGCACGTTGACGAGATAATGCACACCCGCGAGCCCCATCGTTTCGGACGGTGAAAGGTCCAGCACTTCGTAGCTCATGCGCATAAGAGCCGGTTTGCTGCGCAAAGCGGGCGCTTCACCCACCTCGGCCCATACGGTGCCGCTCGTCAGGAACGCGGCGCCTGACACGGTGGCCCACCGGGCGATCTGACGCACAACTTTCATCAGCAGGCGGTGGCACGCTGTTGCTGGCCAATCTGCCCGAAACGTCGTTCCCGTCCGGCAAACCATGCAAACGCCAGTTCCATTGCGGCGGTGTCGAAATCGGGCCAGAGCGTCTCGGTGAAATACAACTCGGCATAGACGCTCTGCCACATCAGAAAATTGCTGATACGCTGTTCACCGCCGGTACGAATCACGAGATCCGGATCGGGCGCATACGCCATCGACAGATAAGGCTTGAGATCGATTTCACTCGGTTCGGGCAGCGTGCCTCCCGTTGCCAGGGAAGGCCACTGATTCTTCATCCAGGCCCTGAATGCCTGCTGGATATCCCACTGACCACCATAGTTGGCAGCCACCGTCAGAATCAGTCGGTCAGCCCCAGCGGTGCGTGCCTCGGCCGATGCGATCAAGGCCTGCAGGCGGGGCGTGAACCGGGTACGATCGCCAATGACGCGCAAGCGCACGCCGTTCTCCCAGAGCTTGTTGATTTCGCCTTCCAGCGTAGCGGCGAAGAGCCCCATGAGATAGCTCACCTCGTTCTCGGGACGATTCCAGTTTTCCGTGCTGAAAGCGAACAGGGTGAGGAAGCGAGTCTGGCGCGCGAGACAGAACTTCACCACATCGCGGACCCGCCTCACGCCGCGCGCGTGACCGGCCACCCGCGGCAAGAAGCGGTTCTTCGCCCAGCGGCCATTGCCATCCATGATCATGGCAACATGTTGAGGTACTTCCAACCTACTCCTCCTGCGGGCTTGGTGCTTGTGCACCGGATGCTGCGAGCGCACGGGCCCAGCCCTGTCTTAATTATTGATCGCACAAGCGCCGGGTTCGGCGGATGCCATCCTGCCCCGCACTCCCACTTACCCCGAGAAACCTGGCCCGCTGTCGCGGCCGGGCATGCGAACCCGCCTGGATGGTACGACCAAACTATATCAAATCCAGGCTGGTATCGGCCAAGGTGGGCACGATTTGAGGGGTAGCCGAACCGCGGTCACTCCCACTCAATTGTTTCCAGTGTCGGGAAACCCGCATGGATAATAGATTCTTGTATTCTCGCCATCATGATTTACCGTCACTTTTACCGTCTAAAAACAAGCGCTTTTGCGGGTGCGGGTGCGGGTGCGGGTGCGGGTGTGGGAGATGGACTCGGTCTGACGGGCGGCTACTCCAGCCCATCAATCGTCAACTATCGCTGCGAACCGGCAAGCCCATATCTTTGGATTATTTATCGCTATCGTAGCACAACTACGACTAACGCATTCAAACAAAGCTTGGCAATCACTTAAAATAGTGATAAATATCGTAGCATGGCTACGACTGAAAGAACCAAGTTAAATTTCCTCTACCGACAGTGGACACCAGGAACGCCTTTGACGTCGGAGGACTTGGCGGCACTGGGCGTCTCCGCGGACCTGGCTGTCCACTACGCGCGCGCCGGCTGGCTTTCCCGGTTGGCCCGTGGGGTGTACCGCCGTCCCAACGATACACTGGATCTCCATCCCTGTCTGGTCCTGATGCAGCGCTCCATAATAGGTCTGCATGTTGGCGGCAAGTCGGCTCTCGACTGGTATGGCGTGCGGCAGTATCTGTCGCAGCAATCTGTTCTGCATCTCTACGGCTGGACAACCGCCCGCCTCCCCAACTGGTTCACCGAGCGCTTTCCGGCGGAGTACCACCGCAAGCGCCTGTTCGATGAGCCCCCAAACGATCCGCTTCATGCCGGGCCGTTCGAGAAGCGTGACGGCGCGCCACGGGTCTCGGTGCCAGAACGGGCGCTGCTGGAAATGCTCAGCGAAGTGGGCGTGCGTCAGCCGCTGCAGGAAGCGCGCGAACTCACCGAGGGCGCCTACAGCCTGCGCGCCGACGTACTGCGCGATTTGCTTCAGCGCTGCAACAGCGTCAAGACGGTGCGTCTGTGCTTGCAGCTCGGACGGGAACTCGCCCTGCCTTGGGCCTCCAAACTGGATACCGCACATCTGCCGACCGGCAGCGATCGCGCCTGGGTTTCCCGCTCGTCGGAAGGGCTTCTGATACTCAAACCATGAACCATATCTATCTCGATACCGCGCGTCTGCTGACCCAGGTCGCCCCGCTCGTCATTGCGGATGGCACGTTCGCACTCAAGGGTGGCACCGCGATCAATTTGTTCATCCGCGACATGCCGCGCCTGTCGGTGGATATGGACTTGGTGTTTCCCGACTACAGTCTGCCACGCGACCAGGCACTGGCGCGCATCGGCGATGCCATCCGGCACGCGGCCGAGCGCCTGCAAGCGCGTGGATTTCAGACGCACATCATCGCTTCAGCCGATGTCGGCGAAACCAAACTGCTGGTGCGGCGCGATGGCATCGAGGTCAAGATCGAAGTCAATTTTGTAATGCGCGGCACTGTCTACCCCGTTCGTACTGCGACGTTGACGCCCACAGCGCGTGACGTGTTGCTGGCCGATCTGGAGATTCCGGTGGTATCGCTGGAGGACGTGTACGGTGGCAAGCTTGTCGCAGCCATGGACCGGCAGCATCCCCGCGACCTGTTCGACGTGATGCAGCTCTTCGCGCACGAAGGCATCACCGCCAACATTCGGCGTGCCTTCGTCGTCTACCTAGCCAGTCACAACCGGCCTGTCCATGAGGTCCTGTTCCCTACCCTGCGCGACATTGGCCAAGAGTACGAACGCAACTTCATCGGTATGACCAAGGAACCCGTGGAACTGGCGGCCCTGCTGACGACGCGGGAACGCATGGTGCAAGAACTCCAAAGCGGCCTGGACGCGCAGGAGCGCCGCTTCCTCCGCTCGCTCATGGTCAACAAACCCGAATGGTCCTTGCTCGGTATTGCCCATCTTGACCAGTTGCCGGGCATCCGCTGGAAGCTCCACAACCTCGGACAGCTGGAACTGAAAAATCCCAAGAAATTCGCTGAACAGGCCGAAGCGCTTGAGCGGCAGTTGGGATAACCGATGCCTGCCTCTCAAGACAAACATGGCTCGACGCGCTACGGCGGCAGGTGTAGACAAAGCCGTGCGTGAAACCTTCGCCTGGATCAACCTTTTTGGAGTGAGGTGACGACCCGATGATTCTCCTTCATAAAGCGCGTCGTGACGCCACGACGCCAGCCATTCAAACATGACGACACCCATTACGCCCTTCAACTCGCAGCATTTGGAAGCGGCTTGCCGTGTGTTGGCCGATACTGAGCGCGGGCTGACTGGGACGCAGATCGAACGGCTGCTGCAAGAAATCAAGATCGCCGATACCTCCCCCGGCATAACCAAGTGGAAGCGCCTATTCAACGCGCTGGCTGAAGCGCAGAACAAACACCAGCTCGGCAATCACCTGATCATGCTGATCAACCGCGCGATGCACCCAGTCAACTATGCGCGCGATCCAAACACGTTCAACTGGCGTCGCGATGAACTGAACGTGGTGCTCGCCTTTTCCGGCTTTTGCGTACGTGCGGATGGCAAGGTCGCTCACGCCGACAAAGCCACGACGCTGGACGCCGCCCGCGCCCGCGCTGGCCGCCTGAAGGCAGCATTGGAAAGCCGCAACGTCCACGACGAAGTACTCAACTACTGCCGCGCCGAGCTGCTGGACGAAAACTACTTCCACGCCGTATTCGAGTCGACCAAGGGGGTTGCCGAGCGCATCCGCTTGATGTCAGGTCTCACCGCTGACGGTGCCGAGCTGGTGAACAAGGCGTTTTCGATCCAGAGCCCGATCCTGGTTCTCGGGCCGCTCGCCACCGAGTCCGAGAAGAGCGAGCAGAAAGGCTTCGCCAATCTGTTGATCGGTCTATTCGGTGCCGTGCGCAATCCGCTCGCCCACGCTCCAAAGACCAACTGGCCGATGTCCGAGCAGGATGCGCTCGACATCCTGACGCTGGTGTCACTCATTCATCGCAAGCTCGACCGCACCGAGAAAACGACCGGCACCGTCGCATGACCAATACCAGCAGCAAGCTGAAAAAGCTGTACGTGATCGGGAACGGGTTCGACCTGTGGCATGGCATCCCGTCCAGCTACAGAGAATTCAAGTCGTTCGTGAAAGAGCATGACCGCGATTTGTTCGATGCAGTGGAAACCTACCTCGGTGCCGAGGAGGACTGGAGCGATCTGGAATCCGCGCTTGCTTCAATCGATGTGGACAGCGTCATCGAGGATCTGGATCACTTTATGGTCTCGTATGCCGCCGATGACTGGAGCGATGCGTACCACCACGACTTTCAATATGAAGTTGAAAGAGTCGTCGAGCGATTATCGGCGACGCTCAGAATCCAGTTTGGCAAATGGATACGCCAACTCGCGATTCCGAATCGTTTCAGTGCGGGGAAGCGACTGCAGTCGATCGACGCCAATGGTCTCTTTTTAACGTTCAACTACACCGCGACCCTCCGTGAGCGATATGGTGTGCCAAACGCACATGTGCTGCACATCCATGGCTGCGCCGACCTGGAAGACAGTGCCCTGATTCTGGGGCACGCGTGGAATCCTCAGACAAGAAAGTCATTGAACGACCGAGAGGACATCGAAGAGATCGACACGAGGTTGATGGAGGCGAACCGCATCCTCGATGACTATTTCTCTGCCACGTTCAAACCCTCCGAGCAGCTGATCCAAAGGAACAGCCTGTTCTTCGAGCGCCTGCTTGATATTCAGGAGGTATGTGTACTGGGACACTCACTGTCCGATGTCGACGCGCCTTATTTCAAAGCGCTTCTCGCTGTGCCCGGCGTTTCGAGCGCACGCTGGAGCATCGCGTATCGTTCCGATTCGGACCAATCAGACAAGCAGGAGCGCCTTCAAGCACTGGGCGTAGATGCCTCACGAATTGTTCCGACCTCATGGAATGAGATGTAGGTAGTGCACGCCAGCCCAGCCTATGGTGTGACCGTTGTTGCAGGCACCACCGCAGCGATCGGTCCGCCCTTGCGTTTCTTGGCCGTTTCCCCGCTACGCTTCTCGATCTGCGCGCGCCAAGTTTCCAGGGCCATGATGTCGGCAAGCAGTTCATCGGGGTCAGGTACGGCCACACCGCCCATGAGCGCTTTGTCGTGCGCGTAATTCGAACATTATCCTGTAAACCGCAGTTGGACGCGCCCGATGGTGCGTCTGATCGCGTGGCTGCAGAGGAGCAAACGACGCCGCAGCGCGACCGCGCAGCAGGAGCCCCTTTGGGGATGCGACCGCGAAGCGGGATGCGCGCCCCAAGGCGCGGTCGCTGGCGCCCCTGCAAGGAGGCGCGAGAGCGGAGTCGTTGCCGCGCAAGCGGCTTTACGAATCCGGCCTGCCCCTTGCGGGTGCAAAGGCAGGTGCGTGAGCAGACGTGCCAGCGGGTGCGTAGCGGACTCACCCAACAGGTGACGGCGAGTGAAGTCAAAAAGTTCAGCGTTCATGCGATGTCCGCAAGGGAGACGCTGATCAATTCAACGTCGTCGTTCCGGCGTACGCCGGAGCCCAGTCAAATCAAGCATCTGGACCCCGGCGTTCGCCGGGGTGACGAATTATTCAGTGCTTCCCAAGGGAACGGAGCGGTCAACTGCGGTTTTAGCGTGAAACTCGCGCAGCGAGACTTTGTCCCCCTCTCCCGCTTGCGGGGAGAGGGAAACGTTCAAGGCGGTTCCTCGTTTCATGTTCCGGGGTGGTGAATCGCCATGAACGTTAGGATTATTGCTTACCGTCTGAGGCCACACGGATACGACGGTAAATGCAGAAACCGAGACTTCACGAAAAATCTACCGTCAGATTTACCGACAAATCTTCGTGCTGCACGCGCGAACCGCCATAGACAACTTGGGCGAGTACTTTCCGATCAATCGCTTACAACCGAAGAGCTGAGCAATTGATGATGCAGCCATAACGATGCTCAAAAAAACAACAACGCCATGAGAATACCAAATAAATTATTTCTGCGATTGGATACCCGTCACTCCCACTCGATCGTCGCCGGCGGCTTGCCGCTGATGTCGTAGACGACGCGGTTGATGCCGCGCACTTCGTTGATGATGCGGTTGGAGACCTTGCCGAGCAGGGTGTAGGGCAGTTCGGCCCAGTGCGCGGTCATGAAGTCCTGGGTCTGCACGGCGCGCAGGGCGACGACGTAGTCGTAGGTGCGGCCGTCGCCCATGACGCCGACGCTTTTCACCGGCAGGAACACGGCGAAGGCCTGGGAGGTTTTGTCGTACCAGCCGGCGGCGCGCAGTTCGTCGATGAAGATGGCGTCCGCGCGTCGAAGCAGGTCGGCGTATTCGCGCTTCACTTCGCCGAGGATGCGCACGCCGAGGCCGGGGCCGGGGAAGGGATGGCGATAGACCATGTCGTGCGGCAGGCCGAGCGCGATGCCGAGTTCGCGCACTTCGTCCTTGAAGAGTTCGCGCAGGGGTTCGAGCAGTTTGAGGTGCAGGGTGTCGGGCAGGCCGCCGACGTTGTGGTGGCTCTTGATGGTATGGGCCTTCTTGGTCTTGGCGCTCGCCGACTCGATGACGTCGGGGTAAATGGTGCCCTGCGCCAGCCATTTGGCCTTGGGTAGCTTCTCGGCTTCTTCCTGGAACACATGGACGAATTCGCGGCCGATGATCTTGCGTTTCTGCTCAGGGTCGGTGACGCCCGCGAGTTCCTTCATGAAGCGTTCGGAGGCATCGACATGGATGACCTTGACGCCGAGGTTCTTCGCGAAGGTCGCCATCACCTGTTCGGCTTCGTTCAGGCGCAGAAGGCCGTTGTCGACGAACACGCAGGTCAGTTGCTCACCGATGGCGCGATGCAGCAGCGCGGCGACCACCGAGGAATCGACGCCGCCGGACAGTCCGAGAATCACTTCGTCGCTGCCGACTTCGGAGCGCACGCGACCGATCGCCTCGTCGACGTAATCGGGCATGTTCCAGTCGGAACCGCAGCCACAGATGTCGTGCACGAAGCGCCCGATGATGTGTTTGCCCTGCAGGGTGTGGGTCACTTCGGGATGGAACTGCACGCCGTAGAAATGGCGGTCTTCGTCGGCCATGCCGGCGATGGGGGTGGCGGCGTTGCTCGCCATCACCTTGAAGCCCCCCGGCAGCGCGGTCACCTTGTCGCCATGGCTCATCCACACGTCGAGCAGACCGTGCCCCGCGTCGTTGACGCGGTCCTGCAGGTCACGCAGCAGCGCGGTGTGACCGTGTGCGCGGACTTCCGCATAGCCGAATTCCCGATGCGTGGCATGCTCGACCTTGCCGCCGAGCTGCGCCGCCATGGTCTGCATGCCATAGCAGATGCCCAGCACCGGCACGCCGAGGCCGAACACGACGTCCGGCGCACGCGGCGTCTCCGCCTCGTACACGGAGTTCGGTCCACCCGAGAGGATGATGCCCTGGGGCGCGAAGTCGCGCACGAACTGGTCGGTGACGTCGTTGGGATGCAGCTCGCAATAGACGCCGGCCTCGCGTACGCGCCGCGCGATCAGCTGGGTGTACTGGGAGCCGAAATCGAGGATGAGGATTTTCTGGTGCATGGCTGGTCGGGCAGCGCCCGCGGCGGGTTAATCGACGAGGCTGTATTCGACCGAGGACACCACACGCACTTTCTTGATATGCGGCGTGCTGGCGTCGCGGTCTTCGATGGAGAACTGCCCCTGGTTGGCGCGGCGGATCTTGCCGAGACGGCTGCTGGAATCCTTGGCGAACTTGTCTGCCGCGATGCGCGCGTTCTTCGTCGCTTCTTCGATCATCGACGGCTTGAGGCTGTTGAGGCCGGTGAACAGGAACTGGGTGCGGCTCTCATAGTGTTCGGCCGACAGCGCAATACCCTCCTTGCCCAGCTCACCCAGCTCCGCCATCGCCGCGCGCACGCGCTCGACCTGCCGCGTGTACACGGTCACCGTCGATTTGCCGCTGTAGCGGACGCGCTCGGCCAAGCGGGCATCGCCGTAATCCTGCGCCTGGCGGTCGGTGATCGAGGGTGCGGAAACCGAGATCTCTTCAGGCTTGAAACCCTTCGCCTGCAGAAAGGCAGCGATCTTCTCGTTCTTTTCCTGCAGGGCCTGATACAGGCGGGTCAGGTCGTTATCGGTCTCGCTGAAGGCAATCGGCCAGATCGCGGTATCCGCGGGAACCTCGCGTTCGGCGAGCCCCTTCACTTCGACGGCGCGGTCGGCCTGCTTGAACTGCAGCAGGAAATGGCCGAGAACCCAGGCGCTCGCCACCATACCGACCGCCAGCAGCAGTGCTTCGAGCGTGCGGCGCGGATTCATGTCATCACAGCCGGTAGTTCGGCGCTTCCTTGGTGATCTGCACGTCATGCACGTGCGACTCGCGGATGCCGGCGCCGGTGATCTCGACGAACTCGGCCTTCTCGTGCATCTCGGTGAGGGTGGCCACGCCGAGGTAGCCCATCGACGAGCGCAGGCCACCCATCATCTGGTGGATGACGCCGAGCACGCTGCCCTTGTAGGGCACGCGTCCCTCGATGCCTTCGGGCACGAGTTTCTCGGCGCTCTTCTCGTTGTCCTGGAAGTAGCGGTCGCTTGATCCCTGCTGCATCGCACCGAGCGAGCCCATGCCGCGATAGGACTTGTAGGAGCGCCCCTGGAACAGCTCGACTTCGCCCGGTGCCTCGTCCGTGCCGGCGAACAGGCCGCCGAGCATCACGCAGTTCGCACCGGCCGCGAGCGCCTTGGCAATGTCGCCCGAGTAGCGGATACCGCCATCGGCGATCACACCGACGCCGCTGCCCTTCAGCGCATCCGCGACGTTGGCGACCGCGGTGATCTGCGGCACACCGACGCCAGCGACCATGCGCGTGGTACAGATCGAGCCGGGGCCGATGCCGACCTTCACCGCATCGGCGCCATGTTCGACCAGCGCGGACGCCGCCGCCGCGGTGGCGATGTTGCCGCCGATGACCTGAACCTCGGGATAGGTTTTCTTGACCCACCTGACGCGATCGAGCACGCCTTTCGAGTGGCCGTGCGCCGTATCGACGACGACGACGTCGACACCGGCGGCGACCAGCGCCGCGACGCGTTCCTCGGTGCCTTCGCCGGTGCCGACCGCGGCGCCGACACGCAGGCGTCCCATCGCATCCTTGCAGGCGTTGGGGTGCTCGGTGGATTTCTGGATGTCCTTGACGGTGATGAGCCCGCGCAGTTCGAAATCGCTGTTCACCACGAGCACGCGTTCCAGGCGATGCTTGTGCATCAGCGCCATCGCCTCGTCACGGTTGGCGCCTTCCTTCACCGTCACCAGACGCTCCTTCGGCGTCATGATGGTGGAGATGGGCTGGTCGAGGCGGGTTTCAAAGCGCAGGTCACGGTTGGTCACAATGCCGACGACCTTGCCGCCGTCGATCACCGGCAGGCCGGAGATGCGCTTGGCGCGGGTGATTTCGAGCACCTGGCGCACCGTCATCTGCGGCGCGATGGTGATCGGATCCTTCACCACGCCCGACTCGAAGCGCTTGACCGCGGCAACCTGGGCCGCCTGCATTTCGGTCGTCATGTTCTTGTGGACGATGCCGATGCCGCCTTCCTGCGCCAGGGTGATCGCCAGGCGCGCCTCGGTCACGGTGTCCATCGCCGCGGACAGCAGGGGCAGATTCAGCGTGATGGCGCGCGTCAACTGGCTGGACAGGCTGACTTCGCGGGGAAGGATGGCGGAGTGGGCAGGGACGAGCAGAACGTCGTCGAACGTCAGCGCTTTTTGCAGAACACGCATGGGTTTTCCTTAACGCAAAGCGAAATTATACGCGCCCCCCGCGTCCGGGCACAAACCGCGGCAGCCCCTGCATGGCCGGCGAGGGGCGGGCTAAAATTACCATTTGCCATCACACAAGCCGCGGTTGACGCGGCCGGGCGATATCGTTAACTTTGCGTATGCGCCCGGATGCAAACGTCCGTGCCCGCCACGAACACGAGGAGAGACAATGACGATGCACCGAATTCTGTTTACCCTGACGTCCGTCGCGCTGCTTGGCCTGGCCGGTTGCGCCAGCCAGCCGGCGCCGACGGCTGCCGCCAAACCCGCCGAAACCAAGGCTGCGGAACCCGCCAAGCCCGCGCTTTCGGCCGAAGCGCAAGCCGCCCTGACTGCGGCGCAGGCCGACGCCAAGGCCGCGCGCGCGAAGAATGCCCTGTGGACCACGGCTGAGGATGCCCTCAAGGCCGCCGAAGCCGCCGCGGAAAAGAATGACAGCGCCACGGTGCTGGCACAGTCGAAGCGCGCCAGCGCCCAGGTCAAACTGGGCATGGAACAGCTCGACTACCCACTGGTCAAGATCGGCGACTGATTTCGTTTCGCCTGTACAAAAGCCCTCCAGGCTCGCGCCGGAGGGCTTTTTTTCTGCCGGAAACGCGTGCCCGGTCACCACGGAGGTACCGCCGGCCGGCAGCCTGGCTTCAACCCAAAAATCCATTCGCGTATCGACACGTGACCATTCAGCCCGAACGGCCGGTCAGATTCCCGCGCGGTGCTGGCAGGCGCACCCGCAAGGGGCAGGCCGTGGTTGTCGTCAATGAATTGGCAACAACCACGCACCGGCGCCTTCATGCCCTCCGGGTGCTCGCCGCGATTTTCGGGCGGCGGAACCTTCACGGCATCGGGCCGGGGGCGGCCCTCCTACAATACCGCGCGCCCCTGTGGGAGCGGCGCCCTCGCCGCGATTGGGGCGGCGGAAGCGCCACGGCGATCGGGCCGGGG
>JACDJC010003242.1_pt1 | contig 11959 bp, 8 predicted proteins | sample 7454191 | NCBI WGS metagenome assembly JACDJC01 (sample SAMN14253291, study PRJNA609438) | sludge metagenome | isolation source: sludge after 25d culture with pyrite and EDTA | collected 2018-12-20
GACAAGGAGGGCTTCCTCCGCTCCGAGACGTCGCTCATCCAGATGATCGGGCGCGCGGCGCGCAACGTGAACGGTCAGGTGGTCATGTACGCCGACCGGGTCACCGACTCGATGACCCGGGCCATCTCGGAGACCAACCGGCGCCGGGGTCTGCAGCAGGCGTACAACGCGGAGCACGGGATCGACCCCACCACCATCATCAAAGCGGTCACCGACATCCTGGCGGACCTCCGAGGCAGCTCGGGTGAGGCACCCATGCCCGGCCGGGGTCGACGCAAGCAGCGGCCGGGGGAGCGTGCTCGGGCCGAGCAGCTGGCCGATCTCCCGCCCGAGGACCTGGGTCGCGTCATCACCTTGATGGAGGACGAGATGCACCAGGCGTCGGCCGACCTGCGCTTCGAAGAGGCCGCCCGTCTTCGTGATGAGATCAAGGAGCTCAAGCGCGAGCTCCGCAACGCCGGGCTCTGAGCCGCCCGCGCCGTGCCGACGGCGCCTCGATGGCATCCCCGCCTCCACCTGCGCCCCACCAGCCAGGGCGCTGCGACTGCGGAGGTCCCCGATGAACGGTTCGCCCCACGACGACCCGACGTCACCCCAGCACGGTCAGGATCCACCCCAGAACGACCGGAGCACAGCACCCATCCCGATCAACCGCGCCAACCCGTCCCGAAAAACGGGACGGTCTGGCAAAGTCGATCGGGATGGCCTCCACGCTCGCTTCCCAGAGCTCCGGCCACCTGAGCGGGTCGATCCCGACCTACCGGTCCCCACCGCCGACATGCCCCGCAAGGGGGTCCGAGTGGCTCGTCGCCGTCGGCTCCTGCGCATCGCAGGGGCCCAGGACGGCCTCTTCACCGTGGCACAGGCCGCATCGGCAGGACTCGATCGCCGGGCGCGGCACCACCACCTGACCTACGGCAACTGGCGGCGCACCGACGCGCCCGACGTCCTCCGTCTCGCTGGGTGGCCGCCCGACGCACACGAGCGCCTCCGCTCCTGGCTGCTGTGGGCAGGGCCCGGCGCCCTGCTGACCTCGTGGACCGCACTGGGTCTGGCCGGGCTCACCGCCCTCGGTCCGAGGATGCCCGTGGACCTCGAGGTCCCGTTCGGTCGGAATCGTGCCGGTCAGCGGCGACGACAGCGTCTGCTGCGCCAGCTCTCGGCGAGCGGCTCCCGCGCCGAGGTGCACCTGCTGCCCGCAGTGGACAGCCGCACATCGGACCTGGTCAGTGGGTTGGCGGTACGTCAGCCTGCCGAGGCGATCTGCGCGGCGATCAACCACGGGTCCGGCTCGATCGCCGCCGGAGTGACCATGGCGCTGCTCGAGCAGGGCCACCTCACCGACACCGAACTGCTGACCGCCTCGATGACCGTCGGGTGCCCCGGCCTCAACGAGCTCCTCTTCCGGCACTGGGCGAGCTGATCCGGTCCGGTCCGCCCGGTCGCGGCCGCTCAGTCCGAGATGGCGGTCTGGCGCAGCCAGTGGTCGGCCAGCACCAGCAGCACCGCCGCCTCGACCAACGGAACCGCTCGTGGCAGCACGCACGGATCGTGGCGGCCCTTCGCAGCCAGGGTCGTCGCCTCGTTGTCGCGGGTCACGGTCACCTGTTCCGACGAGATGGTCGCCGTCGGCTTGAACGCCACCCGCAGGGTGATGTCCTCGCCGTTGGAGATGCCGCCCTGCACCCCGCCGGAGCGGTTGGTCAGCGTGCGCGGTCGGCCGTCGGGTCCCGGCACGAACGCATCGTTGTGCTCCGTGCCGGTCATCTCGACCGCGCCGAAGCCGGAGCCGATCTCGAACCCCTTCGAGGCCGGCAACGACATGACCGCCTTCGCCAGGTCCGCCTCGAGCTTGTCGAACACCGGCTCGCCCCAACCCGCCGGCACACCACGCGCCACGCACTCGACGATGCCGCCCAACGAGTCACCGTCACGGCGGGCCTGCTCGATCGCCGCGGTCATCGCCGCGGCCGCAGCAGGGTCCGGGCACCGGGTCGGATCCGCCTCGACCTGGTCCATCTGCACCGTGGCGCCATCGACCTTCGAACGGATCGTGTGGATCTGGCTCACCCATCCGAGCACGTCGACCCCGACGCGCTCCGCCAGCAGCTTGCGCGCCACCGCCGCGGCGGCGACCCGGCCGATCGTCTCACGCGCCGATGCCCGACCACCGCCGGCCACCGCCCGGATCCCGTACTTCGCCTCCGTGGTGAAGTCGGCGTGGGAGGGTCGGTACACCTCTTTCATGTGGTCGTAGGCGCCGGAGTTCTGGTCCTTGTTGCGCACGAGCAGCGCGATGGGGGAGCCGAGCGTCCGTCCGTCGACGACCCCCGACAGGATCTCCACCTGGTCGGCCTCGTCGCGCTGGGTCACCAGGCGGCTCTGGCCGGGGCGACGACGGTCCAGGTCCGGCTGGATGTCCGACGGGTCGAGCGCCAGGCGCGGCGGACAGCCGTCGATCACCACGCCCACACCGCCGCCGTGCGACTCGCCGAAGGTGGTGATGCGGAACAGCCGTCCCGAGGTCGAACCCATGCGGCAAGTATGCCAGCGGGCACCCGGGACCCCTGCACCAGAACACCTGTTCGGCGACTGGTCGGCCGCGCTAGGCTCGCGCCGATGGCACGAGCCACGACCTCTCCCCGCAAGCGTCCCGCCGCGAAGAAGCCAGCTCAGAAGCGAGCTCCCGCCAAGAGCGCCCCGGGCGCGAAGGGCGCCAGCGCCTCGCGCTCGACGCCGCACCACCCCGCCGACAAGATCGTCATCCGGGGTGCTCGCGAGCACAACCTGTGCGACGTCTCGGTGGAGCTGCCTCGCGACGAGCTCATCGTCTTCACAGGGCTGTCCGGCTCCGGGAAGTCCTCGTTGGCGTTCGACACCATCTATGCCGAGGGCCAGCGCCGCTACGTCGAGTCGCTGTCGTCCTACGCCCGCCAGTTCCTCGGGCAGATGGACAAGCCCGACGTCGACGTCATCGAAGGCCTCTCGCCGGCCATCTCGATCGACCAGAAGTCCGCGTCCCGCAACCCCCGTTCCACCGTCGGGACCGTCACCGAGGTCTACGACTACCTCCGACTGCTCTTCGCCCGGGTCGGCATCCCCCACGACCCCGACACCGGCGAGGCGCTGGTGCGCCAGACGCCCCAGCAGATCGTCGACCGCATCCTCCACCTGCCCGAGGGGACGAGGTTCCAGGTGCTCGCCCCCGTCGTGCGGGGCCGCAAGGGCACCTACGAGCAGCTCTTCGTGGACCTGGCCGGCCAAGGGTTCAGCCGTGTGCGCGTCGACGGCGAGGTGCACGACCTGCCCGTCGCGCTCGACCTGGCGCGCTACGAGCAGCACACCATCGAGGTCATCGTCGACCGCCTGGTGCTGCGCGACGGCATCGAGCGCCGCCTGACCGATTCGATGGAGACAGCGCTGCAACTCGCCGAGGGCGTCGCCCAGATCGAGCTGGTCCCCGCGAAGGACGCGCCGAAGGATGCCGAGGTCGAGCTGCTGACCTTCTCCGAGAAGCTGTCGCGTCCCTCGGACGGCAAGAGCTTCGAGGAGCTCGCCCCCCGCAACTTCTCGTTCAACTCCCCCTACGGCGCCTGCAGCGCCTGCGACGGCCTGGGCACGCTGTTCGAGGTCGACCCCGAGCTCGTCGTACCCGACCCCGAGCTGTCCGTCGCCGACGGCGCGATGGCGCCGTGGGCCTCGGGTCACGCCAAGTACTTCCACCGCCTGCTCGAGTCCGTCTGCGAGGAGTACGGGATCGACGGCGACGCCCCGTTCGAGTCGCTGCCCAAGCAGCAGCGGAAGCTGCTGCTGTACGGCGCCGGTGACTCGACCCGCATCGACGTGCGGTTCCGCAACCGCTACGGCCGCACCCGCAGCTACTCGGCCAAGTACGAGGGCGTCATCCCGTACCTCCAGCGGCGCCACAGCGAGGCGGAGTCCGACTCGACCCGTGATGCGATCGAGGGCTACATGCGCCTCGTGCCGTGCGCGACCTGCGACGGCGCGCGCCTCAACCCGCTCGCACTGGCCGTGACCGTCGACGAGCTCAACATCCACGAGCTGTGCTCCATGTCGATCCTCGAGGCCACCGAGCGTCTCGTGGAGCTGCACCTCGACGACCGTCAGGCCCTGATCGCCGAACGCATCCTCAAGGAGATCAACGTCCGGCTGCGGTTCCTGTGCGACGTCGGCCTGGAGTACCTGTCCCTGGCCCGTTCCGCAGCGACGCTGTCGGGCGGCGAGGCGCAGCGCATCCGTCTGGCCTCGCAGATCGGCTCCGGTCTGGTCGGGGTGCTCTACGTGCTCGACGAGCCGTCGATCGGCCTGCACCAGCGCGACAACCACAAGCTGATCGAGTCCCTCGAACGCCTGCGGGACATCGGCAACACCGTGCTGGTCGTCGAGCACGACGAGGACACGATCAAGGTCGCCGACTACATCGTGGACATCGGTCCCGGTGCCGGCGAGCACGGCGGGCGGGTCATCCACGCCGGCACCTACGCCGACCTGCTCACCGCCGAGGAGTCCATCACGGGGCAGTACCTGTCGGGCGCCCGGTCGATCCCCGTGCCCGAGGTCCGTCGTGGGCCGGGCGACGAGTGGCTCCGCATCAAGGGCGCGCGCGAGCACAACCTCCAGAACCTCGACGTCGACCTGCCGCTCGGCTGCTTCGTCGCCATCACCGGGGTGTCCGGCTCGGGCAAGTCGACCCTCGTCAACGACATCCTCCTGCGCTCGCTCATGCAGCACGTCTACGGCTCGAAGGTTCCGCCGGGCCTGCACAAGCGCATCGACGGGCTCGAGCTGCTCGACAAGGTCATCGACATCGACCAGTCGCCCATCGGGCGCACGCCGCGGTCCAACCCGGCGACCTACACCGGCGTGTTCGACCACATCCGCAAGCTGTTCGCCCAGACCAACGAGGCGAAGGTCCGCGGCTACCTGCCCGGCCGCTTCAGCTTCAACGTCAAGGGTGGACGCTGCGAGGCGTGCTCGGGCGACGGCACGATCAAGATCGAGATGCACTTCCTGCCCGACATCTACGTGCCGTGCGAGGTGTGCAAGGGCGCCAGGTACAACCGCGACACCCTCGAGGTGACGTTCAAGGGGCTCAACATCTCCGAGGTGCTGAACCTGCCGATCGAAGAGGCGCTCGAGTTCTTCGGCAACCAGCCGACCATCGCCCGTCACATGCAGACCCTGGTCGACGTCGGCCTCGGCTACGTGCGCCTGGGTCAGCCGGCCACGACGCTGTCCGGTGGCGAGGCCCAGCGCGTGAAGCTGGCCTCGGAGCTGGCCAAGCGGTCCACCGGTCACACCATCTACCTGCTGGACGAGCCGACGACGGGCCTGCACTTCGAGGACATCCGCAAGCTGCTGACCGTGCTGTCGCGACTCGTCGAGCAGGGCAACACGGTGCTGGTGATCGAGCACAACCTGGACGTCATCAAGACCGCCGACTGGGTGGTGGACCTGGGCCCCGAAGGCGGCCGAGGGGGTGGCACCGTCATCGCCGAGGGCCCGCCGGAGCTGATCGCGGCGACCGCGGACAGCTACACCGGGCAGTTCCTCGCACCGTTGCTCACGGGGCCGGCCCCGGCCACCGCGCCGCTGCCGACACGTGCGGCTGCCCGCAGTGCGCCGTCACGGGCCAAGCCGAACCGCGGCACGACTGCGAAGGCCTCACGCGCCAAGGCCACGTCCAAGCAGCGCTGACGAACCAGCACCGCTGCAGCGGCCGAAGGAGCCGAAAAGGCACTGGTCCCGGTCGCAGTGCGACCGGGACCAGAGCGGGATCGTTCGTTGCCGGGACCGGCTCAGACGCTGAGCAGGTCCTTGGCGCCGGTGTCGGCGCTCGGGTGGCGCAGCTTCGACATGGCACGGGCCTCGATCTGGCGGATGCGCTCACGGGTGAGGTTGAAGTGCTCGCCCACCTCTTCGAGGGTGCGGGGCTCACCACGGTCCAGGCCGAAGCGCAGGCGCAGGATCTCGCGTTCGCGCTCGTCGAGGGGCGACAGCAGGCGGCCGATCTCGTCGGGCAGCAGCGAGATGGCGGCCGCGTCGAACGGGGACTCGGCGCCACGGTCCTCGACCATGTCGCCCAGCTCGGCATCGCCGTCCTCACGCAGCGGCGTGGACAGCGACAGCGTGTCGGCGGCGAAGCGCAGGGTCTCGGTGACCTTCGCCTCGGGCATCTCCAGGTCGATGGCCAGCTCGGACAGCGTCGGCGGACGGCCCAGCGAGGTCTCCAGGCGCACACGGGCCTTCTGGAGACGCGAGAGCGTGTCGCCGGCGTGGACGGGCAGGCGGATGGTGCGGCCGGTGTTCGCGATGCCGCGGGTCAGTGCCTGACGGATCCACCAGGTGGCGTAGGTCGAGAACTTGAAGCCCTTGCGCCAGTCGAACTTCTCGACGGCGTGCATGAGGCCCAGGTTGCCCTCCTGGATGAGGTCCAGCAGGGGCAGGCCCGAGGCCTGGTACTTCTTGGCGATCGACACGACGAGACGGAGGTTCGACTGCACGAAGGTGCGCTCGGCCTCTTCGCCGGCGCGCACGAGCCGGCGAAGCTCCCGCTTGCGGGCGGGGGAGACGCTGGTGCCACCCTCCTCGAGCTCCTTGGCCGCGGCCGTACCGGCCTCGATGGCCTGGGCCAGACGGGCTTCGTCGTCCTTGGTCAGCAGGGGGTACTGGCCGATGTCGCTCAGATACATGCGAACGAGATCTTCTTCGTCACGTTCTGCTCGCTGATTCGCCAACTGAGATACCTCATTCACTGTGGGTCCACCCGACGGGCTGTCGGGTGAGGGGCGCGTCGGAACAGGCGAAACTGCCCGACGACCGAGATTCCATGATACGAGCCGTGTCAAGGGCGCCCGGTGGCGCCTAGCCCGACCATCGCTTCCCGTCAAATTGCACCAGTGTGAACACCAGCCGGACGGGAGATGTTCCTCCATTGTCCGGAGTTTGACGGCCAGGTCAACCGTGAAGTGGGTCACCCTCTCAGCTGACTTCAGGTCAGCACGGGGAGGGCGTCCCGTCAGGTGATCGCGAGCATGCGCTCGAGGGCCACCCGGGCCCAGTGCGCGGTCTCCTCGTCGACGGAGATCCGGTTGATGACCCGCCCGTCCACCAGGCTGTCGAGCGTCCACGCCAGGTGGGGTGCATCGATGCGGAACATCGTCGAGCACGGGCACACCAGCGGGTCGAGCGACACCACCCGCTTGTCGGGTGTCTCCGCATCCAGCCGCTGCACCAGGTGGATCTCGGTGCCCACGCCGATGACCGAGCCGGCCGGCGCAGCCTCGACGGCGCGGATGATGAAGTCGGTCGAACCCACCTGGTCCGCCATGGAGCAGACCTCGTGGGAGCACTCGGGGTGCGCCACGACGATCCCACCGGGGTGCTCGGCGCGGAACGCCTCGATGTGCGCGGGCTGGAAGCGCTGGTGCACCGAGCAGTGCCCCTTCCACAGGAGGAAGGTCGAGGACTTCACGGTGGCCTCGTCCAGGCCGCCCAGGTCCGCCCGGGGGTTCCACACCGCCATGTCGGCCTCGGTGAAGCCCATCTGGTGGCCGGTGTTGCGCCCCAGGTGCTGGTCCGGGAAGAAGAGCACCTGCGCGGCCTGCGGGCCGTCCGGGCGCTCGAGGGCCCACTCCAGCACCGCTCGTGCGTTGGTGGAGGTGCACACGGCGCCGCCGTGGCTGCCCACGAACGCCTTCAGGTTCGCGGCCGAGTTCATGTAGGTGATCGGCACGACCCGTTCGATGTCGGTCACCTCGGCCAGGCTCTCCCAGGCCTCCTCGACGCTGTCGATGTCGGCCATGTCGGCCATCGAGCAGCCGGCGTTCAGGTCCGGCAGCACGACCTGCTGGTGGTCACCGGTGAGGATGTCGGCGGCCTCGGCCATGAAGTGCACACCGCAGAACACGATGTACTCGGCCTCGGGCCGTTCCTTGGCCAGCACCGACAGGCGGAACGAGTCGCCCCGTGCATCGGCCCAGCGCATGACCTCGTCACGCTGGTAGTGGTGGCCGAGGATGAACAGCCGGTCGCCCAGGGTGGCCTTGGCCGCCGCGATGCGGTCGGCGAGCTCCACCTCGGACGCCTCGGTGTACCGCTCCGGCAGCGGTGACTGGAGTCGCAGCATGTTGTCGGGACCTCCTCGGCACACGGTCGCCCGTGAGCTGCTGAAGACTCCTGAGATTCAGCCGGTGGGGACAGCCTGGTCGCCACGCCACGGGGATGTCGGCCTCAGAAGTTGATGGTGCCGGAGACCAGGCCGGCGTCGATGAGCGTAGCCCGCCCATCGATGGGTGAACAGCAATCGACGCTGCGGTGTTCCCGCCGTGGCGCGCGGTTCCCGATCGGAGCGCGTCGGTGCCCCGCTGTAGGTTCACGTCGATGCTCGAACGACCGGCTGCAGGGACGATCCCCGACACCCCGGGCAGCTACCAGTTCAAGGACGCGGACGGCCGGGTCATCTACGTCGGCAAGGCGAAGTCCCTGCGCCAGCGGCTCTCCAACTACTTCCAGAACCCGCGCAACCTCCCGCCGCGCACCGCCCAGATGGTGGCCACCGCCGCCTCGGTCGAGTGGATCCAGGTCCACAACGAGGTCGAGGCGCTCCTGTTGGAGTACAGCCTCATCAAGCAGCACCGGCCGCGCTTCAACGTGCGCCTGGTGGACGACAAGAGCTACCCGTTCCTGGCGGTGACCCTCGCCGACGAGTGGCCCCGCGCCCAGGTCATGCGGGGCCGGCGACGCAAGGGGACCCGCTACTTCGGGCCCTACGCCCATGCGTACGCCATCCGCGACACGCTCGACGAGCTGCTCCGCACGTTCCCGGTGCGCACCTGCTCGGACGCCAAGCTCCGCCGCCACGAGCGGCTGGGCAAGCCGTGCCTGTTGTTCCACATCGAGAAGTGCTCGGGTCCGTGCGTCGGCGAGATCGACAAGCCCGCCTACGACCGTCTGGTCACCGAGCTCATGGAGTTCCTCGACGGCGACCACGAACCGGTGCTGCGCCGCCTCGAGACGCAGATGGCCGAGGCTGCGTCCGAGCTCGAGTTCGAGCAGGCGGCCCGCCTGCGCGACCGCCTCGCGACGGTGCGGCGGGCGATCGAGCGTCAGCAGATGGTGGGCGACCGCAACGAGGACGTCGACGTCATCGGGGTCGCCGAGGACGAGCTCGAGGCCGCCGCCCAGGTGTTCTTCGTCCGCAAGGGTCGTGTCGTGGGCCGGTTCGGCTTCATCCTCGACAAGGTCATGGACCTGACCGCCGAGCAGACCATGGCGGCGGTGCTCGAGCAGGTCTACGGCGACGAGCCGGCGGTCGGCTATCCCAAAGCGGTGCTGGTGCCCACGATCCCCGAGGACGTCGACATCTACACCGAGTGGCTGACCGAGAACCGGGGGAGCCGGGTCCAGATCCGCATCCCCCAGCGCGGCGCCAAGCGCGAGCTGGCCGCGACCGTCACCCAGAACGCCGCCGAGGCGTTCCACCGCCACCGCCTGCGGCGCTCGTCGGACCACAACAGCCGCGCCAAGGCGCTCAACGACCTGGAGCAGTACCTGGAGCTGCCCGCGGCCCCGTTGCGCATCGAGTGCTACGACATGAGCCACCTGCAGGGCACCGACTACGTCGGCTCGATGGTCGTGCTCGAGGACGGCCTGCCCCGCAAGTCCGAGTACCGCCGCTTCAAGGTCAACGTGCCCGGCAACGACGACTACGGGGCGATGGAAGAGGTGCTGACCCGTCGCCTGACCGCCTACGTCATCGACAAGGACAAGCCGGTGGCCGAACGAGGCAGGTTCGCGTACCCGCCGCAGCTGCTCCTGGTCGACGGCGGCAAGGGCCAGCTCGGCGTGGCCGTCAAGGTGCTCCAGGAGCTCGGCCTGGACGGCGAGATCCCCGTCGCGTCGCTCGCCAAGCAGTTCGAGGAGGTCTTCCTGCCGGGCCGCTTGCAGCACGTCGAGGTGCCCCGGGGCTCCGAGGCGCTGTTCCTGCTGCAGCGCATCCGTGACGAGTCGCACCGCTTCGCCATCAGCTACCACCGCCAGTTGCGCGGCAAGCGCATGACGGTCTCGGTGCTCGACGACATCCCCGGCCTGGGGGAGAAGCGCAAGCAGCGCCTCGTCAAGGAGCTGGGCGGCATCACCGCGGTCCGGGCCGCCGAGCTCGAGCAGCTGCAGGCGTTCAGCTGGCTGCCGGATTCGGTCGCGGCGGCGGTCTACGAGAAGCTGCACGCCGAACCCGCGTGAGCGCCGAGGAGCAACTCCACATGTCAGACCCCTGGGAGGAACATGCCGCGTGGTGGCAGCGCGAGTTCACCGACGGCGCGGACCTCGAGTACGTCGAGCAGATCCTCCCCCTGATCGTCGGGCCCCTCCCCGACGGTGGGCGCCTGGTCGACATCGGCTGCGGTGAGGGCCAGGTGGCCCGGCTCGGCGCGGCGCGGCGAGGGATGCAGGCCGTCGGGGTCGACGGCGCCCGGGCACAGGTGCTCGAGGGCCGCGCACGTGCCGGTGGGCCGCAGTACTGCCAGGGCTCGGCGACGTCGCTGTGCCTGCGCGACGGCTCCGTCGATGCGGCGGTCGCCTGCCTGGTGTTCGAGCACATCGACGACGTCAACGCGGCGATCGCCGAGGTGGCGCGCGTGCTGGCGCCCGGCGGCAGGTTCCTGTTGCTGTTGAACCACCCGTTGCTGCAGACACCGGGGAGCGGCTGGATCGACGACCAGGTGCTGGACCCGCCCGAGCAGTACTGGCGTGTCGGGCCCTACCTGGTCGAGGGCGACACGGTCGAACAGGTCGAGCCGGGGGTGTTCATCCGCTTCTACCACCGCCCGCTGTCGCGCTACCTGAACACCGCCGCCGACCTGGGCCTGCGGCTGGTGCGCATGGTGGAGCCGGCGCCGCCGCCGGGCTTCCTGTCCCAGTCCGAGGAGTACACCGACGCCGCGTCGATCCCCCGGCTGCTGTTCCTGCGCTTCGACCGCGACTGACCGCCGACGACGGCGGCGCCGTCCGGACGCGACGATGGGGCGGCGCCGGAGCGCCGCCCCATCGTTCGAGCTGACCGGTGGTGCAGGGAGAGGGGGACCCGCACCACCGATCACTGGCCCCGGAAGGGGCGGGGGATCAGGCCGGGCAGTCCGTCGAGGCGGCGGTGACGACGCCGTCGATGACGTGGATGATGCCGTTGGAGCCCTGGATGTCGACGTCGGTGATCGTGGCGCCACCGAAGAGCAGGTTCTCGCCCTCCTGGCTGATCAGGACCTTGCCACCGAGCGTCTCGACGCAGGTGCCCACGGCAGCGGTCGCCGCAGCGGAGTCGACCTCGCCCTGGATGACGTGCAGCTTCAGGATCTCGGTGAGGTCACCGGTGGGGTCGGCCAGCAGGGTGTCCAGGGTGCCGGCGGGCAGCGCCTCGAACGCGGCGTTGGTGGGTGCCATGACGGTGAAGGGGCCCTCACCGGAGAGGGTCTCGACCAGACCGGCCTCGGTCACGGCGGTGACCAGTGTGGAGAAGTCCTCGTTGCCGGCAGCGATGTCGACGATCGTCTCGGACTCCTCGGCCGCAGCCTCGGTGGTCGTGGTCTCCTCGGCCGCAGCCTCGGTGGTGGTGGTCTCGTCTGCCGACTCGTCGTCGGAGCACGCCGCGCCGACCAGCGAGAGGCCGAGCACGAGTGCTGCCGAGGTCATCAGGAATCGGTTCCGCATGGGTGTTCTCCTTGAAGTGGGGTACGGGGGACTCTTCGGGGGTCGTCCCCTGCGTGGATGCGCGCTGCCCGAACTTCTCCGGCCACGTTCGGAGACCGCGGCGCGCCGGTAGCCTTCGGGCATGGTCGAGTTCGTGGTCGTGACGGGGTTGTCGGGGGCGGGCCGCACCCAGGTGGGCAACACGCTCGAGGACCTGGGGTGGTTCGTCATCGACAACCTGCCCTCCGAGCTGACC
>JACDJC010003245.1_pt1 | contig 11953 bp, 13 predicted proteins | sample 7454191 | NCBI WGS metagenome assembly JACDJC01 (sample SAMN14253291, study PRJNA609438) | sludge metagenome | isolation source: sludge after 25d culture with pyrite and EDTA | collected 2018-12-20
CGGCAACAGCGGCGCGATGATCAACCACTCACGATCAGTCAATTCGTAACGGCGACGAGACATCAAAAGCCTCCCTTTCGAGAGGCCTTTGAATCATCAGCTCATTCAAATGCCAAGCAGTTTTATGAGTTTACGGCCTAGAACACAAAGATACCAAGACGACAGCTACGTGGGCCCGTCAGTTAGGAATCGAAGGAGACAGCTCCGGACACAAAGGCGCAATGGTCGACGTATATTTCTCATCGTTGACCGCCAAAATGCTCATGAGAATGCCAAAGGATTTTCCATTTTTCAATGACATAGCCGATCAACGCTATTCGGAAAGCCTTATCGTAGTCTTCGATAATGAGCTTACCCAGCATAAAACTCTAAAGTTCGTTGTTGCAAAAGTCACCGTACAGGAGTTTGTGAAATGGTTGTCGGGACACGACAATGGAAAGCAACCTACCGTATTCAAGCGTTGGGAAATTACTGAGCGGGATGGTTCGGCAATCGCGATCACAACGCATGCATTCCGCCATTGGCTCAACACTACCGCGCAGTTTCGAGGGATGAGCGAACTCGACATTGCAAAATGGAGCGGTCGCGAAGCATCTCAGAACAAAGCTTACAACCACGTATCGTCGGAAGAAACTCTGTCTCAGATAAGGCAGGCGCTTGATGACGGCAATACGATGGGACCGATGTTCGAAGCTGCCAGAGTGCAAGGCGTCAATCAGCCTGTTGATAGGCGCGAGTTCACCGAAGCGCAGATAGGGGCCGCACTCCTGAGTGATTTTGGAATCTGCGTCCATGATTATTCGCTACTTCCGTGCCAAAGCTTCGGCGATTGTTTGGGTTGCTCTGAGAACGTCTTCGTAAAGGGGGATGAAACGCACCGAGCTAAGATCGAGAAACGTCTTGCGCTAACCGAAATTCAATTGGCAGATGCTCTGGCTGCGATGGACGAAAAATACTACGGCGTAGATAAGTGGGTCGAAACACACCGACGTAGCATCGAGCGGATGAAACAGATGCTCGCATTCCATGATGATCCGTGTATTCCAGATGGGACCATTGTCAACCTGGCTGAGGTCTCCAACGATAGTGCCGTAGCGATGGCGATCCGCGACCGCCGTGCATTGAGGGATGCGGACGATAACATCGATCTGGATGATTATGACGATGTCGCACTGAACGACCTGATAATGACGATGGACGAGGATTGATGCGTGGCAGAATCTCGCCTTACAGATGCCGAGGTCGATAAGATCGTTACTATTTTGACCACCTGGCAGGGAAAACTAAGCTGGGAATTGCTCCTACAACGAGTTGCTCCTGTCCTGAAAAGACAGTTTACACGCCAAGGCTTGGACAAGCAGGTAACCATCAGCATCGCCTTCAAGCAGGCCAAAGACCGCACTAGAATCCGAGCCCTAAAGGGACCGAAAGTCCGTGACCCTGATCTGCCACCAGAATTGGCCGCCGCCCTACGGCGTATTGATAACCTGAAAGCGGAAGTCGACCTTCTGCACACAGAAAAAGATCGCTTACTGGAACGCTTCGCTACCTGGCTATACAACGCCCGGAGCCGTGGAATATCGGAATATGACCTAAATCAGCCACTGCCAAAAGTTGACCGCGATAAAAGTGAGCGCGACCCGAAGCCGAAAATCAAAGGCAAACGACCACTTTGAATCCGTCATACATCGTGCCGTTTGCATACGTAAGCAAGTCGGTGACGCCTCCTTGAAGCAAAGAGTGTGTTGAAATAGAGCCTCAAAAAGGTTGTCGTGCGATCGAAGGTGCTCCCGTTCCAAGGCCCTCAAATTAACGGCTGAGCTGCATTTCGGCCAACAGTTAGCAGGACGGCTATCGAAAATATTGTGCAATTTGAACAGCAATTAAATTCTAACTGCAGAGATAATATTCATATAGAGCATTTTTCCTTTTGCACCGGCAACAAGTCACTTATTATTCTAGAGAAATTACCCGATCTCAACAAGTAGTCTCCAGTTAAATCCATTTCGTCCCTGTTCCCATGTATAGCCAAATGGATTGCAAATAATCCGACTTCGGCCAATCTGCACGTCGAATGCATGATGTGTATGCCCGCAGATCCACAGCGCAGGTGCTCGTTCGGAGTGAAGGATGTCATCGAAGGCATCTGATCCGCACGCAAACAAATAGTTGCCGATTGAGTGTGCATAGACTGGTGGTGTGCAATCGGAGTGTGGCATGTGATGTGTGAGAACAACCGTGGGACCAGTAAAATGTTCTGTTAGTTTTTGCCGAATGTAAGCGGCATCTGACAGGTGTAGATCGAGCATATTTTCGGGCGTGAATGACTTCCCGTTTTTCAAGCGGATCGCACGGAAGTCATTCAGTATTGCTCGCGCTTCTTGCATTCGCCGCGCTAGATCAGACTTCTTAGAGAGGTTCATCTGAAAATCGACCCATAGGCTCGCGCCAATAAATCGAATGTTGTCGATAATCACCTCGTCTTGATCAAGGCAGTAAAACCGCTGCGGCCATTGCAGAGAAAGGGTTTCGATTGCCTTGATGGTCTGCCTGTCGCTTTCAAGCGAGCGTTCTCGATCATTTATGAGCCACTTGTTTTGGTAGAATTCATGATTTCCAGGCACATAAATAATCGGCTTTTCAAAGCGTCTGATCAAGAATTCTAACGTGATGTGAAGATCAGGCGCTGCGTTGAGATCGCCAGCGATTATTATCAAATCGCATTCTGGCGCGTTCTCACGCGACGGATAGTCGACTTCTTGCAGTTCATGGTGGACGTCAGACCAGATCCAAAGTTTCATTCCCTTATCCCCTTTGTTGTCCGCAATTGCCGACAGTTCTCATGCCAGATTTCCTCTGGCAGGCGTTGACGTCTTTCAGCTGGTACGCAGCGAAACTCAAACTGCGATGTCAGTCGACGACGTGCAGCACGATGTACGTTTTTCTCAATTACCGATGTCTTTTTGGCCCAGTCGGTAAAAGCGGCTGAAAGTTCTCGCGTAGTTTCTGTCGAGATCGAGTAGCCAAAGTTCTGAAGTGATGCCATTAGGCACGATTTGTCCGAGCCGAGGATGTTCGAATAATACACCCTCTAGGCAAGTTGCGCGGCGTGCGCTGAGCTTCCAGCAAGTTATTGCTGGAGAATTTGAAAGTTGGCGCTCATCTGGATGGTCACCGTTGAATATGCGTTCAAGATCCGTGACCAAGGCCTTCAGCATATCGATTTCGATTTCCAGTTGTTCGCGATTGTATTTTCCGTTTTTGATTATGACAGCCATAATAAGATCCTGGAGAATGAAGAAATGAGGGGCCATGCGGGCGCGCGACAACGCACCCGTGGATTGGCGTTTCTTGAATTTCAACGTGTTTGATTGATGGATGCTGCGAGCAGACGCTGAACCGTTAAGCGTGGAGCATGCAACAGTCGCAAAATGGCTCAGGAACCCCGATTACAGAGCTCGATCAGGAACGAGTGTTTGAAAGTGCAAAGGTTTTGCTCGTTTCAGTTCTTCGTGCGCCAAGCGATGAAAGATCGAATTGAGCTGTCGATGCTTTTCCATCTCACTGCCGGAAAGGCTGTTACTAAACCAAAAGCTCAGCATGTGTCTTTGCTGTCTCTGTATTTCCAGCACGTGTTGTGCAGTACCCGATCTACCAGTTAGCTGATCCAAATCATGAAGAGCCCACACGCCCTCTAAATACTTCGTCTCATTAAGTAATGGGTCTATCGTGACGAACTCTGTCCGTTCTATCTCAACGCCGAAATACTGTGTTCCAATTCGCGGCAAAAAGCTTGCAAGCTTAGCTTTATCTTCTTCCCACTGGATTTGCGCACTTCGTTCATTGCCAATCCCGTATGCGATATGAATATAACGCAAGCATTTTTGTTGCAAATCGTAAACGATGAGATCGAACGCAAAGCCGCCTGATAAATAAGTCGGCGTCAGAGAAGGCTGATAGTGCATAATGCCCTCGGCTTCTTCCGAAAGAGCGCCCACCAATTTTCTCATGCTACTGGATGATATTGGAATTCCTGACGTTGTCGTGGAAGTTCTTTCATCAGCGACCGAAATTATACTCTCAAGGTAACCAATGATTTTTTCTCCTTCGCTCCAGATTGCGTAACGAAAATATTCGTCGACACGCTCCGTACTCTGAGGATCGCGTTCTTGCTTGTTAATGCGATTGTGAAGTTCACTTAGCTGCAATGCCGCATTCAATCCACGTCCTGGATGCCGTCGTGGAACTTCATTTTTCATGAGAATAACATGACCGATTGGGGAGTTTTCAGACATAAGTTCTCCTGTCCGGCACATGGGCTACATGCGCCAAATTCGATGTGAAACCAGTTTAAACGATGACGTCATCGACGGACAAAAAGGGGCAATCCGCCTAATCATCAAATCTTTAACTCACTGATTCGGTGTCTGTGTGAGCAATAATCTGGCTTATGTCAGAATTGCCAGAAATAGGCAATTAAATTCCTAAATATGGCAAATAAATACCGATTTAAGGCAAATTAGGGGGTGTAGCAGTTGCATACTCCCTGAATTAAAAGAAAAGGATGGATATACCGATTGCACTTTTGCGAGCCGCAAGACTCGCACTCGATTTAAGTCGAGAAGAGCTCGCCGCAGAAGCGGGGGTAAGCGTGCGGACTATCGGAAGCTTTGAAAGAAATGCAGGCGTAAAAATTGAAACTCAGCGGAAAATCCAATCAGCTCTGGAACGAAAAGGTGTAACCTTTATTTATAGAGATAAATCCAAGGGCTTCGGTTTAATAATGCCGAAAAGCTGGCCTTCATAAACTTTAATTTATTTTAGCTTTTTCATAAAAAATCGCCGCCCTTAATTTTTATGGGCCGCCAAACGTAATGCTCGTGAGTACGTTCAAAATCTGGCCATTCCAATGTCGAATTACAATTGGTGGAGTCGCAGGTCGTGCATTTAAACTTGAGGGTATAGGGGTTGCTTCCGTGGCCAAAGATCGATGCGAGATCGCTGGCCAGAAACCGGGCACTCCGTTTGCAGGTACGGCACTCGGCCATTACGAACAATCGATGCCGTGAAGCCTGTCCAAGTGTTTTAATCGTGCTTGTCATGCACTAGGTATAGAACAAAACAGGAACTCAGATAAAGGACTATTCCGACGAACCAATTAGATCTGCGACCAATCGCGGTACAAATTCGCGAGCTGTCCGACCTGCACCGATTAATGTCGCAGAAGCCGCACCTGTCCAGTTGCCATAACCAGCAAGCCATAGCCGAGGCTCTTTGATGGATCGTTGTTCAATGACTTGAACCCGCCCGTTCGGTTCAACAACGCCGAGGGGTTTCAGGTGATCCGTTGCAGGGCGAAATCCTGTGCACCAGATTACCGCGTCGATTTTTGTCTCTGTTTGGTCAGCCCAAACGACACCATCTTCTGTAAATTGCTTAAAGGGGCGTACGGCGTTCAATACGCCTCGGTCCCGCGCGGCTTTTACCGGAGCGACCATAATAATGTCCCCAATTGTCGTATTGGCGTCGACATCTCCCCGTACGCGTGCACTGGCGTTTTCAAAAAGCACTCGGCCGTCAATTTCGTCAGGCAGAAACACTGGCGGCGTCAGTGTCACCCAAATTGTTTCTGCGACGGTACTTAAATCAGCGAGAATTTGTGCCCCTGAATTGCCTCCGCCAACAATAAGCACACGCTGGCCAGCAAAATCATCGGCAGTTTCATAATGTGCAGAATGAATCTGAACGCCTGAGAACAGGTCCTTGCCGGGGTAGTCGGGGACAAACGGTTTCGACCATGTCCCAGTGGCACTGATAACCGCATGGCAGGTTCGGCTCGATCCATCCGCCAATGTAACCCGAAGAATATCATTTTCACGGGTGACAGATTCTACCTTGTGTGGGCGTTCGACAGGAAACTTATAGCGTTCCTCATAACGCTGAAGGTAGCTGATCACTTCATCGCGCGTAGGATAACCATCTGATTCCCGACTGGGAGGCATCAGCCAGCCAGGGAGCGAACTGAAACTGGCAGGCGAAAAAAGGCGCAGAGAATCCCATCCATGCAGCCATGCCCCGCCTGGTTCATTGCCGTCATCCAGGATAGTGAATTCTACTTCAGCACGGCGGAGATAGTACGCAGCGGCAAGCCCGGTTTGACCTCCACCGATTATGATCACATCGTGATCGATTTTCGGGCTAACCATGGGTACCGGAGTATTCAGATTTAATGTCACGCTACCTATCCCCGCCAATGTACCATTACAAAGACAATCAATTGCAAAACGGCTTATGATGCCACCTTGGCTAATCGGGCATTTTCAGCCTCATTTTCCAGTCGGACCAATAACCCGAAGGCAATGAGCGAGGATACGCTACAAACAATAACGATTGCGAGCGCCGCCTTTACACCCAAATGCCCCATTGCGAATGCCATCGCAAATGGAGCCATTGCTGACACAATAAGCCGTGCCGACATTATTTTACCCTGCATTGCGCCATATCCTTCGCTTCCGAACAGCGAAAGAGGCAACGTCCCTGACACTATACTGAAGAGGCCGTTACCAAAGCCGAACAGACAGGCAAATATTAACGCCGCAGCTATGAATGGAGCGCCGAGCATCAGGCAGGTGACTGCAAGCGCCATTAGTGAGGAAGAAATGATCGCGAGTTTGATCGGAGCAAGGTTCTTGCCGCCGATCATGTTTATCAGACGGCTGGTCACCTGGGATGGACCAAACATCGCCCCTATCAAGGCTGCCGATCCTGCAAGACCAAGGCCTTTCAACATCGGAATCATATGAACGAGGATAGCTGCTGCGATCAACGATTGAAACGAAAGACCGATTAGCAGGTACATGAAACCTCGCCGACGAAAAAGCCTTGGCAGCGTCCCTTCAGTTATCGTGCGCGATCCATTCGCCGAACTTGTACGTGCTTTCGACGCGAGATTTCGCGCTAGCCAAAAGTGAACAGGCATACAAAGAGCGAAGTGAAGACATGCGAACAGCAGATAAATTTGCTGCCATGTCAGCCATTGCTGAAGAGAGGTGGTGATCGGCCAAAAGATTGTCGAGGCAAATCCTGCAATCAAAGTCAGGTAAGTGATGCTGCGCTGTGCAACCGTTGGTGCAAGTTGCACCAGAAGAACAAAGGCCGCGCCGTACTGTACCAGGTTCGCGGCCACTTCGATAAGCGTCAGGGTTGCTGCGAATGTGACCGCATTCGGTGAAAAGGCACTGGCGACCAATGCAGTGGCCGCTATTATTGAGCCAACGGTCATCACGCGACCTGCACCGAGGCGATCAATTAGACGTCCCATCCAGGGTGCCAGGAAGCCCCCCGTCAGGAGAGCGACCGACAACGCTCCGAATATCCATTCATTCGAAACAGAGAAATCTTGCGCCATAGATGGCGCAAGAATGCTGAAGGAATAATATAATGTGCCGTAGCCAATATTCTGGGTCAGTCCTAGACCGACAATGGCGGCGATAGGAAGCCGTTGGACGCTCATGATGATTTTATCGCCATAGTTTTACAGTTTAACGGCGTCAAAGAACTAAACCTGCATCATGCACAACATTGCGAGTTAGTTGGGTCACAGCAGGAACTGGCTCCTTTTATTTGCTCTGCCAGCCACCGATCTCTGGGTTTGCAGCTGGAAGGACGTGCCGTTAAAGCCACTTCAAAGGTACCCTTGGTCAGAAGCGGTGCAGTTGCGTAATAAAGTGCCATGGGCCGCTTTCCATCGCTGACTTCAAATGTGAGCCTGGCACCAGGTTCCAACTGGACGTGCTTCGATACTTTGTGAATGATTGCCGCGAATTTCGCCGCTGGCATATGGCTTCTGTCATCTTCGTCTATGTCCCAGAGCTGAACAAACATCTCTGACCATGCTTCCGGATTAGCGCCACAATCCAGAGCAGAGAACTGACCTGCCTTGACTTCGGTAACATGATAGCCGGGTTTCGTTGGATGCCCTTCATAGAAGAACACCAACGGTGCCTCTGGAGCTTCTTGCAATCCATTGAGGAGATCGTCGAGGCTGATTTCAGGCGATACGCTCTTGTCGATTACGTTCATGTTCGGTATCCTCGATTCAATAATTCAAGGATTGTTGAAATATGGATGACCGTCAAGCTCTTTTATCATTTGCAGCACTCTCACAGGAAACGCGTCTTGGCATTGTCCGAACACTGGTCGTTGCTGGACCAGAGGGACTGGCCGCAGGAGCAATTGCGGAACGCATGGGCGTATCTCCGTCAAATGTCAGTTTTCATTTGAAAGAACTGGAAAGGGCGGGATTGATATCGCAACGGCGTGAGTCACGTTCGCTCATCTATGTCGCCAATTATCAATCCATGGCCGATCTCATCAAATTTCTGATGGAGGACTGTTGCGCGGGCGATCAGATCATTAAGGCGACTGTGGAGGAACCAGATGGCTGCTGTACGTCCGGGCAGGAAACGGAAGCTGGGTCACTTCGCTGAAGCAGACCTCATTTGTTTCAAAATGGCTGGAATATTGAGCGCTCGCACAACAGGATGTCTTGCGAGACGCTCAATCTATTTCTGAATTCAGATTGATTTCAACGAAACACGCTTTTCGAGTTTGGCCGCTTCTTCCTTGCGCTCGCTATATCGGTCTGTGAGATGATCCGAGATGCCACGCGTCAGAAGTGTAAACTTCATCAGTTCTTCCATCACATCGACCACGCGATCATAGAACGACGAAGGTTTCATCCGTCCAGCGTCGTCAAATTCCTGCCATGCCTTTGCGACGGATGACTGGTTTGGAATGGTGATCATTCGCATCCAGCGCCCCAGAATGCGCATCTGATTGACAGCGTTGAAGCTCTGCGATCCGCCTGAAACCTGCATCAATGCCAGAGTTCGGCCCTGCGTCGGACGAATTGCTCCGCCCGGCAAAGGAATCCAGTCGATCTGCGATTTCATGACGGCGCTCATGGCTCCATGACGTTCTGGACTGGTCCAGACTTGCCCTTCTGACCAAAGCATTGCCTCACGCAATTCCTGAACCTTCGGATGCTCTGCCGAACCGTCGTCTGGCAAGGGAAGACCATTGGCATGAAAGACACGCGTTTCTGCCCCCATCGCATCAAGAAGGCGCTGCGCTTCCAGCGTCAGAAACCGACTGTAGGAGCGATCACGAAGTGAGCCATAGAGCAAAAGGATACGAGGCTTATGCTTTGGAAAGTCGGCGCGTAGTGAATCCAGGTTAGGCAATGCGAAGGAATTTTGATCGAGGTTCGGCAGGTCCATGTCAGCGAGACTTTCTTTCATAGGTGATGACTTCTCCGTCCTCTTTGGTGAATGACGACACTGGGTTTTCCAGAATGTCGAGAACCAGTTCTGACGGACGGCACAGTCTGGTGCCAAGTGGCGTTTCCACGATTGGACGATTGATCAGAATAGGATGTGCCATCATGAAGTCGACCAGTTCATCATCGGTCCATTTGGGATCGGACAATCCCAGCTCGGCATATGGTGTGCCTTTCTCACGAAGGAGCTGACGCGGTGTCATCGCCATTGCTTGAAGCAGTTCGACCAGTCGTTCTCGTGACGGCGGATTTTGCACATACTCAATGATGACAGGCTCTTCGCCGCTGGCACGGATCAAGGCCAATGTGTTACGAGACGTGCCGCATTTCGGATTGTGATAAATCGTAACAGACATCAGAGTTTTCCTGTTTCAGTGACTGGCTTTTGATTGGCACCGCGTTCGTACCACCCCTTTGAGCGGTTCACGATCCAGACGACCGAGAGCATGACGGGCACTTCAACAAGGACGCCAACCACTGTTGCAAGCGCCGCACCAGATGAGAAACCGAATAGGCTGATTGCGGCTGCTACTGCCAGTTCGAAGAAATTTGAAGCACCAATCAAAGCCGAGGGACCGGCGACGCAATGTTGCTCGCCTGAAATGCGATTCAACAGATAAGCGAGGCCAGAGTTGAAATAGACCTGGATGAGGATCGGGACGGCCAGCATCGCAATGATCATAGGCTGTGCGATGATCTGCTCTCCTTGAAATGCGAATAGCAGAACAAGTGTCGCCAAAAGCGCAATCAGGGACAGAGGCTGTAGTGTTCTGAGCATTACATCGAAAGCTCGTTCTCCACCGCTGGCGAGAATACTTCTGCGCAGGATTTGCGCGATAATCACCGGAATGACGATATAGAGGACAACCGACAGAACGAGCGTATTCCACGGGACAGTAATTGCCGACAGTCCGAGCAGTAGTCCGACGATAGGGGCAAATGCCACAACCATGATCGCATCGTTCAGTGCGACCTGCGACAGCGTGAAATGCGGCTCGCCCTTGGTCAGGTTGGACCAGACGAACACCATTGCCGTGCAAGGGGCGGCTGCCAGAATAATCAGTCCAGCAATGTAGGAATCGATCTGGTCTGCAGGAAGATAAGGGCGAAACAGCCAGCCGATAAATAGCCAACCGAGAAGTGCCATAGAGAACGGTTTGACGGCCCAATTGATAAAGAGCGTGACGCCGATGCCACGCCAGTGCTCAGTGACCTGTCTCAATGCGCTGAAATCGATCTTCAGCAACATGGGGATGATCATAAGCCAGATAAGGATGGCGACTGGAATGTTGACTTTGGCGACTTCAGCAGAGCCGATTGCATGAAATAGTGTCGGAAAGAAATGTCCAAGAGCTACGCCTGCAACAATGCAAAGAGCCACCCAGATAGTCAGATAACGTTCGAATGTGGACATCAGTTATTCTCCACATTTGTCTGTGTGCTACCTTCCATGGTGCCGATTTCTTTCAGGTGATTTTGAAGCGCCATGCGGTCTATCGTGGCGTGGGGAAGGCTCAGGAATGCTGATATTCGGTTCTTCAGAAAGCGGGCCGCCTGTGCAAAGGCGCGCTGTTTTTCTGCGTCATTTCCTTCGGCAGCGGCAGGGTCTTCGATGCCCCAGTGGGCTGTCATCGGATGTCCGATCCAGACAGGGCAGGCTTCTCCGGCAGCGTTGTCACAGACCGTGAAAATGAAATCCATCTGAGGGGCGTCGGCACCTGAAAACACGTCCCAGCTTTTTGAACTCAGGTTCTCCGTAGAATAGCCGAGAGCGTCCAGCTCCTTGATTGCGAGAGGATGAACGTCGCCTTTTGGCTGACTACCAGCCGAATAGGCGTGAAAACGCCCTTCACCGTCCTTGTTCAGAATTGCTTCGCCCAAAATTGAGCGTGCGGAATTGCCCGTGCACAAGAAGAGCACGTTGTATACATGGTCAGTCATTTGATTAGTCCGTTAGACGAGGGCCAAAATCATCGAGAATAGTTCATTGCGTTGCCGCTTTTGGTTCGCAGCACGGTGTCAGGCTTTCAATTAAAGGCGCACAAAGTTTCGCATTGCCACCACAACAGTCGTTGATCATGAAAAGCGTCAGCTCTCGAAAACGGTCAAGATCAGCGCGATAGATGATCGAACGGCTTTGACGTTCGCCCCTCACAAGTCCAGCGCGAGACAATGTCGCCAGATGCGCAGACATTGTGTTCTGCGGAACATCCAGCATACGCGCCAGTTCACCGGCAGGAATGCCCGCAGGTTCGTGCTTCACCAGCAGGCGAAATGTATCGAGCCGAGTTGATTGAGCGAGGGCAGCCAGTGCCGCAATTGCATCTTCGTTTTCCATATATCCAGAATAACGGATATATTAACGTTGTCAACCTGAACTGAAAAATTTTAGATTCCCAGCGTCGTTGGTAGTCGAACGTGACGCTATTTTGCCAACTGGGCCGCTAACCCGCCCCACAGTGATGCCTCCCGCTAGGCCGTAGACTCATTACGACTGACACCAGATGCGTGCCGCGACGAGTTTGACGGCGGCGAGATAGTTGGCGGGGTCTTTATCGTATCGTGTGGCGATACCCCTGAAGTGTTTGATGCGGTTGAAGAAACGCTCGACGA
>JACDJC010003246.1_pt1 | contig 11951 bp, 12 predicted proteins | sample 7454191 | NCBI WGS metagenome assembly JACDJC01 (sample SAMN14253291, study PRJNA609438) | sludge metagenome | isolation source: sludge after 25d culture with pyrite and EDTA | collected 2018-12-20
CGGGACGGCAGACTGTCAGGCGCACGTTGACAAGGGTCGACGGTATATTATCATAATATACAACATGATCGACCTTGACCGGATCGCGGGCTTCGACTGGGACGACGGCAACAGCCGCAAGAGCGCGGACAAGCATGGCGTCAGTGCCGCGGAAGCGGAAAACATTTTCTTCAACGAACCGCTGATCCTGACCGAAGACGCAAGACACAGCCAGAAGGAACAGCGGTTCAACGCGCTGGGAAGGACGATCGAGAACCGGTTGCTGCACGTCACTTTCACCCTCAGGCAGAACGGCACGATCATCCGGGTGATATCGGCGCGCGACATGCACCGAAAGGAGCGCAAGATCTATGAGCAAGCTTAAGCCCATCCCCGCCTTCAAAAGCGAGGCGGAAGAACGACGGTTCTGGGAAACTCACGATTCCACCGATTACGTCGATTGGAGCAAGGCGCAGCGCGTGCGCTTTCCCAACCTCAAGCCGACCACCACGGCGATCTCGCTGCGGCTGCCGGTGAGCCTCCTGGAGCAGATCAAGATCGCCGCCAACAAGCGCGACGTGCCGTATCAGTCGCTGATCAAGATGTGGCTTGCGGAGAAGGTGGAGTGAGGTCCGGCCCCAGATGCCGCCGGAGATTCCGGTCGTTCCCGACAATGCACATCGCGCGTTGACTACGTCGCAACAGATACAGTCGTCATGCGCGGGGCTTGACACGCGCATCCATGCCTTCTTTCGATTAAAGATAAGACGTGGATGGCCGGGTCAAGCCCGGCCATGGGCGAGCCCTTGTATTGCAGTTCCCTACTTCACCGCCACCATGAACAGCCGCGGGAAGCGCAGCAGCACCCTGCCGTCGGCCTGCGGCAGGTAGCTTGCGGCGATCCGCGCGCGGTAGGCGTCGAGGAAGTCGCGGCGCTGCGCTCCCTCCAGCGGATCAAGGAACGGGCGCAGGCCGGTGCCCTTGACCCATTCGATGATGCCGGCGGCGTCCTCGAGCACGTGGTTGTAGACCGTGTGCCAGATATCGAGATTGCGGCAGAGCGGGCGCAGCGCGTCGTAATAGACGCCCGGCGCAGGCAGACCGTCGCGCGCCTCCGCCGCATGCGCGAGCTTGTCGCGGAACGGCGGCAGCCGCGCCACCTCGCGCATCAAGACGTGCGACGGCTCGTCGAGGTTGTCGGGCATCTGCACCGCGAGCGCGCCGCCCTCCGGCAGCGCGGCGAGCAGGCGCTCGAGCTGCGCGAGATGGTTCGGCACCCATTGGAACACCGCGTTGGCGAACAGCACGTCGGTGCCGGCCGGCATCGCCCAGTGCGCGATGTTGGCCTCGATGAAGGTCGCGTCCGGCAGCCGCTCGCGCGCCTGGCGCAGCATGTCGGCGGAGGTGTCGACGCCGGTGAGGCGCGCCTGCGGCCAGCGCCGCGCCAGAAGCTCGGTGGAGTTGCCGGGGCCGCAGCCGAGATCGACCACGCGCTGTGCCTCGACCACCGGCACCTGCGCCAAGAGATCGCGCGCCGGCCGCGTGCGCTGGTCCTCGAACTTCAGATACTGTTCCGCGTTCCAATCGGCCATGGCGCCGTCCTTACCATTCCGCGGCCGCCGACATAAGGCAAAATCGAACCGGCGCCATATGTCACATCCGCCGGAGCAGCTACCGCGTCAGCTTCTTGTATTTCAGCCGGTGCGGGATGATCGAATCCTGGCCGAGACGGCGCATCTTGTCCGTCTCGTAGTCCTGGAAGTTGCCCTCGAACCATTCGACATGGCTGTCGCCCTCGAAGGCGAGGATATGCGTCGCGATGCGGTCGAGGAACCAGCGGTCGTGGCTGATGATGACGGCGCAGCCGGCGAAATCCTCCAGCGCCTCCTCCAGCGCGCGCAGCGTGTCGACGTCGAGGTCGTTGGTCGGCTCGTCGAGCAGCAGCACGTTGGCGCCGGACTTCAGCATCTTGGCGAGGTGCACGCGGTTGCGCTCGCCGCCGGACAGCGCGCCCACCTTCTTCTGCTGGTCGGCGCCCTTGAAGTTGAACGCCGAGCAGTAGCCGCGCGAGTTCACTTCCTTCTTGCCGAGCAGGATCAGGTCGTTGCCGCCGGAGATTTCCTCCCACACGGTCTTCTTGCCGTCGAGCGCGTCGCGCGACTGGTCGACATAGCCGAGCCGCACGGTCTCGCCGACGGTGATGGTGCCGGCGTCGGGCTTCTCCTGCCCGGTGATCATGCGGAACAGCGTGGTCTTGCCGGCGCCGTTGGGGCCGATGACGCCGACGATGCCGCCGGGCGGCAGCTTGAAGGTGAGGTTGTCGATTAGCAGGCGGTCGCCGAAACCCTTCGACAGGCCGTCGAAATCCACCACATTGGCGCCGAGCCGCTCCGCCACGGGGATGACGATCTGCGCAGTCTGGGTCTGCTTCTCGCTGGCCTTGGCGAGCAGGTCCTCGTAGCGCTGGTAGCGCGCCTTGGACTTGGCCTGCCGCGCCTTGGGAGACGCCGCGATCCACTCCTGCTCGCGCGCCAGCGTGCGCTGATGCGCCGCTTCCTCGCGGCCTTCCTGCTCCAGCCGCTTCTGCTTCTGCACCAGCCACGACGAGTAGTTGCCCTCGTAGGGGATGCCGCGGCCGCGGTCGAGCTCGAGAATCCAGCCCGTCACGTTGTCGAGGAAGTAGCGGTCATGGGTGACGATCAGGATCGCGCCGGGATAGTTGCGCAGATGCCCTTCCAGCCACGACACACTCTCCGCATCAAGGTGGTTGGTCGGCTCGTCGAGCAGCAGGAGATCGGGCTGGTCGAGCAGCAGGCGGCACAGCGCAACACGGCGCTTCTCGCCGCCGGAGAGCTTGGCGATGTCGGCGTCGTCCGGCGGGCAGCGCAGCGCGTCCATCGCCTGATCGACCTTGCTGTCGAGATCCCACAGGCCCTGGGCCTCGATCTCGTCCTGCAATTTGGTCATCTCGTCGGCGGTCTCGTCCGAGTAGTTCATCGCGAGCTCGTTGTAGCGGTCGAGGATCGCCTTCTGCTTGGCGACGCCCTCCATCACGTTCTCGCGCACGCTCTTGGCGGGATCGAGCTGCGGCTCCTGCTCGAGATAGCCGACGCGCGCACCCTCGGCGACCCACGCCTCGCCGGTATAGTCCTTGTCGATGCCGGCCATGATGCGCAGCAAGGTCGACTTGCCCGAGCCGTTGACGCCGAGCACGCCGATCTTGGCGTCGGGGTAGAACGACAGGTGGATGTTATCGAGCACCTTGCGGTTGGGCGGATAGGTCTTGGACAGACCCTGCATGAAGTAGACGAACTGGCGAGCCATCGTGATCCCTGGAAAGCGGTCCTGAAAAGCCTTGAGGCGTGCGGGGAATTTTGCTGCCGCTGATGTAGCGGCGGGAACCGCAAAGGGCAACCGCCGCGCCCCGTCCGGTCACCATTTGGAAAGCCTGAGCAGCGGAATTTGCGCGGTTTCCGCGGCAAACACCGCTTTTTAAGCGTTTCGGGCGGACGCTTCGGCCGCCGTGAACCGCGCCGCGCGCCGGCGTGACCAACGGACGCGCCTCAAGACCATCGTCGAGCAGAAGTTATGACGACGCAGACCCCCTCGCTCCACCCCGCCCTCGCCTCCCGTACCGCCGCCGCGCCCGGCCCGGCCGGCACGACATTCGCCGCGTTCTGGCGCGCCTTCTTCAAGGCGGCGTTCAATCCCTATCGCCCGGAGCGCCATTACATGCGCGGCCCCGGTCCCGCCTGCGCGGCGAAGCGGGGAAAGCAGGCGTAGCCAGCAACCGATAGTACCCGCGCCCTTGTGCGCGGCCGCGCCGCGCGCCAGCATGCCTTCCCCACACGACCGGAGAGCCCGCATGCGCCACCGCTGCGCCATCCTCGACGACTACCAGAACGTCGCGCTGACCCTCGCCGACTGGCCGGCGCTGCGGGAGCGCGTCGACGTCACCGTCTTCACTGCGCCGTTCGCCACGCCGGATGACGCCGTCGCGGCGCTGAAAGACTTCGACATCATTTGCGCCATGCGCGAGCGCACGCCGTTCCGCGCCGACACGGTGGCGGCGCTGCCGCAACTGAAGCTGCTCGTCACCTCCGGCACGCGCAACGCCGCCTTCGACATGGAGGCGCTGAAGACGCGCGGCGTCACGGTATGCGGCACCGGCGGCTTCGGCAACGCCACGGCGGCGCTCGCCATCGGCCTTATTCTGGAGTTGACCCGCCACATCGGCCGCGAGAACGCGCGCATGCACGCGGGCGAGCCATGGCAGATCACCATGGGGCAGGATCTCGAGGGACTGACGCTGGGCGTCGTCGGGCTCGGCAAGCTGGGAACGAAAGTCGCCACTATCGCCCGGACGCTCGGCATGGACGTCATCGCCTGGAGCCAGAATCTCACGCCGGAGGCCTGTACGGCCGCAGACGTCGGCTACGCCACCAAGGAGGAGCTGTTCGCCCGCGCCGACATCGTCAGCATCCATGTCATCCTCAGCAAGCGCACCCGCGGCCTCGTCGGCGCCGCCGACCTCGCGCGCATGAAACCGACCAGCTATCTGGTGAACACCGCGCGCGGGCCGATCGTCGACGAGACCGCGCTGTTTGAGGTGCTGCGGCGGCGCAAGATCGCCGGCGCCGGCCTCGACGTGTTCGCGCAGGAGCCGCTGCCCGTGGACCATCCGCTGCGCGCGCTCGACAACGTGGTGCTGACGCCGCACCTCGGCTACGTCACCGCGCAGAACTACCGCCGCTATTACGGCGACATGGTCGAGAACATCGCGGCCTGGCTCGACGGCAAGCCGGTGCGGGTGCTGGAGTGAGGAGCATGCGCTCATTCGTCATTGCGAGGCGCATCGCGCCGAACTCGCAATGACGAAAAGGATTCTACGCCGATGTCCTAGCGGATCGTCACCGGCGCGGGCAGCGGCGGCACCACCGTCGGTCCCTGGACCGGCGCGCCGCCGGCAGCGGTGCGCGGCGCGACGCCGGCAGAGGCCGCCGGCTGCGCGGAAGCCGTCACCGGCGGCTTGCCGCCCGGCAGCACCACCACGCGGGTACCGACCTTGACGCGCTCGAACAGATCCGTGACGTCCTCGTTCAACATGCCGAAACAGCCGGACGACACGAACTGGCCGATGGTGGATGGTTGGTTGGTGCCGTGGATGCGATACACCGTGTTGCCGAGATACATGGCGCGCGCGCCGAGCGGATTGCCGTCGCCGCCGGCCATGAAGCGCGGCAGGTAGGGCTGGCGCTCGATCATCTCGGCCGGCGGATGCCAGTCGGGCCACTCCGCCTTGCGGGTGATCTTCTGCACGCCGCTCCAGGTGAAGCCCTCGCGACCGACGCGGATGCCGTAGCGGATCGCGCGGCCGTTGCCGAGAATGTAGTAGAGCTGGGTGTTCGCGGTATCGACGACGATGGTGCCGGCGGGCTCCTTGGTCGGGAACAACACCTCCTGGCGGCGCAGGTGCGCCGGCAATTCCTTGCGCGGGCCGGTTTCCGGCTGGTCCTCCGGCGGCAGAGCCGACAGCACCATGGGCTGGCCGTCGCCGGCCACGGCGCCCGGCGCCTGCACGGCGCCGGTCGGGCCGCCGTCGATCGCGCCCGGCGGACGCGGCGGACCGTCGGCGCCAGCCGGCGCGCGCTCGGTGTAGATCGGGGCCGGGCCGCGGTCGGAATAGACCGGCGGCGCGGCCATCGGGCGGCCATAGCGCGGATCGTCCGGCGACATCACCGGGCCGAGCGGCGCGGGACCCGGCTGGGCCTGCTGGTATTGCGGCGCCTGCTGATAGCCCGGCGTCGACAGCGCCACGCCGCGGTCGTCCTCGTCGAGCCGGTCGAAATCGGGCTGGCCGCGGTCATCGGCGTAGCCGCCCGGCGCCCCGTAGGGAGCGGGCTGCATCGGCTGCGAATAACCGGGGGGCGGCGGATAGGACTGCGCGAGCGCCGCCGGCGTTCCCGCCAGCCCGGCCGCCGCGAACGCCGCAAATACCGTCGAAACGCGCTTGGTCATCATGCCCCTGATCGTAAGTGCGAACCCGCCACCGTATCGTTAATGGGCAGATCGCCCATGATCGCGGCACATTCAAGACATTCCTGCGAAAAACGGCCCCGCACGGCCGATTTTTCGCAGCGGCGGGGCGGTTCCGGGCCGGAAAGGGCCGATCCCATGCAGCTTTTTTCACGGCGCGCGGCCGCCGGCCTGCGCTATCCTTCATCCGGGCCTGATTCGCGGCAGGACCGCAGCCACCGCAGGCCCGTTCCGGCGTGACGCGTTTGCGTTCAGAGGCGTCGCGGGGCCCGCGGCTCCCAGGCAGGACAGGATCATCATGCTTCCCGGCTTCCGCTTCCTGTTCGCAACCGTGGTGCTGGCCGGCGCCGTGCTGATGTTCGGGCTCGGCGCGGCGGCGTTGCTGCGTGCGGCGCATGAGGAATTCGCCAGCCTGCCGTCGTGGCGCACCGCGCCGCCGCCGCTGCTTGCACGGATCGCGGAGCCGGTCCCGCCGACGCTGGCGCTGCTGCGGGTGGAGACGCCGGAGGCCAGGCCGGACGCGGCTGTCAAGGACGCCACACCGGTCGCTCTTCCTGACGAACGGAGCGCGGCGGCAGAGAGCGCGGCCGTGACGCCGGAAACAACCGAGGCGGCGAAACCCGAAGAGATCGCGGCCACGCCGGCCGCTTCGGATATCCCGGCCGGGGCGCCGGCCGTCCTCGAACCGTCGCCGCCCCCTGTTCCGACAGAGGCGCCCGCTTCGGACGCTGTCCAACCATCCGCTATTGCAGCGAATCCCGCCGTGGAAGCGGAGCCGAAGCCCGCGACGGCCGCGAGCCTGCCGGCGGAGGCCGCCGCCGCGGCGCAGCCCGACAAGCCGGCCGCCGCCAGGGCGCGACAGGCTGCGGCGCGTGCCGCCGCACGCCGCCGCGCCGTCATCGCGCGAGCCCGTGCCGCCGCCCGCGCCCTCGAACAGCAGAAGCAGAAGACCATCGATCCCCTCGCGCAGCTCTTCGGCGGCGCGTAGCGGACATGCCCCGCTGTCGTCATTGCGAGGAGCGTGAGCTCCGAAGCAATCCAGTTCAGTGCCTGCCGCATATTTGGACGTGATTGCTTCGTGGAGCCTGTCATCGGGCCGGCGAAGCCGGACCCGTTGGCTCGCAATGACGATCAACAGCAAGTGCCAACCGCACGTCGAGAATGACGCTGCGAAAAACCGTCCCTAACCCGGCCCGGTCGCGATCGGCGGCCCGTCGGGCAGGCCCCATTCCGCCCACGAGCCGTCGTAGAGCGCGCTGTCGACGCCGAGCCGCGCCAGCGCCAGCGACAGCGTGCCCGCCGTGACGCCGGAGCCGCACGAGGTGACGACCGGCCGCGCCAGATCGACTCCGGCCTCCTTGAAGATCGCGCGCAATTCCTGCGGCGCCTTCATCGTCGCATCGGCGTTGATCAGCGCGTTGAACGGCACGCTGCGGCTGTCCGGAATGCGGCCCGACCGGCGGCCGGGCCACGGCTCGACGGCGGTGCCCTCGAAACGCTCGCGCGCCCGCGCATCCACCACCTGCTCGGCGCGCGAGGCGAGATTGGCCTCGAGCTGGGCGAGCCGGCGCACGCGGCCTTCATCGAGCCGCGCATGATAGGCGCGCGGATGCGGCGCAACCGCTTCCGTGCTGACGGCGTAGCCGTCGGCGATCCACTTCTTCAGCCCGCCGTCCAGCACCTTGACCCGTGCGTGACCGAAAGCTGCGAACATCCACCAGGCGCGCGGCGCGCCCATGTAGTCGCCGCGGTCGTAGACCACCACGCAGTCGTCATTGGCGATGCCGAGCGCGCCGACGTCGTGCGCGAACTGTTCGGCGCCCGGCAGCATGTGCGGCAGCGTGCTCGCCCGGTCGGCCACCGCGTCGATGTCGAAGAACGCCGCGCCGGGGATGTGGCGCTGCGCATATTCCTCGCGCGCGGTCGGCGGCCGCATCGCCGGCATGCGGTAGGCGGCGTCGAGCACCCGCAGATCGGGGTCGGCGAGATGCGCGTTGAGCCATTCGGTGGAAACGAGCGGATCGGCGGTCATGACGGCCCTCAGCCTTTCTTCCTCGGCTCGACTTTCTCCACCGCGCCGCCGGCCTCGCGCCAGGCGGTGAAGCCGCCGCCGAGGTGCGCGACCGGCGTCAAGCCCATCTCCTGCGCGACCTTGGCGGCGAGCGCCGAGCGCCAGCCCGAGGCGCACTGGAAGACGAACGTCTTGTCCTGCTGGAACACCGGCTTGGCGTAGGGGCTCTCCGGATCGATCCAGAACTCCAGCATGCCGCGCGGACAGTGGAACGAGCCGGGGATGCGGCCTTCGCGCTCGACCTCGCGCGGGTCGCGCAGGTCGACGATCACCACGTCGAGGAGACCGACGCCGCCCTGCGGGAAGCGCCCCACCGCGTCGGCGGCGTCGATGGTCTCGATCTCGGCGTTGGCTTCTTCGAGCAGCTTCTTGTAGCCGCGGGTGATGTTGGGAGGCATGGAGCGTTCCTTTAAGTCTTCGTCTGATGCCAAATTCTCTCGACCTCGACGGCGTCATGGCCGGGCTTGACCCGGCCATCCACGCCTTGTCGATCGCTCAGGAAAGACGTGGATGCGCGGGTCAAGCCCGCGCATGACGATCGTGACTGTTGTCCCTTCACATCATTCCGGATGGCGCATCACCGCGTCAATTCCTTCATCGCCGCGTCGAGCCCTTCCAGCGTCAGCGGGAACATGCGCTCGGCAAACAGCTTGCGGATGAGCGTGGTGGATTCCGAATAGTCCCAGTGCTTGCGCGCCACCGGGTTGAGCCACACCGCGTGCGGATAGGTGCGCGTGACGCGCTCGAGCCACACCGAGCCCGGTTCCTCGTTGACGTGCTCCACCGAGCCGCCGGGCACCATGATCTCGTACGGGCTCATCGAGGCGTCGCCGACGAACACCACCTTATAATCGTGCGGATATTTATGGAGGATGTCCCAGGTCGGCGTGCGGTCCGAGAAGCGGCGCCTGTTCTGCTTCCACACGCCTTCGTAGAGGCAGTTATGGAAATAGAAATACTCCATGTGCTTGAACTCGGTCTTCGCCGCCGAGAACAGCTCCTCGACCTGCTTGACGTGCGGGTCCATCGAGCCGCCGATATCGAAGAAAATCAGGACCTTCACCGCGTTGCGCCGCTCCGGGCGCATGTGGACGTCGAGATAGCCGTGATTGGCGGTCTCGCGGATCGTGGTGTCGAGATCGAGTTCGTCCGGCGAACCGGTGCGCGCGAACTTGCGCAGGCGCCGCAGCGCCACCTTGATGTTGCGGATGCCGAGCTCGACATTGCCGTCGAGGTCCTTGAACTCGCGGCGGTCCCACACCTTCACCGCGCGGAAGTTGCGGTTCTTCTCCTGGCCGATGCGCACACCCTCAGGATTGTAGCCGTGGGCGCCGAACGGCGAGGTGCCGGCGGTGCCGATCCACTTGTTGCCGCCCTGGTGGCGCTCCTTCTGCTCCTTCAGGCGCTCGCGCAGCGTTTCCATGAGCTTGTCCCAGCCCATCGCCTCGATCTGCTTCTTCTCCTCCTCGGTGAGATACTTCTCGGCGAGCTTCTTCAGCCACTCGGCGGGAATGTCCGCCTTCTCCATGGCGTCGAGCAGGCTTTCCAGCCCCTTGAACACCGTGCCGAACACGCGGTCGAACTTGTCGAGGTTGCGCTCGTCCTTCACCAGCGCCGCGCGCGACAGGTAGTAGAAATGCTCCACGCTCTGGTCGGCGAGGTTGGCGTCGAGCGCCTCCATCAGCGTCAGGTATTCGCGCAGCGTGACCGGCACCTGCGCGTCGCGCAGCGATGTGAAGAATTGCAGGAACATGGACTCTAGATCGCCCGCGCCCGCGGCTCCGTCAAGGGCATTCGGGGTGGAGGGGGCGGGCCGGACGCGCAGGCGCCGGCGCATTGCAGCCCTGCGCGGCGAGCGGGCGCCCGCGCGCGTTGGATCGGCCCGCGGATTGCGCTAGGATCGGCACGTCGCCTTCAGGCCCGTTCCCTACGGACGGTCCGCGGCGTCGAAGGGAATGCGCGGCGCCCGTCGAGCGGGATCGCGGCGTTTCAAACAGGGGGATCACCGTCCATGGGCATTGAATCCATCATCGTATGGCTGATCGTCGGCGCGATCGCGGGCTGGCTTGCCGGACTGATCGTCAAGGGCGCGGGTTTCGGCCTGATCGGCAACATCGTCGTCGGCATCGTCGGCGCGGTGGTTGCAGGCTGGCTGCTGCCGCAACTCGGCGTCAGACTGGGCGTCGGCATCGTCTCCGCCATCATCAACGCGGCGATCGGCGGCGTCATCGTTCTCGTCATCCTCGCATTGATCCGGCGGGCGTGACGGTTTAAGTCATTTCGGGAAGCGACCGCCGCCCGTCGGCGGTCGTTTCATGTGCGACGTTCCGATGCGACGTTCCGATTCCGCGGCGCGCCGTCACCGGGGCAACAACAAGGCAAGACCATCCATGAAATTCACCGGCACCCAGAACTACGTCGCCACCGACGATCTCAAGGTCGCGGTCAACGCCGCGATCGTGCTCGAGCGTCCGCTGCTGGTGAAGGGCGAGCCCGGCACCGGCAAGACCGTGCTGGCCGAGGAAGTGGCGAAGGCGCTCGATGCGCCGCTGCTCACCTGGCACATCAAGTCCACCACCAAGGCGCAGCAGGGCCTCTACGAATACGACGCAGTGTCGCGGCTGCGCGACAGTCAGCTCGGCGACCCGCGCGTCTCCGACATCGCCAACTACATCAAGCGCGGCAAGCTGTGGGACGCCTTCACAAGCGAGAAGCGCCCGGTGCTGCTGATCGACGAGATCGACAAGGCCGACATCGAATTCCCCAACGACCTGCTGCTCGAGCTCGACCGCATGGAATTCCATGTCTACGAGACCGGCGAGACGGTCCGCGCCGCCAAGCGGCCGATCGTCGTCATCACGTCGAACAACGAGAAGGAACTGCCGGACGCCTTCCTGCGCCGCTGCTTCTTCCACTACATCAAGTTTCCCGACCAGGAGACCATGGCGCAGATCGTCGAGGTGCACTTCCCCGACATCAAGAAGCGGCTGGTGCAGGAGGCGATGCGCATCTTCTTCGAGGTGCGCGAGGTGCCCGGCCTGAAGAAGAAGCCGTCGACCTCCGAACTTCTCGACTGGCTGAAATTGCTGCTCAACGAGGAGATGACGCCGGAGGCGCTGCGCGAGCGCGACCCGCGCAAGCTGATCCCGCCGCTGCACGGCGCGCTGCTCAAGAACGAGCAGGACGTGCACCTGTTCGAGCGCCTCGCCTTCCTCAGCCGCCGCGAGGTGTGACGGCGCACGGACTTCTTGACGGGCCGTCGCCGCCCGACGGCCCGCGCTACGACCTGACCCTCTCGTGCAACTGATAGGCGAGGTGCGCCTTCACCGTCGGCCACTCGCTGGCGATGATGCTGTAGACCACGGTGTCGCGCAGCGTGCCGTTCGACCCGATCTGATGGCTGCGCAGCACGCCGTCCTGCTTGGCGCCCAGCCGCTCGATGCCGCGCCGCGACTGGTGATTGAAGAAATGCGTGCGGAATTCCACCGCGATGCAATTCAGCGTCTCGAAGGCGTGGGTGAGCAGCAAGAGCTTGCACTGGGTGTTGAGCGGCGTGCGCTGCACGCGCCGCGCATACCAAGTGGAGCCGATCTCCACCCGCCGGTTGGCGGCGTCCACGTTCATGTAGGTGGTCATGCCGGCGATGCGGCCGTCGGCGTCCATGGCCGTGAACGGCAGCATGCTGCCGGCCCGTTGCAGGCCGAGCCGCCGGTCGATCTCGCGCCCCATGTCCTCGGGGCGCGGGATGAAGGTGTACCACAGCGTCCACAACGCGCCGTCCTCCACCGCCGCGACGAGGCCGTCGTGATGCGACGGCGACAACGGCGCGAGCCGGGCGTGGGGCCCTTCGAGGGTGACGGGAGAA
>JACDJC010003247.1_pt1 | contig 11947 bp, 9 predicted proteins | sample 7454191 | NCBI WGS metagenome assembly JACDJC01 (sample SAMN14253291, study PRJNA609438) | sludge metagenome | isolation source: sludge after 25d culture with pyrite and EDTA | collected 2018-12-20
CGACGACCTGCAGTTCCTGCAGGGCAAGTCGACCCAGTCGGAGTTCTGCCACACCCTGAACGCGCTGATCGATGCCGGCCGCCAGGTGGTGGTGGCCGCCGACCGTCCGCCGTCGGATCTCGAAAGCCTCGACGACCGGGTGCGCTCGCGGCTCGCCGGCGGCCTCGTGGTCGAGATGGGGTCGCTCGGCGAGGAACTGCGGCTCGAAATCCTGAAGTCGCGGGTCACCGCGGCGCGGGCACATCACGCCGCCTTCGACGTGCCGGCGCCGGTGCTGGAATATCTCGCCCGCACCATCACCCATAACGGCCGCGACCTGGAGGGCGCGATCAACCGCCTGCTCGCCCATTCCAAGCTCAACGCCACCGCGGTGACGCTGGAGATGGCGGAGCGCGAGGTGCGCGACCTGGTGCGGCCGCAGGAACCCAAGCGGGTCAAGATCGAGGACATCCAGCGCGTGGTCGCCCGGCAATATAATGTAAGCCGCTCGGACCTGCTGTCCTCGCGCCGCACCGCCAACGTGGTGCGCCCGCGCCAGGTGGCGATGTATCTCGCCAAGACCCTGACGCTGCGCTCACTGCCCGAGATCGGGCGCCGCTTCGGCGGCCGCGACCACACCACGGTGCTGCACGCGGTGCGCAAGATCGAGGCGCTGGTGGCCAGGGACGTCGCGCTGTCCGACGAGGTCGATCTGCTCAAGCGCCAGCTCCAGGAATAATGACGGAATGATGGGGAGCGGCAGCGCCGGATCGCGCCGCCGCCCTTGACGCTTCCCCGCGTTTGACGCCAATTTACGTCCCCCCGCGTACCCGGCCCCGCCGGTCGCGCGCGGCAAAACGCCGAGGCCGCACGGCCCGGCAATCTCCACTCACGACGTGGTCTGGGATCGGGCGGGAAACATGAAGGTTACGGTCGAGCGCGCACAACTCCTGAAATCGCTGGGCCACGTCCACCGCGTGGTCGAGCGCCGCAACACGATTCCGATCCTCGGCAACGTGCTGATCCGCGCCGACAAGTCGCGCCTCAGCCTGAAGGCCACCGACCTCGACCTCGAGGTCACCGAGACGCTGGCCGGGGAGACCGCCACCGGCGGCTCGACCACGGTGCCGGCGCACATGCTCTACGACATCGTGCGCAAATTGCCCGACGGCTCGCAGATCGTGCTGGAGGGCGACGGCGACCGCTCGGTGCTGGCGATCCGCGCCGGCCGCTCCCGCTTCACGCTGCAGACCCTGCCGGAGAGCGATTTCCCCGATCTCGCCGCCGGCGACATGACCCATGCCTTCACGCTGTCGGCCGCCGACCTCAAGCGCCTGATCGACCGCACCCAGTTCGCGATCTCGACCGAGGAGACGCGCTACTACCTCAACGGCATCTACCTGCACGCGGCCGGCAGCGCCAAGGCGGCGACGCTGCGGGCGGTGGCGACCGACGGCCACCGCCTGGCGCAGGTCGACCTGCCGCTGCCGAAGAGCGCCGACGGCATGCCCGGCGTGATCGTGCCGCGCAAGACCGTGGGCGAGGTGCAGCGCCTGATCGAGGACAGCGAAGCAGAAGTGAAGATCGAGCTGTCGCAAGGCAAGATCCGCTTCACCATCGCAGACGTGGTGCTGACCTCGAAGCTGATCGACGGCACCTTCCCCGACTACGGCCGCGTCATCCCGCAGCACAACGACAAGGAACTGGTGGTCGACAAGAAGGACTTCGAGGCGGCGGTGGACCGCGTCTCGACCATCTCCAGCGAGCGCGGCCGCGCGGTGAAGCTCGCGCTGTCCGCCGGCAAGCTGGTGCTGTCGGTGACCAACCCGGATTCCGGCAGCGCCACCGAAGAGCTCGAGGTCGAATACGCCGCCGACCCGCTCGATATCGGCTTCAACTCGCGCTACCTGCTCGACATCGCCGCCCAGATCGAGGGCGAGGTCGCGGTGCTGCGGCTGGCCGATCCCGGCTCGCCGACGCTGATCCAGGACCGCGACAGCAAGGGCGCGCTCTACGTGCTCATGCCGATGCGGGTGTGATTTTTCCCTCTCCCCTTGTGGGAGAGGGCGCCCGAGCGCAGCGAGGGCGGGTGAGGGGTTCGATGAAACAAGAACCGCATCACCGTCCGATCACGAAGCCGATCCGCAATTTTGCGAAGCGCATGCGACGCGCGCCGACAGATGCGGAAGCCGCGATGTGGCGGCTGCTGCGTCATCGACGGCTCGCCCATCTCAAATTTCGGCGACAAGTTCCGTTCCAGAATTACATTCTTGATTTCGTCTGTTTCGATAAGCGCCTCGTGATCGAGATCGACGGCGGACAGCATGTGTCTTCCAGTAGCGACGGGGCCAGGGATGCCGCGCTGGAGGCGGAAGGATTCCGGACGCTGCGCTATTGGAACAACGACGTGTTCCAGAAGCCATCTTCGGTTCTTGAAGATTTGCTCCCCAGGCTTGCCGCCGACGGTAAATGACCCCTCACCCGGCTCGGGTCTTCGACCCTCGCCACCCTCTCCCACAAGGGGAGAGGGAAGAAAGCCCGCTGGCGCGGACAACGGATTCCCGGCAGGCAAGTTTACGCAGCCTGCCTCATGTTGACCTCAAGCCCGGCAATGACGGTTCGGGGTTTCAGGGTGGTCGCGTTGGGTTATACCTCCCCCATGACCCCGTCCCGCATCCTGCGTCTCTCCCTCACGCACTTCCGCAACTACCGCGCGGCGAGCGTGGAGACGCGCGGCGACATGGTGGTGCTGGTCGGCCCCAACGGCGCGGGCAAGACCAACTGCCTCGAGGCGATCTCGTTTCTCTCGCCGGGCCGCGGCCTGCGCCGCGCCACGCTGGACGATGTCGCCGACATCCAGGGCGACGGCTCCTGGGCGGTGGCGGCGGAGGTCGAGGGCGCGCTCGGCCTCGCAACGCTGGGCACCGGCATCGACGCGCCCGGCGCGGAAGGCGCCGCCGCCGCGCGGCGCTGCCGCATCGACCGCGAGCCGGTCGCCTCCGCCACGGCCTTCGGCGATCACCTGCGCATGGTGTGGCTGACGCCCGCGATGGACGGCCTGTTCATGGGCGCGGCCTCGGAGCGGCGGCGCTTCTTCGACCGCCTGGTGCTCGCGCTCGACAGCGAGCATTCGGGCCGCGTCTCCGCGCTCGACCGCGCACTGCGCTCGCGCAACCGCTTGCTGGAGACGCGCGACGTCGATTCCCACTGGTGCGACGCCATCGAGCGCGAGACCGCCGAGCTCGCGGTCGCGGTGGCGGCGCGGCGCGCGGAGACGCTGCGGCGATTGGCGGCGGCGCTGGCGGCGCGCAGCCATTCGGCCTTCCCCTCCGCCGCGCTCGCGCTCGACGGCTGGATGGAGAACGCGCTGCTTAGCGAACCCGCCACCGCCGTGGAGGACCGCTACCGCGCCCTGCTGCGCGAGGGCCGCGCGCGCGACGCCGCCGCCGGCCGCACGCTGAACGGCCCGCACCTCACCGATCTGCAGGTCGTCTACGCGCCGAAGGCGATGCCGGCGCGCGACGCTTCCACCGGCGAGCAGAAGGCGCTCCTGATCGGCCTGGTGCTGGCGCATGCCGGGCTGGTGGCCGAGATGACCGGCATCACGCCGCTCCTGCTGCTCGACGAGGTGGTGGCGCATCTCGATCCCGACCGCCGGCGCGCTCTGTTCGACGAACTCGCCCGCCTCGGCGCGCAGGTCTGGATGACCGGCGCTGACCCCGCGTCCTTCGCGGAGATCGGCGCCGGCGCCGAGGTATTCCGCGTCGAGGGCGGCACGATCGCGCGGCGGGGATAGCGCCGCGCAGCGACGCCGGGAGGCTTTTTGCAGCTTTCCGCGCAGCGCCGAATCACGGTTTTCCACAGCGCGGAAAACGCCCCCGCGCGGCCTTGAAAAACGGCTCGAAAACGCCATTTATTCAAAGGCTTGCAAGGCACCACTTTGCCCTATGCGGCCATCTGTTTTCATGGCACAAATCGGCGGTCGACGGCGTCATTTTCCGCGACCCGATCCGGTCCACGCGCCGCCCACCTGCGAAGGCATTTCATGAGCGAACCAGCCCGGCAAACCAGCGCCGCACCGGCGCCGTCCTCAGGCGCGGAATACGGCGCGGAATCGATCCGCGTGCTGAAGGGGCTCGACGCCGTCCGCAAGCGGCCGGGCATGTACATCGGCGACACCGACGACGGCTCGGGCCTGCATCACATGGTCTACGAGGTGGTCGACAACGCCATCGACGAGGCGCTGGCCGGCTACGCCACGCGCGTCGAGGTCGTCCTCAATCCCGACAATTCCGTCACCGTGCGCGACGACGGCCGCGGCATCCCCACCGACATCCACAAGGGCGAAGGCATCTCGGCGGCCGAGGTCATCATGACCCAGCTCCATGCCGGCGGAAAGTTCGACCAGAATTCCTACAAGGTGTCCGGCGGACTGCACGGCGTCGGCGTCTCCGTCGTCAACGCGCTGTCGAGCAAGCTCGAACTGCGGGTCTGGCGCAACGGCAAGGAGCACTACATCCAGTTCCACCACGGCGACGCGGTGGCGCCGCTGGCGGTGGTGGGCGACGCCAACGGCAAGCGCGGCACCGAGGTGACCTTCCTCGCCTCGACCGAGACCTTCACCAACGTCGAATACGATTTCGCCACCCTCGAGCATCGCCTGCGCGAACTCGCCTTCCTCAACTCCGGCGTCAACATCGTGCTGTCCGACATGCGCCACGCGGTCGAGAAACGCGAGGAGATGCATTACGAAGGCGGCATCGAGGCGTTCGTCAAATATCTCGACCGCAACAAGAAGGCGGTGGTGCCCGAGCCGATCGTGGTGCGCGCCGAGCAGAACGGCATCGCCGTCGAGGTCGCGATGTGGTGGAACGACAGCTACCACGAGAACGTGCTGTGCTTCACCAACAACATCCCGCAGCGCGACGGCGGCACCCACCTCGCCGGCTTCCGCGGCGCGCTGACGCGCCAGGTGACGAGCTACGCCGACGCCATGGCGAAGAAGGAGAAGATCGCGCTGACCGGCGACGACTGCCGCGAGGGCCTGACCGCGGTGCTGTCGGTCAAGGTGCCGGACCCCAAGTTCTCGTCGCAGACCAAGGACAAGCTGGTGTCCTCGGAAGTGCGGCCCGTGGTGGAGAACGTGCTCAACGAGGCGCTGGCCGCCTGGTTCGAGGAGCATCCCAGCGAGGCCAGGACCATCGTCGGCAAGGTGGTGGAAGCCGCCGCCGCGCGCGAGGCGGCGCGCAAGGCGCGCGAGCTGACGCGGCGCAAGGGCGCGCTCGACGTCGCCTCGCTGCCCGGCAAGCTCGCCGACTGCCAGGAGCGCGACCCGGCGAAGTCCGAACTGTTCATCGTCGAGGGCGATTCCGCCGGCGGCTCCGCCAAGCAGGGCCGCAACCGCGAGTTCCAGGCGGTGCTGCCGCTGCGCGGCAAGATCCTCAACGTCGAGCGCGCGCGCTTCGACAAGATGCTGTCGTCCGAGCAGATCGGCACGCTGATCACCGCGCTCGGCACCGGCATCGGCCGCGACGACTTCGACATCGGCAAGCTGCGCTACCACAAGATCATCGTGATGACCGACGCCGACGTCGACGGCGCCCATATCCGCACGCTGCTGCTGACGTTCTTCTTCCGCCAGATGCCGGAGATCATCGAGGGCGGCTACCTCTATATCGCGCAGCCGCCGCTCTACAAGGTGATGCGCGGCAAGTCCGAGCAGTACCTCAAGGACGAGCGCGCGCTCGAGGACTACCTGATCGAGACCGGCCTCGACGACTGCGTGCTCAAGCTGTCGTCCGGCGAGGACCGCAAGGGCCGCGACCTGCAGGCGCTGCTGGAGGACGCCCGCGTGATCCGCGGCATCCTCAACAACCTGCACAGCCGCTACAACCGCGCCGTGGTGGAGCAGGCGGCGATCGCCGGCGTGCTCAGCCCCAGCGTCGTCGGCAATGTCGAGACCGCCAACGCCGCCGCCGACTACATCGCCAAGCGCCTCGACGCGCTGGCCGACGAGGTCGAGCGCGGCTGGAGCGGGCGCTTCACCGAGGGCGAAGGCTACGTCTTCGAGCGCACGGTGCGCGGCGTCAAGGACGTCGCCGTCATCGACGCGGCGCTGTTGTCCTCCGCCGAGGCGCGCAAGCTCGACGAATACGCCGCCCGCCTGCAGGAAGCCTATCCGCGCAGCGCCATCCTGCGCCGCAAGGACAGCGAGACGCCGATCCACGGCCCGGTCAGCCTGTTCGATGCGGTGATCGAGGCCGGGCGCAAGGGCGTCACCTACCAGCGCTACAAAGGTCTCGGCGAGATGAACCCGGATCAGCTCTGGGAGACTACGCTCGACGTCAACGCGCGCTCGCTGCTGCAGGTGAAGATCCGGGAGGTCGACGCCGCCGACGACATCTTCACCAAGCTGATGGGCGACGTGGTGGAGCCGCGCCGGGAGTTCATCCAGGACAATTCGCTCGCGGCCAACGTCGACGTGTAACGCGCCGCGCCTTCCAACGGGACGATCATGGCCAACGAAACCGCCACGCTTGCCGCCTATGTCGCGGATCTGCGCTACGACGACATTCCCGCGGAGGTCGCTTCGCGCGCCAAGGCGCTGACGCTGGATTTCCTCGGCAGCGCGGTGCGGGCGCGGCGCGAGGCGGAATCGACGCCGGCGCTGCTCGGGATGCTCTCCGCGCTCGGTCTCGACGGCGCGGGCGAGGTCACCGTGTGCGGCGACGCGCGCACCTACACCCCGGCGGTCGCCGCGCTGCTCAACGGCGCGCTCGGCCATTCGCTCGATTTCGACGACACCCACGCCGATTCCTCGCTGCATCCGAGCGCGCCGGTGGTGCCGGCTGCGCTCGCCGTCGGCGAGACCGTCAAGGCGAGCGGGCGCGACGTGCTCGCCGCCATCGTCGCCGGCTACGAGGTGTGCTGCCGGCTCGGCAACGCGCTCGACCCGACCTCGCACTACGCGCGCGGCTTCCACCCCACCGCCACCGCCGGCACCTTCGGCGCCGCGGCGGCGGCCGCGAAGCTCTATCGTTTGCCGGCCGAACGCATCGTCGCCGCCTTCGGCGTCTCCGGCAGCCAGGCCGCCGGCTCGCTGCAATTCCTGCTCAACGGCGCCTGGAACAAGCGCTACCAGGTCGGCGCCGCGGCGATGAACGGCGTGATCGCCGCCACGCTGGCGCGCGAGGGCTTCGTCGGCGCGACCGAAGCGGTGGAGGGCAGGCACGGCCTCTTGGCCGGCTACAGCGACGACGCCCACCCCGACAAGGCGGTGGCCGGGCTCGGCCGCGTCTACGAGACGATGAACATCGGCGTCAAACCCTATCCGAGCTGCCGCTACACCCACGCCGCCATCGACGCGCTGATCGCGCTGCGGCGCGAGCACAACCTGACGCCTGAAAATATCCGCCGCGTCGAGATCGGCCTGCACCGCAACGGCATCACGCTGACCGGCGACGCCGCCACCAAGCGCCACGCCCGCAGCGTGGTGGGCGGCCAGTTCTCGATGTACTTCACCGCGGCGCTGGCGCTCGACCAGGGCTCGTTCGGCTGGGACGATTATGCGCGGCTCGGCGATCCGGCCATCGAGGCGCTCGCCGACCGGATCGAGGTGGTGCAGGACGCCCGCCTCGAAGGCCGCAGCCACCCGTTCGGCGCGCGCGTTAGCATCGACGCCGGCGGCGAGACGCTGGAGCGGCTGGTCCCCGACCCGTCCGGCGAGCCGTCGCTGTTTCCGGACGCCCAGGCGATGCGGCAGAAATTCCTGCAGCTCGCGCGGCCGGTGCTCGACGGCGGCGCCGAGCGCTTCGCCGACGCGATCCTCGCCCTCGATACCTTCGACCGCGTCGATCGGGCGACCGCGCTGGCGCGGCCGTAAGCAACGCCTCCCTCCGCAGCCCGTTACCGCGCTTCCCGTCGCCCGGCCTGTCTGGAAAGCGACGCAATCCGCGGCTATGCTTCGCCCGCCATCTTCACGCAGGAGCGAACGAGGCGATGCCCACACTCGGACTGGACCGCGCGCCGGAATTCCTCGGCAACCTCCTCGCGACGCTGACCACGCGCGGCCGCAGCCTGCTCGGCCTGTCCGCCGCGTCGGGCGCGATGTCGAAGGACGAATTGATCGGCCTCGGCGAGACGCTGCTGTCGCGGCGGGGCGAAGCCACCGGCGTCGCGCTCGCCAAGTCGCTGCTGGCGGGCTACGCGGCGGCGAGCGAGGCGGACCAGATCGCCTTCCTCAACGCGCTCGCCGAGCTGTTCGGCCCGGACATGGCGGAGCTCGACGCCGCGCTGGATGCGGTGCGCGACCGGGGCGCCTCGCCCGACACCGTCAGCGAATTGCTGAAAGCCGCCGAGCCGCGCCGCCAGGAGCTGATCCGCCGGCTCAACCTCGCGCCGGGCGGCACCGCGGCGCTGGTGCGGATGCGCGAGGCGCTGCTCGCCCGCATCGCCGACCATCCGGCGCTGAAGCACGTCGACAGCGATTTCGTGCATCTGTTCGCGTCGTGGTTCAACCGCGGCTTCCTCGTGCTGCAGCGGATCGACTGGACCACGCCCGCCAACATCCTGGAAAAGCTGATCCGCTACGAACAGGTCCACGCCATCGGCAACTGGGACGACCTGCGCAGCCGCCTCGCGCCCTCGGACCGCCGCTGCTACGGCTTCTTCCATCCGCAGCTCGTGGACGAGCCGCTGATCTTCGTCGAGGTGGCGCTGACCCGCGACATCCCCGCCGCCATCGCGCCGCTGCTCGATCTCACGCGCACGCCGATCCCGGCGGACGAGGCGACGACCGCGGTGTTCTATTCGATCTCGAACACGCAGAAGGGCCTCGCCGGCATCTCGTTCGGCAACTTCCTGATCAAGCAGGTGGTCGAGGAGATCAAGCGCGAGCTGCCGAACGTGCAGACCTTCGTCACGCTGTCACCGGCGCCGGGCTTCGCGTCGTGGCTGAAGCGCGAACGCGCCGCGGAGCACTCGCCGCTGCTCGACGATGCGGCCCGCGCGGCGCTCGCCGCGCTCGACACCCCCGGCTGGGCCGACGACGCGGCCGTGGCCGAACAGGTGAAAGCGGTGCTGCTGCCGCTCGCGGCGCATTACTTCCTCGACGCCAAGAGCAAGCGCGGCCAGCCGCTCGACGCGGTGGCGCGCTTCCACCTCGGCAACGGCGCGCGGCTGGAGCGGCTGAACTTCCTCGGCGACCGCTCCGACAAGGGCATGCAGCAGTCGCACGGGCTGATGGTCAACTACCTCTACGCGCTCGACCGCATCGAGGAGAACCACGAAGCCTATGCCGAGCGCGGCCACGTCGCGGCGTCCGCCGCGGTGCGCAAGCTGCGCCCGGCGCGCGTGGCGGTGGTGGAGGCGCCGGCCGCCGGCGCCTGATTCATCCTGTTGCCGGAACGAACCCGCGCTGCCATCATCGGGCCGACGCATCCGATACGGGCAGACTTCATTCCATGACCGACAACATCGAACGCCTGACGGCGCAGATCCGGCTGCTGCAGGGCGAGCTGGAGGCGGAATTCGCCATCCGCCGCGCCCGGCTGCGCTACACCCTGCGCGGCAACCGCGCGGTGTTCGAGCAGGAGATCCTGCGGGCGCACCGGGCGCTGCGCATCGGGCTCGCGAAATACGTCTTCAACGCCGGGCTCTTGTCGATCGTCACCGCGCCGGCGATCTACGCGCTGATCGTGCCGTTCGCGCTGCTCGACGTGTTCGTCACCGTCTACCAGTGGATCTGCTTTCCGGCCTACGGCATCGCAAAGGTCCGGCGCGCCGACTACCTGATCTTCGACCGCCACCACCTCGCCTATCTCAACCTGCTCGAGAAGCTCAACTGCGCCTACTGCTCCTACTGCAACGGCCTGCTCGCCTATGTCAGCGAGATCGCCGGCCGCACCGAGGAATACTGGTGCCCGATCAAGCACGCGCGCAAGGCGATCGCCGCGCACGAGCACTATGCCGCCTTCGCCGACTACGGCGACGCCGAGACGTTCCGCAGCAAATACGGCCGCCCCGACGCCACCGCGGAGACTCAGAACGCGGTGTAGCCGCCGTCGATCACGAAGGTGTCGGCGGTGTGGTAGGACGACGCCTTGCTCATCAGATAGACCGCGATGCCGCCGAAGTCCGACGGCTCGCCGAAGCGGCGCATGGGAATCCGCGGCATCACGTTGCCGACGAACTTGTCGTTGGTCATCAGACCCGCGGTCATCTCGCTCCTGATCCAGCCGGGCAGGATCGCGTTGGCGGTGACGCCGTGGCGCGCGAGCTCCACCGCCAGCGCCCGCACCAGCGCGTTGATGGCGGCCTTGGTGGCGGCGTAGTGCTCGTTGCGCGCGGTGCCGAACAGCGCGGCAAGGCTCGACGTCGCCACCAGCCGGCCGAACGCGTCGCCGGCCTCGGCGCGTTCCGTCATGTGGCGCGCCGCCGCCTGGAAGGCGTGGAACACGCCGTCGAGATTGGTGGCGAACATCCTGCGCCATTCCTCCTCGGTGCGCTCGATGAAGGCGCGCCGGCCGCCGCCGCCGATGCCGGCGTTGGCGAAGCAGCCGTCGACGCGGCCGAACCTGTCGAGGGTCGCCTGCATCGCCGCCGTGACGGAGGCCGCGTCGGTGACGTCGCAGACCAGCGCGTCGGCCTTGCCGCCGGCCGCGGCGATCGCGGCGAGCGCCTGCCTGTTCTTCTCGGGATTGCGGCCCCAGATCGACACCGCGCAGCCCGCCGCGGCCAGCGCCTGCGCGATGCCGAGCCCGATGCCGCCGTTGCCGCCGGTGACCACCGCCACGCGGCCGTTCAGATCGAAGATGCTCATGCGCGTTCGTCTCCCCGTGATGTTGCGCGTGCGGCGGCGACATTGGGTGATCGTGCCGGCAAAATCAAACCGCGCGCCGCAGCCGCTTCCGCCTTGCGAAACCGCCGGCGCCGCGCATGGCAGGCCCGACCGCGCGGCGCCGCGCCATGCCGTTTACACTCCGTGCGGATTCCGGAATAGTCGCAGCCGCGCGCCGGCGCAGGTCGACCATAGGGATCGTCACAACGCGGCCGGCCACGGCCCATCACGCGAGGAATGCATGCAGTTCACACATTGCAGACTGGAATTCGACGGCGCGGTCGCCACGCTCGTGCTCGACCATCAGGAGGTGATGAACGCGGTGTCGCCGGACATGCTCGCGAGCCTCAGCGAAGCCGTCGAGGTCGTCGACGGCAAGCGCGGCGAGGTGCGTTGCCTCGTCATCACCGGCGCCGGCAAGGCGTTCTGCACCGGCGCCAACCTGCAAGGCCGCACGGACAAGAGCGGCGCGACGCGCAGCGCCGGCCCCACGCTGGAGACCGCGTTCCATCCGTTCCTGCGCCGCCTGCGCAACCTCAACTGCCCGATCGTCGCCTCGGTCAACGGCCCGGCGGCGGGCGCCGGCATGAGCTTCGCCATGATGGCCGACATCATCCTGTGCGCGCGCTCGGCCTATTTCCTGCAGGCGTTCCGCCGCATCGGCCTGGTGCCGGATTGCGGCTCGACCTGGCTGCTGCCGCGCCTCGTCGGCCGGGCGCGCGCCATCGAGCTGTCGCTGCTCGGCGAAAAGCTGCCCGCCGAGAAGGCGCTGGAATGGGGCCTGGTGAACCGCGTGGTGGACGACGCGGCGCTCGCCGGGGAGACCCGCAAGCTCGCGCAGGAGCTCGCCAGCGGGCCGACCGTGGCGCTGGCGCTGATCCGGCGGCTCTATTGGGAGAGCGAGACCAACTCCTTCGAGGACCAGCTCGATCTCGAACAGCAGCTCCAGCGCATCGCCGGCCGCTCCGAGGATTTCGCGGAAGGCATCGGCGCCTTCCTGCAGAAGCGCCCGGCGCAGTTCAAGGGACGGTAGACGATCACAACCACATGAACGTCATGGCCGGAGGATGTCCGGCCATGGCGACAATTCGCGACAAAATCGATTGACGACGTTAAAGCCGCCGCCGTCTC
>JACDJC010003248.1_pt1 | contig 11947 bp, 11 predicted proteins | sample 7454191 | NCBI WGS metagenome assembly JACDJC01 (sample SAMN14253291, study PRJNA609438) | sludge metagenome | isolation source: sludge after 25d culture with pyrite and EDTA | collected 2018-12-20
CACCATTGGCCATATTGGATGTACCTCATTTTTTCCGTCCAAGAATCTCGGGGCTTTCGGTGACGGTGGCGCTTTGTTTACAAGAGACGGGAAACTTGCTTCACGGATCAGGTCGATTGCAAACCACGGCATGAAAGTGAGATACTATTACGAACGGATTGGTGTCAATTCACGGCTCGATAGTATCCAGGCTGCCATTCTTGACATAAAACTGAAGTATCTTGACAATTATATCGGGGCCCGACAAGCTGCCGCAGATTGGTATGACCATCATCTTGCGGGAATTGATGATCTTTGGATTCCTTCAAGAGTCACCTTCAGCAATCACTCTTTTCACCAATATACCATCCGTACCCAAAGGCGTGATGAACTTCAGGCCTTCCTGAAAACCAAGGGCATTCCTTCCATGATTTATTATCCACGCCCGATTCATTTGCAGGAGGCTTATCTGTACCTCGGTTACAAGGAGGGTGATTTCCCTTTCGCTGAGCAACTTTCCCGGGAGGTTCTCTCATTACCGATGCACACCGAGCTGGATGAGGTTCAGTTGGGGTTTATTACCGATGCCGTTTTGGAATTTTTCGAGAATAACCGTTAAGTTCAATCATATGAATCAGACATATATCCACGAAACCGCGATAGTCGACCCTGGTGCAAATATCGGCAATGGGACGAAAATCTGGCATTTTTGTCATGTATCATCCCGTTCAGTCATTGGTGATAACTGCGTTCTTGGACAGAATGTTTATGTAGCCGACGATGTAGCGCTTGGCAACAACGTGAAGGTCCAGAATAATGTATCGCTTTACACGGGTGTCATCTGTGAGGATGACGTATTTCTGGGACCATCCATGGTTTTTACCAATGTCATTAATCCCAGGAGCCATGTAAACCGAAAGAGTGAATATAAAAGGACTATTGTAAAGAAAGGAGCTTCAATTGGTGCCAATGCCACCATCGTCTGTGGCGTGACCTTGGGCAGGTACTGTTTTATTGGTGCGGGGTCAGTGGTCACCCGTGATGTGGCTGATTATGCACTGGTCATGGGAAATCCGGCACATCAGGCTGGATGGATGAGTGAAGCCGGAGAAAAGCTTAACTTTGCCGAGAGCCGATTTGCCCAATGTCAGGTAACCGGAGAAAAATATATACTTGAGAAGGGACAGGTCAGGAAAGTGTCTGTACCTGTCTAATTACCTGTTTTAATTATTTCAATTCTAGCTACGAATGAAAAGATTTGCACTGATAGGTTCTGCCGGTTACATTGCCGACCGGCATATGAAAGCGATCAAGGAAACCGGAAACGTTTTAATTTGTGCAACCGACCGTTTCGATGTGATGGGGCGTATTGACAGCTTTTTTCCTGATGCCGAATTTTTTCTGGAAATAGAGAACCTTGACAAGTACATGGATGATCTTCGCCGGGACGGAAATCCGATCGACTATGTCAGTATTTGCACTCCCAATTACATGCACCCTTCCCATATCCGGTTTGCCCTGAGGAATGGAGCCAATGCCATCTGTGAAAAGCCATTGGTGATATTTCCGGAGGATATGAGGATCATCAAGGATATTGAGGCCGAAACGGGTCGCAGGGTTTTTACGGTACTTCAGCTTCGTTATCATCCGGCCATACTGGCTCTCAAGAGGGAAATTGAGGCCGCAGGCTCCCAAATTCATGAAATTGACTTGAGTTATATTACAACAAGGGGAAAATGGTATTCGAAAAGCTGGAAAGGCGATGTACTGAAATCAGGCGGTATTGCCACCAATATCGGGATCCATTTCTTTGACATGATTACCTGGATTTTTGGTGGGGTTAAAGAGAACATCGTTCATTTTTATGGCCCCGACAAGGCTGCAGGATTCCTCCAATTGGAGAAAGCCCGTGTAAGGTGGTTCCTTAGCCTGGATTATAATGATCTTCCAATACAAGCCACGTCGAGGGGGATGAGAACCTATCGTTCGATTACTGTCAATGGAAAGGAAATTGAATTCAGCGGCGGCTTTACCGACTTACATACGATTACATACCAGAATATCCTTAACGGTAATGGTTTTGGTATTGATGATGCAAGAGAAAGTATTGAACTGACTGATTATGTGAGAAATGCCAACCCGGTTGGCTTGGTTGGCGACGTTCATCCCTTGCTCAGGCAAAAGGCAGGTTAATAATTTGCCGGGCAAGGTTCTGCCGCGAAAACCGGTCATATCCTCCTGAGTCAATGTTTAGATTGCCTTTGAGGAATGATTTGTACCATTTCCCCAATGAATCAACCATTTTTGTTGTATCCTGAAAATTGCAGGTGATACCTGCATGGGTGGAATGCAGAATCTCGGCGAAATCGCCGTCTGATGGGCCAATAGCAAGAATCGGACGTTGTAACGCAAGATATTCATACATTTTTCCTGGTAATATTCCTTTTACGTTCGGGGCGTCATTTAAAGGCAACAGCAGAACCTGTGATCCGCTTAATAGTTGAAGTCCCTCTCGATGGGGTAAGTGTCCTTCCAGCTTAAGATTCTCTTCAAGTCCGGATTCCCTTATTTCCCTAAGAATGGATTCATCGGTCTGGCCAATTAGCTGAATCCTGAGCATTCGGGCAAAATCATCGGAATTTTCTTTCAGGATTTGCAGTGCCCTCCATAAAGCTGATGGATTCCGGTCACGGTTGAAGGCACCATAGTGTGAAATTGTGAATAGACTGTCTCCCTCGACTTTCACAAATTGGAAATCCTCGGGATCGAATCCGTTGTATATGACATCCACCCTCCGTCCGGCCAGTTTTTCTGTTGTCTTTTTGAGATATGGACTAACAGTTGTGACTATATCAGCGGATTTAAGCACTTTTTTCTCAAGTGTCCGGTGTTTTCGATCAGCCCAACTGGTCAGTTTGAGCCGGTGGTAGAAATCAATTTCTGTCCAGGGATCCCTAAAATCGGCCAGCCACGGTATATCTAAATACTTTTTCAATTTCAGGCCAATGAGATGCATGCTATGGGGCGGACCGGTGGTGATCATCAGATCGACAGGATTTTTACGCAGGTAATCTCTGAGGAACCGAACGGAAGGCTTCACCCAAAATACCCTGGGGTCTGGTATGAGAAGGTTTCCGCGAAGAAATACGGATAACTTGTCCTTCCAGCTTCCTCGTGAGGCTTCCGAGATATATCCGGCCTTAAAACTGTCAGATTTCTTTTTGCCGGTTAGTTTCCTGTATATATCATACGGTTCCCAGATCGGGGTTTTTACAATTTCGGCAATGGGATGAATCTCCTTCAGAAGGCTTTCATCCTTTACTGACGGATCGGGATTTTCGGGGGTATAGATAACAGGTTGCCATCCAAATTCGGGAAGGTATTTCGACATTTTCAGCCATCTCATCACCCCTCCGCCTCCACTGGGGGGCCAATAATAGGTGATGATGAGTACCCGTTTCATATCATTGGATTGTTTATAAAAGCAGTCCGGAACGGATACTTTGTCCATTCCTGCCATTGATGTTACTTAAGTTTTTCGAACAGGTTCCGATAACTTACCTGTGAAGAAATGATGGATCCCAGCTGGTCGATTGCAACCCTTTCCTGCTCCATGGTATCACGAACCCTGATGGTTACCGTGTTGTCTTCCATGGTTTGGTGATCGACAGTTACACAGAAAGGTGTTCCAATGGCATCCTGCCTGCGGTATCGTTTTCCGATGGAATCCTTTTCGTCGTACTGGCAATTGAAATCGAATTTCAGATTATCGATAATCTCACGGGCTTTTTCAGGAAGTCCTTCTTTCTTGACCAGAGGCATGACAGCCAGCTTGACCGGTGCCAGCACCGGAGGAATACGCAGTACGGTACGAATATCTTTTTCACCATTGGCGCCAGTGACTTCTTCCTCGAAGAAAGAGGCTGAGATCACCTGAAGGAACATCCTGTCGACGCCAATCGATGTTTCAACTACATAGGGAACATAGGATTCATTCATTTCCGGATCGAAATAGCGAAGTTTTTTCCCGGAATATTGCTCGTGTTGGGTAAGGTCAAAGTCGGTGCGCGAATGGATTCCTTCCACTTCCTTGAACCCAAACGGGAAACGGTATTCGACATCCACCGCAGCATTGGCATAATGTGCCAGTTTTTCGTGTTCGTGGAAACGATAATTTTCGTCCCCGAAACCCAACGAACGATGCCATTTCATGCGGAATTCCTTCCACTTTTCAAACCAGTCGAGCTCTGTGCCGGGTTTCACAAAAAACTGCATTTCCATTTGTTCAAACTCCCTCATACGGAAGATAAATTGCCTTGCAACAATCTCGTTACGAAATGCCTTCCCTATCTGGGCTATTCCAAATGGAATTTTCATGCGCCCGGTTTTCTGTACGTTCAGGTAATTGACAAAAATACCCTGTGCTGTTTCAGGACGTAGAAAAATTTTCATGGCTCCCTCGGCAGTTGATCCCATCTCAGTCGAAAACATCAGGTTGAATTGCCGTACGTCAGTCCAGTTACGGGTACCTGATATAGGGCACACAATTTCATTGTCGATAATGATTTGTTTCAGCTCATCAAGGTTATTGTCATTCATTGCCTGACTGAACCTTTTGTGCAGGTCGTCCCATTTCTGTTGATTTTCAAGCACCCTGGCGTTGGTTGAACGGAATTGAAGTTCATCAAATGCTTCGCCGAACCTTTTCCTTGCTTTCTCAACTTCCTTGTCAATTTTTTCTTCTATTTTGGCGAGGTGATCTTCGATCAGGACATCGGCACGGTATCTTTTTTTGGAATCCTTGTTATCGATAAGAGGATCATTGAATGCATCCACGTGGCCCGAAGCCTTCCATATTGTAGGGTGCATAAAGATAGCAGAATCAATCCCCACCACATTCTCATGGAGCAAAACCATGCTGTCCCACCAATATTTTTTGATATTATTCTTCAGTTCCACGCCATATTGACCATAGTCGTATACAGCACTGAGACCGTCATAAATTTCGCTGGATTGAAATACATACCCATACTCTTTGCAATGGGCTACCAGTTTTCTGAAAATATCTTCCTGAGCCATATGAATTTTCTAATTTTTTGAAATCGCGACAAAAATAAGGGAATTGGTGGATAAACCAACCTGGGTGGAATATATTCTACCTCTTCAAAATCAACATATTCCCCATCTTTTATGTTGTTCCGCTGCTGATATTTATTACCCTCTATGGTCACTTCTCCTTCACGTTTGCCTTGTCTTTGCTGTTCACGCATCTGTTCCTGCATTTTCGACTGCATGTCACGGATGGTCTTCTGAACGAAGAGTGGAAGAATATATCGGGTTATCAGCCTGAATCCATAAAAGACGATCAGAATGACTATGACGGTCCGAATAAAACCGATGATTAGAATGGTTGGAATCATTGTAAACTAAAACACTAAGTGATGCACTGCAAAGTTACAAATTAATTTACAGTGGTTTTAATCAGGGCCTATTTACAAGGCCAATGTTAACTGACTCATATTGAATGCCTCAGTTGAGACTGATCGGAACTTCAGTCGGGATCCACGAATTTAAAAGGTTCAGGACTTTTAGCCTGTTCATTTCATCGAGGCTGCGGATACGAATACCATGTCCGGCTCCATCTTGCACAACCTTGAGAAAATTCTCCCTCTTAGGAAGGTCAACTCCGCTGGCTGTCCATGGATCATTGGCTCCATAGATGAAGATCATTTTTGCATCCGTGGTTTTTAGGAATTCCCTGGTCTTCACTACTGAGGTAGGATCGAAACCGACAGAATAGCCATCGGGAAGGAAAAGTTCAGCGAGATAATCGTCGGCATTGTCGATGGACAGGTATTTTCTGAACGGTCGGGTATCATAGCCATAATATCCAAGTTCCCTGGCTGCCTGAACAAAGAAGGATCCTATCCTGGCAAGGCCTTCACGGCTGAAATAGTCAGGTGATGCAATTTTCATGAAATGTTCATAAATCACCTCATCTGAGGAGTCTGGTGAGGGAATAATGGCTGGATCGTATCCCCATTGCCAGAATGAAAAACTGTACTCGAGGACGCAATAATCATAAATTGCATTCAGGTCGGTTGAAAAGGTGTACCCTTTCTCATTGACATGTTTTTCAAATTGGGGCATTAAAGCCTCTCTCCGCTTCAAGACCTCTTTTTGGAAATCCTTCACCTTCTTCCGGCCTTCCCTGGTGCCGGCTTTTTTTGCGATATAAGGCTCATGCCGACCGTCTTCGACACCAAAATTAAACGGGGCAACATAGGAGACCGTTACATCCACATCATTCGGAAAAAATACCCTGTGAAGCAGGGCGGTTTGTCCTCCTTTACTGATACCGGTGTTGATCCATTTGCCTCCAAGCAAAGGTTTCAACAAGCTCACGATGCGATGGTGGTCTCTGGCGGCATTCTCGACAGTAAGATAGCTCCAGTCTGTATTCTCAGGGGTTGATGGTCCAAAATATCGGTGTTCCACCACAATCTGGGAAGCGTCAAGCAAAGGGCACAACTCATTGACATAATTTACATTGGCCCCATAATCAGCACCATATCCTTCGGTAACGAGTACCACCGGGGCATCAGAATCCTTCACCGAGATAAACACTCTCTGAAGAAATGTCCCTGACGAAGGATTTTGATGGTCAATTGGTTGCCTGATTTTTACATGAAATGATTCAGTGAAAAAATTGTTCGCCTTAACGGGAATGACCTCCTCCATACCGGGAATCTCTTTTAAGATATCGGCTATATTTTTGGCCCAAACCGATGTGGAGAGAATACAGGCCAAAATGATCAAAAGAAAATTACGTCTCATGTATGTTTTATGAAATACTATGTTTCTGAATGAATTAATTTTACGAAAATAGATACTTTCCCCAAAACCACCGGAGGTTATTGATCAGTTTTTTTGGGTTTTATCCGGATTGACTTATTTTACTTTAAATATTCAAGGCATGAAACTGTCATATTGGTTGATTTTGTCATTCATTTCATTGAACTCCTATGGTAAAGATTTGCCGAAGGTCAAGTTTCATACAGGGAAGGGATCTTTTGTGATAGAGGTTGACACTGTCAGGGCACCTATAACAGGCAATCACTTTCTATACCTGGTTAAGACTGGTGTTTACAGGAATAGCCAGATTTACAGGGTAGTGAATCCTGAAAATCAGCCGAATAATCCTGTCAGGATTGACGTGATCCAGGGTGGATTGTATCATGATAATCTTGTTGATAAAGTACCTTCCATAGCGCACGAACCTACCAACAAAACAGGTATCAGGCATCGAAACGGTGTGATCAGCATGGCCCGGAATGAACCTGGGACGGCATCGTCAGAGTTCTTTATCTGCATAGGCAACCAGCCAGAACTGGACTTTGGGGGTAAAAGAAATCCCGATGGACAAGGATTTGCCGCTTTTGGCAAAGTGATTCGTGGAATGAAAATACTAAGGGAGATCCACACCCTGCCAGATACAGGTCAATATCTGATTCACCCAGTGGTTATAACCGATGTCCTTAGGGAACAATAGTTCCTTCGACACAAATTGCCCTGGAATTTTCAGGCTGCGATATGTGTAAACACATCATCCAAAACCTGAGGGTACTGATGATAAAATGCCAGGATGCACCATGCTTTCAATTCATTGATTTCATGTGGCTTCGCCCACCTAAGGCATTTCATCAGTTCTTTTTTAAAGAGACTTTCACTGTAACTGAACCGGGGGAGAATGGTTTTTGCGTATTCTATCATGGCTCATCAATTTTTTAATCTCTATGTATTTAAACTCCTTTTGTGGCTCTTTTGTTATAGTTCAGGGAGCAAGCTTAACATACTTTAACGAATCCTTCCGAGTTGGTCTGATTTGTTAAAAATTTCTACATTTGGCCTGATTAAAATCAATGCTTTATGAAGTTATTCACTGCTGAAGATAAGCTATCCAGGGTCGTGACCGATAATTATCATTTGTTGCCGGTGATAAACCGATTTGGGATTCGGTTGGGTTTTGGGGATGCCACAATAGACGAAATCTGTACTGAAAGAAATATTCCAGTTAGCTTTTTTCTGGTGATTATCAATGCATTTCATCATCCCGATTATTTTCCAAAGTCCGAGTTTCTGAAGTTTTCTCCCAGGTTGATTGTTGATTATCTGCGCCATACACACCAGTATTACCTGAGCTGGGTAGTCCCCAAAATGGAGAAGCAGCTTGAAAACCTGGTCGAATCCAGTGATGCCAACACCGAAGACCTTAAGCTTATAATTCTATTCTTCAGAAAGTATAAATCTGAGTTGTTATATCATATCAGGGATGAGGAAGATTCTGTATTTCCTTACGTCTTAAGGGTTACCTCGGCATTTGAAGATGGAGTTCCGCTTTCAGAGGATGATTTCGGTAAGTCAATTGAAACTTATGAGAAGGAACATTCAGATGTTGATGAAAAAATGACTGACCTCAAAAATTTGGTGATAAAGTTTCTGAAGGCTGATTATAACGACAATTTGTGTAATGATTTCCTGATAACACTGTTCCGGTTTGAAAGGGACCTTATAGATCATGCCAGGATCGAGGATAAAATTTTGGTCCCCATGGTTACACGAATTGAAAATATCCTGAAGAATGGCCAGTAGGATCATAATTCTGCATCAGTCAGAGATAATTCGGAAAGGGCTTGCCTCTATGGTCAGCACTCTGTGGAAGAAAGAGATTGTTCAGCTCTCTGACATGAACCAGTTTCCTGACCGTGATTTCTGCAGGAAATGCAATTTACTGGTGTTTGCCGAAACTTCGATGATTGATGAGGTATTGACCATTACTGAAGAAAGTAATGTTGAAACTGTATTGATTGCGGCCAATCATCAATCTGCCACCGGTAAACTTGAGTCTCTAAGGTGTGTAAATCTTTACAGCGATATTTCAATACTGAAGGAAATAGTGGATGATTTCATCAAGAATGAACCTGAATCAACCGCCGGAGAGAATGACCTGACACAAAGAGAAAAGGAAATACTCCGTTTGGTTGCCATGGGACATTCTAACAAGGAAATTGCCGATTCTCTATTTATCAGTATACATACGGTAATTACCCATCGGAAAAATGTTACCGGAAAGTTGGGGATAAAATCAATTTCGGGCCTCACGGTTTATGCGATAATCAACAGGTTGATCGATCCTTCCCAGATCGACCTTGAAAAATTTATTTAGGTTCTGGCTGACAGCTATTTAGAATCAGTCTAAACACCATTGGGAATGGTGCTGAATTATATTACCATTGGGTTAAAACCTGTCAATAATTAGCAAAAGAGAGGGTTTATTGGGTTAATTTTGCTGTTGATTTTCAAAAACAAAAAATTATGGCAGAAACTACTAAAAAACTCTTCTCTGAATTTCCGGAGGTGTCTACCCAGCAATGGGAAGAAAAAATCATCGCCGACCTGAAGGGAAAAGACTATGAGAAAGCCTTGGTTTGGAAAACGAACGAAGGCATTTCTGTTCGACCATACTATCGGGCCGAACATATTCAGGATCTTAATTATCTTATGAATTCCCCGGGGGTTTTCCCATTTGTCAGGGGTAATACAACAGCCAATAATTGGCTGATCAGGCAAGATATTGTTGCAACGGACTTGAGGGAAGCCAACAAAAAAGCTCTCAATGTATTGGGGAAGGGTGTAAACTCCCTGGGATTTAAGTTCAAAGCTTGCAGTCCACTGACTGCGTCTGACCTGAAGATCCTTTTACAGGATATTTGTCTGGAAGCGGCTGAGATTAATCTCATTTGTACCTGTGGAAAGTGTGATTATACCCATGCCTTGACAACCTTCATTCAGGAAGGGCCCTGGGATGTATCTCAGATTAATGCATCAGTGAACAACGATCCTTTGGGCAATCTGGCTGTCAGGGGAAAATTTCCTGTTTGCTGTGAAGGTAAAGCTTTTGACCAGTTAAAAGCGCAAATTGAAATCTCCAAAGGAATCCCCGGTCTTCGTACCTTGGTCGTTAATGGGAAAATTTATGGTAATAGCGGTGCCTCCCTGGTTCAAGAGCTCGCATTTTCTTTGGCGCAAGGCGCTGAATACCTCGTCAGGCTTACCGAATCAGGTCTGGATATTGACCAGGTAGCTTCAAAAACGAAATTTGATTTGACGGTTGGCAACAACTATTTTATGGAGATTGCCAAACTCAGGGCTGGTCGCTTACTCTGGTCTCAGATTGTGAAAGCGTTTGGGCCCAATGTTCCTGACAATTGCAAAATGATTGTCCATTCCGAAACTACTCGCTTCAACAAAACAGTATACGATCCATATACCAATCTTTTACGCACCCAGACTGAAGCCATGTCGGCTGCGCTTGGTGGAGCACATTCCATAACTGTATTGCCGTTCGACACCATGTTTGAGGAACCGACAGCCATGGCTGAAAGAATTGCCCGAAATCAACAAATTCTTCTGAAGGAGGAGTCTTATTTTGATAAAATTGCGGATCCCGCCGGTGGAGCATATTATATTGAAAATCTGACTGCATCGGTCGCGGAAGAAGCTTGGAAGCTCTTCCTGACAGTGCAGGAACGTGGAGGATATCTGGAAGCTTTGAAGACTGGGTTCATTCAGAAGGAGATAAATGATATGGCTAGTCGCAGGGATATGAACATTGCCTTACGAAGAGAAAACCTGCTAGGAGTAAACCAGTTCCCCAATTTTAATGAAGTAATTACAAATGAGCTGGCCGATTCTGTATTCGCTGCATGTGACAGGACTGAAGCTGATTCAATTGTGGAAACCCTGAAACCATACAGGGGAGCATCTGCCTTTGAAGCTCTTCGATACAAGACTGACCAATATGCAAAGGACCATGGTCGTCCACTTGTATTTATGCTTACCATCGGAAACCTTGCCATGAGAAAGGCCCGTGCCCAGTTTGCCTGTAACTTCTTTGCCGTTGCCGGATTTGAAGTTGCCGATAACAATGGATTTGAAACCGTGGAGGCTGGATTGTCCGCAGCCAGGGAATCCAATGCATCCATCGTGGTTATTTGTAGTTCAGATGAAGAATATTCCACCCTGGTTCCTGAGCTAGCTAACTTGGTTGAGGAAGAGATTCTGGTTGTGGCTGGGAATCCTGCTTGCCGACCGGAACTGGAAGCATTGGGGGTGAAGAATTTCATTCATGTAAGGTCAAACTTATTGGAGGAACTTGTTCAATATCAAAATCAAATCTTTAGATAATGAATGGCTGCCAACGACATTGTCAAAAAATCTTCTGACCCATTGATGTTCTTGAGAAATTATCAGGGAATAAACCGGCAGAAACATTGACATAAGTTTGAAGGCCATTTCTATTAATCCAAAAAAGTATAAGTATGAAACCAGATTTTAAAAACATAGACATCCGGGAAGTAGCTTCCTCCGTAAAGGAAAAGACCACATCGGCCAGCAGCTGGATGACACCCGAACTGATTCCTGTTAAGCCTGTATATACCAAGGAGGATCTCGAGGGAATGGAACACCTTAACTATGCAGCTGGATTGGCTCCTTATCTGCGTGGCCCCTATTCCACCATGTATGTAATGCAACCCTGGACTATCCGTCAATACGCCGGATTTTCCACTGCTGAAGAATCCAATGCTTTCTATCGTCGCAACCTTGCTGCCGGCCAGAAGGGTTTGTCGGTGGCGTTTGACCTCGCAACGCACAGGGGTTATGACTCTGATCATCCCAGAGTGGTGGGTGATGTTGGCAAGGCAGGTGTTGCCATTGACTCAATACTCGATATGAAGATTCTATTCGACCAGATTCCTCTCGATAAGATGTCGGTATCAATGACCATGAACGGTGCCGTACTGCCTATCATGGCGTTTTATATTGTTACCGCACTTGAGCAAGGTGCTTCCATGGACCAGCTGGCTGGTACCATCCAGAACGACATTCTGAAAGAATTCATGGTGCG
>JACDJC010003250.1_pt1 | contig 11941 bp, 7 predicted proteins | sample 7454191 | NCBI WGS metagenome assembly JACDJC01 (sample SAMN14253291, study PRJNA609438) | sludge metagenome | isolation source: sludge after 25d culture with pyrite and EDTA | collected 2018-12-20
TCCATTTTTTCATCAGGATTGCTTCCAAAATTTTGGCTGGGCTACCATCTTTAACACCAACTTTTTCGTTACTGAAGATCCCCAGCCATTCCAGCATTTCAATCAAAGGAGAATCCTGATCAATATGAAATGCCCTGTATAACTTCACCTCAACTGAGTCGGTCGGATGGTAATACAAAAATGAATTAATGAACTCCCTATGGGTCATACTCTCGGAATTTTGCATCACATAAGAATTATCCGTGGCACCCAATTGGACGAAAATATCCCAGGCTTTAGAAAATCCCGGTCGTCTGAGGGTGCCTCGATAGACTGTAGGCACTCCTTGCAGCCTATACTTTTCAATATATTTCAGGGAATCACGGTTGGCATATCCTTCAAACCTGCCAAACCCCTCAATGTCCATATACTCTATCCGGCGAAACAGCCTGCTATAGGGAATATATTTAATTTTTCCGCACTGAATAAACTGGGCCGGGCCGGGCCAACCGGCAAGTACTACATTCGTCGGATTCCACGTAAACTTGTAATGCCATGGATTATTGTCCGATTCAGGTGCAACCAAGCCTCCTGTAAATGATTCAAATCCCGTTAATGTATGTCCATCTTTTCTGATTCTTTCGATGACCTGCATTGCTGACATATGGTCTATCCCGGGATCCAGACCGATTTCATTCAGAAAAAAAAGACCCTTTTCCTGAACTTCCTTTTCCAAAAGTCTAATTTCGGGAGATTCATAGGAAGCCGTCAGCATTGATTTGTTCAATTTTATACATGCTTGTGCCACAAGGGGATGAAACCTGGCCGGAAGCATCGATATTACTAAAGTGGCAGATTCAACCTCTTTTGCTAATTGCAAGGAATTTTGAATGTCAAATTCAAAAACCTCGGTTGGGTAAGAGACTTTCTCCCTGACTGTCTTCATATCCTTGTCGCCCACCCTGATTCTCCAGTGATGAATCCTGGCTTCTTCCTCCAGATAAGAAATTAGTCTGCGAGATGACAATCCAGCTCCCAGTATCAGAATTGTTTTCATTTTTTTCAGCTTTATGAGTGATTAGCGTACTGGATTTCGATTGGGAAAATTATCCCGGCTTATTCAACACCATCAAGAAAATCCTGCAGATAACTGAACCGGCCGTTTAGTTTGCCGTCACAGGTAATGGTTGCCCTGCCAATAATATCATCAGGATCGTTCCCCAACAAAGGATTCAGGACCTTGTCAATCAAATTCCTTCCAAAATCGAACGATGCATCCACTGGTAACTCGCAGGGTAGGTTATCAACTGCCATAACAGTGATGTTATTTGGCCTACTGAACGCCTTGTCCAATTGATTGGTCATCGGATCATAATCATAGAATGGGTCATCTATGGATGTTGCACGGCGCGTTGTAGGAATAGATCCATCGATATCACAGGTAATATCGGCAATAACTGAAATCCTAAAGTCATCCCTACGGGTATCATCCAGTGTAAATAAAACAGGAGCCGAAGGATCCCAGTATGCAGCACCGATTAATAAATCAGTTGCAGGGAAAAACCGATGGAATGTTCCCTCATATTCATCCGGCCGGGAATAAAAATGGGAATAATCAAATGGTTTGCCGTGGCTATGACGATTATAATCAGAAGGATCAAGCCTGACATACAATGGTTTATCAATCTTTCCCAGTTGGACAAATCTTTCTGGATCCACGCTTTCAAGGCCAATTCTCTGAAACAATTCAACAACACCTCCAGCGACCCTACCACCACCCGTTACAGCGATTGTTATTGGAGGAATGGTCACTGTCGATAGTTCTGCCACCATTTCTTCCATATCCCTGCAAAAATAGGCTGGCTTTAAGTTGTAGAGTCCCCTTTTTAGCCCGAGTGCCCGAATACCGTTATAAGCGCCAACGACACCCGCAAACCTTCCAAAACCGATTATTCGATTTCCATTGCCGTCTGTGAGTGCTTCATAATCAACCATCCTAATATCCGCTTTAACAAGTGCCTTTAGCAATTCACGGTTATATGGTTGCTTTTTAATGGTATGTGAGAAAAACAGATAAGTTTTGCCATAAATCAGGTCAGGTATATTCACTTCCTTGACCCCCATGAGGATATTGCATCCGGAAAGATCCTCATCGACTCTTATCCCCAATGATTTATACTCATTATCTGAAAAACATCGATGAGGCGAAGGCTGGACGATTACCTCCACCCCGGTTACAGAATCATTTATAAATTTACATTGTTCCGGCGTAAAGGGCACACGCTTATCAGGTGGTGCCTTCCCTTCCCTGAGTACTCCAATTTTTATCATTATAAAATACTTTCTTGTTTTTTAGTATTGAACCTTCATGAATCCCATCCACCTCATAACTCAAAACGTATACCCTGAGCCAATGGAAGTTCTGTACCGTAATTAATGGTATTGGTTTGTCTGCGCATATATGCCTTCCACGCATCAGAACCCGATTCGCGACCGCCACCGGTATCCTTTTCCCCGCCAAATGCGCCACCGATTTCAGCCCCTGATGTACCGATGTTGATATTGGCTATGCCGCAATCAGAACCTACATTCGAAAGAAAATACTCGGCCTCGCTGAGGTTTGTCGTGAACATCGCCGATGACAATCCTTGCGGGACATCATTATGTATTTGAATGGCATCTTCCAAAGTACGGTACTTTATCAAATATAACAAGGGGGCGAAAGTCTCTTCCTGGACAATCTGATAATGATTCATCACCTCGGCAATTGCAGGCATTACGTAGCATCCCGATTCATAACCTGTACCTGACAACTCGACTCCACCACATAAAACATTTCCGCCTTCAGACTTAACCTGTTCAACTGCTGTCAAAAAAGTATCTTTAGCACCTTTGTCGATCAAAGGCCCCACATGGATCTCCGGATCAAGCGGATGTCCTATTTTTAGACTTTTATAACCAGACAGCAATTGTTCTTTTACCGTGTCGTAATGAGATTCATGGACGATAATTCTTCTTGTGGATGTACACCTTTGACCACATGTACCTACTGCCCCAAAAAGAATGGCCCTGACTGCCAGGTTTAAATTTGCATGAGGAGTAACAATAATGGCATTGTTTCCTCCAAGTTCAAGAATTGTTCGGCCCAGTCGTTCTCCGACCATGTTCCCCACCTTCTTGCCAATCCGTGTAGATCCAGTAAAAGAAATCAGTGGAATTCTCTTTTCAGTGAAAAATTCATCTCCAAGATTCCTGGAACTGGCAGCAACCAGATTAAGAATGCCTTCCGGCAATCCATTCCTCTCCATGACCCGTGCCACAATCTTATGTACAGCTATAGCACATAAAAGCACTTTTGAAGAAGGTTTCCAAATGACTACATCTCCCGCCACTAACGCAATCATCGCATTCCAGGCCCAAACGGCAACCGGAAAATTAAATGCGGATACCACTCCTACGATACCTAATGGGTGATACTGATCATACATTCTATGATTTGGGCGCTCACTTTGCATAGTGAATCCATAAAGCTGACGACTCTGTCCGACTGCAAAATCACAGATATCAATCATCTCCTGCACTTCACCCAAGCCCTCCTGGTATATCTTTCCCATTTCATATGAAACAAGTTTACCAAGCGGCTCTTTGTACTTTCTAAGTTCAAGACCAATTTGCCGAACGATTTCCCCTCTCTGCGGAGCTGGTTTCTTTCGCCACTCCAGAAATGCGTCTGTTGCCATATCAAGTACATAGTGAAAGTCACGCGAAGTGGCTTGCTTTATGCTGGCAATTGGTTTCCCATCAGCCGGAGAATAAGAAACAATAAAGTCACCACCTGCCTCAGGCCAATTCTTTCCAGTGCAAAGACCAGGATTCTCTGAATGAATATCCAGAGTGTTTAAAATATTTGCTACTTGTTCATCCATAACCGGTTATTTTATTACTGTCTATTTTATCTGAAAGGCATTTTAATATTTCATACAGCAATCTCATTAATCTTCTTTGGCCAGTGCTCTTACGAGGCCACCCTTTGACAGGATCTCCATCAATTGTTCGGGAAGAGGATTAAACTTAAATATGCGCTCACCAATAAATACTTTCCCTTCCCCCAGAAAAATCTTTACTTTATCACCGGGTCGATATGCCTCCACTGCTTCCGGCAATACGATTATTGGTAATCCCTGATTGATTGCTGACCTATAAAATATTCGTGAGACCGATTTGACGATCACTGATTTCACACCTGCATAAACCAACCCGACCGAGGGGTGTTCCCGGGAACTTCCACATCCAAAGTTTTGACCGCAGATCACAATATCGCCATTTTCAACAAGCTCTGCAAACTTATCGTCAAACCCTTTAAATAAATGGGGTACAATTTTTTCTGGATCTGAGCTGTTTATCTCATAAGTGAGATTTCCTGCAAACATCTGGTCAGTATTCAGATTGTCAATATCATGATATGCCCAAACACCGCTAAATTTTCTGTTTTCAGAAATTTTAAGCTCAACATTCATTTTTGCTTTGATGTCCTTTTTGAAATATTGATTTGGCTTCATGCCGGGTGATACAATCTTGCCTTCGATTGCCGACATTGCAACTGTTGATGGTGAACCCAAATAAATGAAAGAATTTCTATTCCCCATCCTACCGGGAAAGTTTCGGTTGGCAGTCGAAACAATGTTAATTCCATCGGAAGGTATTCCCTGACCTGTCCCCAAACAAGGTCCGCATGAAGGCGACAGGATGTTTGCACCTGCTTCGACCAAATCCTGGATTATTCCTTCTTTCATTGCCTGCAGGTATATTTCCCGGGAGGCAGGAATGACATGAAACTGAACACTTGATGCAACTTTCTGACCTTTCATTATTTCCGCGGCAATTCTGAGATCCGACAACCGACCATTTGTACAAGTCCCAATAAGGGCCTGCCCCACCGGTGTTCCAGCCACTTCATTGACGGCCTTTACGTTGTCGACGTTATGGGGAGCGGAAACTACAGGGAACAATTTGCAAAGATCAATTTTCAACTCCCTTTTATAGTGTGCATTTTTATCAGCCCAAATACCCTCAAAATCATTTCCCAAAAAATTCTTTAAAACTGTATCGGCGGGGAATACTGCATTCTTGGCTCCCATCTCGGATGCCATATTGGCAATGGTCATGCGATCGTCGATAGTCAGGGATTTCAACCCTTCCCCATGAAATTCGACAGACAAATAATCGGCACCGTCTGAACCTATCATTCCAATGATGGTCAATGCCAAGTCTTTCGCATATACATTGGCAGCCAATGAACCAGTCAGCGTGATTTTTAAAGTCTCGGGTACCCTGAACCAGGTCTCCCCTGTTTTCCAAATTCCAGCGGTTTCTGTACGGTCTATTCCAACTGCAAACGCATTGAAGGCTCCTGCAGTGCAGGTATGACTGTCACTGCCAACAACTATCATCCCTGGCCGGGCATAATTTGCCATTAATTGGTGACAGATACCTGAACCGACATCATGAAACCTTTCAATGCGATTCTCCTCAACAAAATTTCTAATTTGCTGGTAGTCATTGGCAAGTTTGACGTTGGTTGGAGGGGCATTGTGATCAAGGGTTATTACCAAATTGCCTGAATTAAAAGGTCTCAATCCACGCATATTTCGAAAAATCTTTTCGATGCTTGCGGTATTATCGTGCGATAAAACCAAATCGGGATGTTTAAAAACAATACTCCCAGCTTCAGCATCCAGAATTTTTTCTGCATAAGTTCTTGCCATGATTCAAAAATTTTAGGTCAGATCCATTTTATTGATCCATAATACTCACCCTCCCAATCTCCATTCTTTCTAAATACTTAATATCGGGAAAAACTAACCCTTCAGATTTAAAATGCCGCCTGCCATGTAAATCTGTAACTGGACTTCAGGTATAGGTTTCAAAGGCAATTGTTTACCATTTGATTTATTAATGATCATACTGCTTTTCAGGTCAATAACAACCTCATCCCTTAACTTAAGGTCAAGGGGGTCAAGATCATCATAAACCAAAACCGGCAATCCTGAATTGATGGCATTCCTTTCATATATGGCCCCAAATGATCTGGCCAAAATCGCATGAATTCCCAATGCTTTGAAACAATCTACTGCTTGTTGGCGGGAACTGCCTGAACCAAAATTCCTGCCGGTAATGATAATATCTCCAGTCTGAGCCATATCCGAAAAACTCTCCCAACCCTCAAGATTTCCAAAAGCGAACCTTCCCATTTCCGAAACCTCTGTAATAGCCAGATGCCTGTTGTGAAATATCATATCGGTGTCAATATTGTCTTCAGGGATTAACCAAACCTTGCCGGTAAGAACATCAGGTTTTTGGTCCTTTTGATCGCTATCCGATCTTACAAAAACATTCGTTATTGCAACAGCAGATCGTTTTTCCGGACGATCCGGGATTTCATCTGGAGTCGTGATATAACCTGCAATTGCAGTGGCAGCAGCAATCGCAGGAGAAGATAGGTATACCTCACCTTTTCCCTGTTTACCTGTAAAGTTTCTATTACCTGTGCTAAGAGTTTTCTCACCAGGTCCGTTCTGGCCAACCTGTCCAGAGGCACAACCAGCACACCCAGCATTACTTACCAAAGCACCCGCATCCTTAAAGATATGAATAAGTCCCTCATCCAATGATTGTTGCCAGATTTCATCAGTAGCAGGTACAATTTTTAAAACAACACCTGGGGCTATCTTTCTGCCGTTAAGGATTTTGGCAACAATCCTAAGATCCTCAATACGTCCATTCGTGCAGCTTCCAATAAAAACAGAATCGATTTCCGTTCCTTTCAGTTGGTTCACAGGTACTGTGTAATGGGGTTTCCCGGGTAAAGAAATCCTTGGCAGGAATTCCGAAATATCCACAATATATTCTTCTGCATATTGAGCATTCTCGTCTGCAAAAACAGGAGTAAACTCTTTTCCCGAATGTTTGAGGCAATATCTGATAATATCATCATTCGGAGCAATGAACAAAATTATCGCTCCCATTTCGGTAGCCATGGATGAGATTGTTATCCTCTCATCAAGTGAGAGATTATCTACCTCCTTGCCATATAACTCAATGGCAACTCCTAAAAGGGAAATAGTACCAAATTTTTGAAGCAGATTTAGAATGATATCCTTGGCGTATACATCCTTGGGGCGATCACCGACAAGTGTTATTTTCACTGTTTCAGGCACCTTAAACCACACGGCCCCCTTTGCCCACGCAGCTGCAATGTCCTGGTCTCCCATCCCCTGTCCAAAACAACCGATTGCGCCTAAAATATTTGCATGAGAATCCGTTGAAACCAACGTCCCTCCCGGAACAGCCAATCCCTTGTCTATGGAAAGGTGTGTACCGATTCCGGCATCAATATCAAAAACCTTGATCATGTTCTCCCTTGCGAATTGCCTGCAGATTTGTTGATTTGCGGCATACTTTTGATCTGATCCCGTTGGATTGCAATCGAATGTAAAAAAGGTACTGGTCTGTTTATTTATACTCAGTCCATTTTCCACAAGATTCTTTACCACATTTGCCCCGCCAAAGTCTCTGGCCAGTCTGACATCGATTTCCACATCGACAATTTCACCCGGGAATACCTTATCTCTATGACTATGACGGGCAATGATACTTTCTATGATTGTCATAAAATGATTTTTATTCAGGCATTTTACATCGGAAACAAAATGAATTGTTTTGGGCGATTATTAAATTAGCCTGGATTTAAACGGAAGAAATGTCATAAAATCAGCATGATGAACAATGTAGGCCTCCGTGGATCGCTTAATCAGGTTACCTTCGTCGGCATGGGCAGCTATAATATGGCAAACCTCAACAGGGATATCGCATTTTTCTGCCAATGAAACACCACTGAATGGATGTCTTAAGTATTTTCCATAACGCCCTTGAATAGCATTTCCATTTTCATCCAGTTCATACTCCAAAAGTTTTCCAACATCAGCCAGTATTGCACCGGAAATCAGAACATCCATATCAACCGGCAACTCTCCATGGTACATTGAATTGATTGTATTTCCACAATCCCGGGCAATATGAACCACACTTCTTTTATGGTCCATAAAACAAACTTTCAAATCGGGTCCTGCCAGAAGCGTAAATGGTATACGATTTAAGTCATCGACCGTCAGAACACTCCTATCAAGTGCCAATTCCCATACCCTGGCCGTTTTCTCTCTTAATTCTTCGTCCTTTATCCAATTGATCTCAGGCCATAATTCCAATACTACACTTTTCATCTCAAACCATTGATTTAATTAGGTCCGGAATTATTTTAATTCACGAATAATGGCATCTGCCATTTCCCTTGTTGAAGCAGCTCCTTTGTCAATTACATCCTGATTTCCAGTCAGCTTCATCATGTCATACGTCCGTATCTTACCCTCAGCCACGACTTTGGCAATTGCATTCCGGATTCGAAGGGCCTTATCATTCTCCCCAATATACTCCAGCATCATGCAGGCTGATTCTATCATGGCAATTGGGTTCACAATTGATACTTTATAACTGGCATATTTTGGCGCGGAACCATGCGTAGGTTCAAAAACAGCAACACCTGTATCAGGATTATATTGCGCACTGCAGGCAAAACCAAGTCCACCAATAAGTCCTGCAAATGCATCTGAAACAATATCACCAAACATGTTTCCTGCAACTATAACTCCATAGTCCTCAGGATTCTTGGTTAACCACATCATTTGAGCATCGATGTTTGTGTTCCAAAGTTCAATATGTGGAAACTCATTCTTTTGCATCTCCACGGCCATCTTGTACATCATTCCGCTCGTTTCCCTGATGACATTGGGTTTTTCACAGACGGTTACTGACCTGTATCCATTTTTCATTGCATGATTGAATGCAGCTTCCAGTATTCTCCGAGTCATTTTTCGGGTGAAGATTCGGGTTGAGACCGAGATATCCTCCTTGGGCGCCCAACCAAAATTGGTTCTAAATTTCGGATGGGTCATTAAGGCATCGTATACCTGTTGAGGAGGATTTGTCCATTCTACCCCTCCATATAGACCTTCTGTATTTTGTCTGAAAATGGCTACATCAACCATGGGTTCCTCTATCTCTCCATGTGGTCCCCGGCGTATGAAATTGAGAGGATTTCCAAAATATGATTTGCAGGGTCGCAGACAAATATCCAGACCGAAATGCTGACGTAAACCAACTATCGGGCTGGAATAAACCAATCCTTTATCACGCAGGCCAGGATCAAGTTCTGCAAGGGCAGCATCTTTAGGCTTCGATGTGATTGCCCCAAAAAGACCTACCTTATGTTCTTCCAGCAAGTCGATAGTGCGTTTTGGAAGAGGATCTCCTTCACGACACCAAAACTCCCACCCAATATCACCTTCAACATAATCGGCCTTAAATCCCGAGGCGTCTAAAACCCTTAGTGCTTCCTCCAAAACAACCCGGCCTATTCCATCTCCCGGCATGGTTACAATTTTGCGCTTTACCATAAGTATTTTAAATTAGTGAATACCCTTTTCTGAGGCGTTATTGTGAATAAAATCGATTTGCAAAATTTTTCCTTATATCTAATCTGCAATCTGCCTGATTACATCAATTACAGTCCCATCGACCCATTTTACAATAGCCACAATTTTATCAGCAAATTTTGGTTTGTCGGGTTTACCACAGATTGCTTCAGCTTCTTCTTTCAATTCCTGTATCGTTTTAATAGGCAAACCCGAGTCTTTTGTCTTTTCAATCAAATCGGCTCTAAGTGGATTGATTGCGATTCCCCGCTCAGTCACGACAACATCAATCAAGTCTCCAGGACCACAGAGAGTTGTCACTTCATCAACAATTACCGGAATACGGTTACGGAAAAGTGGCAGTGCCACAATCGTATTCTTTGCAAACAAGCAATTTTGCCAACCTCCGATTCCGTGAAGTAAAATCCCGTCAGAATGTGTGACCACATTTCCATTGAAGTTTACATCAATCTCCGTAGCTCCTAGAGTAACTACATCAATCATAGAAGTAAAATTTCCTTTGGAATGATAATTATAGGCATTGAATACTGAAAAACTATGATGGTTCCTGTTTTCATTAAGCGACCTTATCGCTTCCGTATCAAAAACCTGTCCGTCGAGTATATATTCCATTAATCCTGACTCTAGCATCTGGGTCATATATTGGGTTGATCCACCAAATCCAACCCGTATTCGCCAGTGGTTCTTTTGCAAGATTTCCTTTATATACTCCGCTATAGCCAACGAAATTCCTCCGGCACCGGCCTGGACAACACAACCATCATAAATAATTCCAGCAGCCTCACAAAAACGAGCTGTAAGCTCTGCAATGATCAACCGGTCAGGACTACGTGTTATTTGGGTGGTCCCGGAAATGATTCTTTCAGCTTCACCCAACTTATCGATAACTACGACAAAGTCAACAAAATTCCCTGCAATTTGCATTGGTAAACATGGAAATGGGACCAGGTTATCAGTAACCATTATTACTTTATCGGCATACTGCACATCCATCTCCGCATAACCTAAAACCCCGGTAGCAGAAGGGCCACCAAGACCATTAGCGTTTCCAAATATATCGCAGGAGGGTGTTGCCATCACGGCAATATCAATTTTCACTTCTCCATCCTGGATCGCCTGTACACGCCCTCCATGAGACCTAAGAACTGCAGTTCCTTTCATTCTCCCTCTCGATGTAAATTCACCAAGCGGCCCATTCATGCTACCCTCAATCCTATCAATGGTACCATCCTCAAGATATGGGATTAAATGGGCATTGCAAGGAAATGAAGCAGATGGAAACCACCGAAGCCCCTTTATCCCAAGCTCATGGGCTATATCAAAAACTGTGTTGGCAATATAATCGCCATCTCTCAGATGATGATGTGTTGAAATTGTCATACCATCACACAGTCCTGATTTCATTAAAGCGTCCCTGAGAGTTTGACATCTCTTATCACCGTTTACGGGGAAATCAGCGCATGAAGCAATGGGTGGAGTATGTTTTCTGCCATTGGGCTTAAACTTCCCAATCCCCATATAGGGAACTGCCATTTGACCGTTAATTTTTTCCGGGACTAACCTTCCGGCAGCATTTCTGACCAGTTTATTGTCCATCTTCTTCCTTCCAGTTTGGTTTGACCAATTGGCACTTAATCGCCATTTCAATAGTATTCAATGCTCTTTTGACAATAGGTGCATCAATCATTTTTGACCCCAGAGAAATTACACTTACACCCCTTCTTTGCGCTTCATCAAAAGCTAACACTATCCTCTTTGCCTTTTCGATTTCTGTTTGTGAAGGTTGATATGACTCGTTAATAATTTTTATCTGTGCGGGATGTATACAACCCATGCCAACAAAACCCATAGATTTAGAATATTTCGCAACGCTTCTTAATGCTTGTAAATTCTCAAAATCACTAAAAACTGAATCTATAGGTTGTATGCCTGCTGCACGTGCTGAATTAACTATCATACTCCTTGCAAATGAGGATTCAGTACCATCAATGGTACGTTCGGCGCCGATATCGGCCGTATAATCCTCAAGGCCAATAGCCAAGGCTACCACGTTAGGGGAGGCAGTCGCAATTTCATACGAGTGAATTACTCCAAGTGCACTTTCAATGATAGGCATTAACCAGATTGGTTCAGTTCGTTCGCCTTTTAGTTCATTGATCTTCATATCCACAGCCTCAACTTGTGCCGCAAATTCGCATTTTGGAATTAGAACTACATTTACAGGCTGGTTTACAATATATTCCAGATCTTTTAATCCCAAGGGCAGTTGGTTAATTCGAACCATTAATTCTGCACCCTGAAAATCATTGTTCCTTAATGCATTCCTGACTAAAAACCGAGCATCATGCTTTTTATCATGGGCTACAGAATCTTCCATGTCAAGAATTATTCCATCAGACTGATACAAACCAGCA
>JACDJC010003252.1_pt1 | contig 11939 bp, 9 predicted proteins | sample 7454191 | NCBI WGS metagenome assembly JACDJC01 (sample SAMN14253291, study PRJNA609438) | sludge metagenome | isolation source: sludge after 25d culture with pyrite and EDTA | collected 2018-12-20
CAAGGACCAGCTGGACGAGAAGCTGGCCCGCGCACGCGAGGCCAAGAACAACCCGCAGCCCAAGTCGTCGGGCAAGCAGCCGGCCATGGCCACGTTCGAGGCCACCCGTCCGGCCGTCGGCGCCCAGGCGGTCGGCGTGGCACGCGCCGCGTATGAGTACGCGCTGCAGTACGCGCAGGAGCGCAAGGCGTTCGGCAAAGCGATCATCGAGAACCAGTCGATCGCCTTCATGCTCGCCGACATGATCACCGAGATCGACGCTTCCCGACTGCTGGTGTGGCGCGCCGCTTGGCTGTCGCGCAACGGCGAGTACATCAACGCCGAGGGCAGCCAGTCGAAGCTGAAGGCCGGACGCACAGCCGTGTGGGTTACCGAGCGGGCGATGCAGATCCTGGGCGGCTACGGCTACACCCGTGAGTATCCGGTGGAGCGCATGCACCGCGACTCGAAGATCTACGACATCTTCGAGGGCACCGAGCAGATCCAGCAGCTGGTGATCGCTCGGGCGATCTCCGGCCTCCGGATTGAATAAGCCCATCATCGAGTAATTCCCGACGGTGTGTTGGCCGTTCGTACTCTGCCAACCTCGCCTTGAGAAGTCTCACTTCCCGGTCCCGCACAGCGGTGGCCGGGAAGTGCGTTTTTAGTTGGGAACGTCGGTCGGGCGTTGCTCGTGGAAGCGGCCGCCGTGTGTGCGGCGATCCTCCTTCATCTCGGATTCGAGCACGTGGTGTCGTCCGCCCATCAGTTCGCCGCGCAGGTCGTCGGCGAAGGCCCGCACCACCGACCAGTAGATGGCGTCGTACTCCTCGACCATCTGGAACGACCAGCGGCCCTCGAGCGCATTGCGGCCGACCAACTCGGCCTCGATGCGCTGTGCCTGGTCCTGATGACCGGCCTCGCGCAACTCGTCGGCCGCTTCGCCGATGAGGGCGTCGGCGTGGCCCATCATCTGGTGGAAGTCATAGAGGTGGCCCCTCGCCCGCTCCACCCACTCGAGGGCCTCGCTGAACTTGCCGACGGCTGAGACCGTCTCGTCGCTGACCCCAGAGGGCCGACGGTCCCGTTCGAGCCAGGGGCGGTCGGTGGGTTCGCTCATCTGCGGTGCCTTTCGTCGGTGATCCTCGATGCGCTTGCACCCTACGAAGACGCGGAAAGGCCCGGTTCGAGATCGAACCGGGCCCTTTCAATGTCCCCCCGGACAAACGTGACGTTGCGTAAGTGTGACAGATGGCGTGAGAAAGTGCCTAACCGGGCCTGCGAGACCGCACCGAGGACGCTTCGGCGTGTGACGGCCACCACGTCGGGCGGCGCGGCGGTACCCTGATCGCCCGACCTCCATCAAAGCAGGGGACTGATGAGCACGAGCGATCAAGCGAACGACCAGGTGAAGCCCACCACGACCGATGCGGGCATTCCGGTGACCAGCGACGAGCACTCGCTCACCGTTGGGCCGGACGGGCCGATCCTGTTGCAGGACCACTACCTGATCGAGCAGATGGCGGCGTTCAACCGCGAGCGGATCCCCGAGCGCCAGCCCCACGCCAAGGGCTCGGGCGCCTTCGGCAACTTCGAGGTGACCAACGACGTCAGCGCCTACACCAAGGCGGCCCTGTTCCAGCCGGGAACGACGACCGACACGCTGATGCGGTTCTCGACGGTGGCGGGGGAGCGGGGCAGCCCCGACACCTGGCGTGACCCCCGGGGCTTCTCGATCAAGTTCTACACATCCGAGGGCAACTACGACATGGTGGGCAACAACACCCCCGTGTTCTTCCTCCGTGACCCGCTGAAGTTTCAGCACTTCATCCGGTCGCAGAAGCGCCGTGCCGACTCCGGCCTGCGAGACAACGACATGCAGTGGGACTTCTGGACGCTCTCGCCCGAGTCGGCCCACCAGGTGGCGTGGCTGATGGGCGATCGAGGCATCCCCAAGACCTGGCGCCACATGGACGGTTTCTCCTCGCACACCTACATGTGGGTCAATGCCGCCGGCGAGCGGTTCTGGGTGAAGTACCACTTCAAGACCGACCAGGGCATTGAGTTCCTCACCCAGGCCGACGCCGATCAGATGGCGGGACAGGATGCCGACTACCACCGCCGCGACCTGTTCAACTCGATCCGCGACGGCGAGCACCCCTCGTGGACGCTCAAGGTGCAGCTGATGCCCTTCGACGAGGCCGAGGACTACCGCTTCAACCCGTTCGACCTCACCAAGGTGTGGCCACACAGCGACTATCCCCTGCACGAGGTGGGCAAGCTGACGCTCAACCGCAACGCCACCGACTTCCACACCGAGATCGAGCAGGCGGCGTTCCAGCCCAACAACCTGGTGCCCGGCATCGGGCTCAGCCCGGACAAGATGCTGCTCGGGCGCGTGTTCGCCTATGCCGATGCCCACCGGGCCCGCATCGGCGGCAACTACATGCAGATCCCCGTCAACCGGCCTCAGGCCGAGGTGAACAGCTACAGCAAGGACGGGGCGATGCGAATGGAGAACGTCTCCGATCCCGTCTATGCGCCCAACTCCAAGGGCGGCCCGGCCGCCGACGCCACCCGCAGCCCGTACGCCGAGAAGTGGGCGGCGAGCGGCGAGTTTGTCCACGCCGCTTATACCCTCCATGCCGAGGACGACGACTGGGGTCAGGCCGGCACGCTCGTGCGCGACGTCCTGGACGATGCCGCCCGCGACCGGCTGGTCGACAACGTGGTCGGCCACCTGAGCGACGGGGTGACCGAACCGGTGTTGCAACGGGCCTTCGACTACTGGCGCAACATCGACGCCACCATCGGCGACCGAATCGCCGCGGGGGTCAGCGGAGGCTGATCGCACCCCGGCCAGTTCTCGATTTCTGGCGGTTGTTTGGGCTCCCGGGTTCGGGGGTCGCTGGCAACTGGGGAGTCCGGAGCGCGCTCTGACGGTTGTTTGGGCTCCCGGGTTCGGGGGTCGCTGGCAACTGGGGAGTCCGGAGCGCGCTCTGACGGTTGTTTGGGCTCCCGGGTTCGGGGGCGTGAGGGTGGCCGGTAGGTGGGGTGCCCAGTGCACATGGTACCGGGCCGGGTAGCGAGGCCCGGTGCCATGTGGCGATGGCGGGTTCAAAGTGAGGGGGTGCCGACGAACGACGTGTTGGGCGCCGACCCCGAAGAGCTGCAACGACTGGCGGTGGTTGCCCGCGCCGGCGGCACCTCGCTCGAGGGGGCGGAGGCCCGGTTGCGTCAGCGCCTGGCGGCGGTCGCCTGGCGGGGCAGCGACGCCCGGCACCTTCATGCATCCTTCGCCGACGGGGTGCGTCGCAACCTGGCGAGCGCCGTCGGCGGGCTCCGATCACTGGCCGACCGGCTGGAGGGTCAGGCCCTTGAGCAGCGCCAGGCCTCCGGTGATGCTCCGGCCGGCCCCGGGGAACGGCCTGGTGAGGTCCGCACTACCTCGGTGAATACCGCTCCGGCTGATGCTGCCCCTGCCGGCACCCCCAGCCCTGGGGTACCCCCGCTGACGCTCCTGACCGAGACCCATACCATCGGGGTCGAGGCCGGCGCCACGCCGGTCGACGCCCGCGCCGAGGCCACCCTGACGCTCAGCGTGTCGGAGGACGGTTCGGCTGACGTCAGCGTGCGCACCGATCAGAGAACTGGCGCTTTGCTCGGCGAGGCGAGTGCCGGAGCAGGTGTGGGGCTCACCGGTTCGAACGAGCTGGTGTTCTCCTTCGGTGACGAGGCGACGGCCAGAAGCTTCGTGTCGGAGATGTCCGATGCTCTCGTGCCCGACCTCGCCGCCCTCGGCGATGTCGAGGCGCCGCCCCCGTGGGCCGTCGCCGCCGGGTTGGGGCTGCCGGCCGTCATGCTGGGCGGTGGGCGGGCGATCGTCGATGACGTCATCAGCGACACCGCTGGCGTGCTGATCGCTCACGCTCCAACCAAGGTTGACGGTTCGGTCGGGGGCTCAGCCGACACCTGGGTTGCCGGTGCGGTCGACCGTCTTGGCATCGACGCCGAGGTGGCCCGCGGAGCGAGCTATTACCCGGAGACCGACACCTGGGTGACGACGGCCAGCGTCAGCGCTGGCGCCACCGCCCAGGTCATCGGCGACCTCGGGGTCGACCTGAACGGGGAAAGCTTGATTTCGACCACGATCGGGCCCGCCGGCGTCAGCGGCGGTACGTGGTCGCTGGAGACCACCGGCGGGGGAGCGGCAGCCCTGCTCGGGGCGCTCAACATCGGCACCGGTCCGACCTTCGACCTGCGCAGCGATGCCAAAGTGCGCTTCGAGGCCACGCTGTCGGCCGACGATGCGAACACACAGGCGGCACTCAACGAGTTCAACCGGCCCCACCCCGTCCCGCACCGGGTGGCCGCCACCCTCCAGCGGATGGTGCGTGAAGGCGAGCTGACGATGACCGTCGAGCGAAGCGACGCGTCGGACCAGGGTCGCAGCTACGGAGCGGTCCGCGTGATCTCGGACCATGGGGTGACCCGGACCGAATCGGCCCACCGCCGTAGCCCGGGGTGCGACTGGCGTCAGGTGCGCTGACCTCATCCAACCGCCGGCGGCCACGGGCCGGTACCCGGAAGACGCCGAAAGTCCGTCGGTGCGAGGCCCGACCGCGACGGGCGGTTGGGTACCATGGCGGGGCGGGTCACCGGAATCGCCCGACGACCCAAACCCGTCCGGGAGGAGCGCCCCATGAAGGTGGTTGTTGATTACGACCTGTGCGAGTCGAACGCGGTGTGCATGGCCATCGCCCCCGAGGTCTTCGAGGTGCGCGACGACGACTTCCTCTACGTGCTGGACGAGAACCCGCCCGAAGAACTGCGTTCCAAGATGGAAGAGGCGGTCAGGCGCTGCCCCAAGCAGGCCATCAGCCTTGAGGACTAGAGGCCTTCCGCTGAAGGCTGCTGTCCGGTTGTACTCGGCCGGATCCCCGGAGTCGATACCCCCGCAGACCCTTGCTGGCCTGGTCTTGGCTGGATCGCCGGAGTCGACACCATCGCACGTGTGTGCGGTGGGTGCACCGCGTTGAGTCAGCCCCAACTGGTGAACCCGGTCGTCCCCACTGGGGAGCTTCGCCGGGTCTCGATCGTCGGTGCGTCCCTGAGTGGCTTATCTACAGCGTCCAGCCTGAGGGATCATGGCTTTGACGGCGAGATCGTGATGATCGAAGGGGAGGCCGACCTGCCTCCCGACCGGCCGCCCCTGTCCAAGCAGGTACTCACCGGCGAATGGGAGCTGGAACGGGCCCGTCAACCGGGGAGCGACGCCCTTGACGCCCTCGACGTCGACCTGCGCTTCGGCCGACGTGCGGTCCGCCTCGACGTCGCCACGCGCACGCTGTCGCTCGACGATGATGCGATCGTCTCGGCCGATGCGGTGGTGCTCGCCACCGGTTCGACCGCCCGCCGGCCCCCGATCCCCGGGATCGACCGGGCGGGCGTCCACGTGCTGCGAACCGGCGCGGATGCGGCGGCGCTGAGGGCCGGCCTGGCTGTCGCGCCGAAGCGAGTGCTGATCGTGGGCGCCGGGTTCATCGGTCTGGAAGTGGCCGGCTCGGCCCGGAAGCTTGGCCTTCCGGTGACGGTCGTCGAGGCGTTCAGCACCCCGGCGAGCCGCGTGCTGCCACCGGCCGTCGGCATGGCGCTGGCCGAGGCGGCGATCGCTGCGGGCGTCGACCTGCGCACCGACACGTCGGTCGAGGCTCTCGTCGGGGCGGGTGGCGACGATGTTGAGGGCGGGGACAGCGCTCAGGGCGGCGACGCCGACGCCCCGGTAGCGGGTGCTCGCCTGAGCGATGGCACGGTGCTGGCCGCCGACCTGGTGCTCGTCGCCGTCGGAGCGGCACCGAACAGTGGCTGGTTGAGCGACACGCCGGGGATCACGCTCGATGACGGGGTGCTCGCCGATGCCACCTGCATGGCGGCGCCGGGCATCGCGGTGGCCGGAGATCTCGCCCGGTGGTGGCATCAGGGCACCGGCTCGTTCGTTCGGGTGGAGCACTGGGACAACGCGATCGAGATGGGCCGCTACGTGGGCGCCCGCCTGATGGCGGGTGACCGTGCAGGAGTCGAGGCCTACTCGCCGGTGCCCTGGTTGTGGTCCGATCAGTTCGGTTCCAAGTTTCAGCTGGCCGGCCACGTGAGCCCCGACGACGCCCTCACGTGGGTCGACGGCACGCCCGAGGATCGGGCTTGGGTCGGTGTCACCCACGACGGCACGATGGTGAAAGCGGTCATCGGCTACAACCGCAACGCCAAGGTGATGCGCACTCGGATGGGCATGGACCGACCCGATGGGTTGACGCTCGTCGACGCCCTCGGCAGCTGAGCCTCCCATGAGCCTGCGACCCTGATGCCCAAATCCTTCGGTGACTGCGTGAATCCAACGATCGAGCCCTGCTTCGAGCACGTGACCCCGACCACCCCTTCGACGTTCGGACGATCCCGATGACCGCGGTTGCCGGCGCTTTGCTGGCCCTGACGCTGCTGATCGCGCTGGCCGACTGGGTGGCGGTCGCCGTCGACCGTCGCCCCCTCGAATACGTACTCAAGCCGGCGACGATGGTGGCGCTGGGCGCCGTCGTGCTCGCCCTCGACCTGCCCGGCGGTCAGCTGCGCTGGTGGTATCTGGCCGCCATTATCTTGTCCCTGGCCGGCGATGTGTTCCTCATGCTGCCCGAATCCGCCATGGACCCCGAGCTGTCGTTCGTCGCCGGGCTTGGATCGTTCCTGGTGGCCCATGTGTTGTACGTCGTCGGCATGGTGCTGCTCGGCGTGTCCGGCGGCTGGCTCGTGATCGGAACGGTGGCTGCCGTGCTGGTGATCGTCACGGTTGGGCGCCGCGTCATCGCTGGGGCGAGAGCGACCGACCGACGGCTGTTTGCGCCGGTGATGGCCTACGTCGTCGTGATAGCGGTGATGATCGCGACGTCGTTCGGCACCGGGATCATCGTCGGTATCGTCGGCGCACTGCTGTTCGGCTTCTCCGATTCGGTGATCGGCTGGACCCGCTTCCTGCGCGACTTCCCTCACAGCCGAGTGGTGGTGATGGTCACCTACCACCTGGGGCAGGTTGGCCTGGTGCTGGCGTTGGCCACCGCTGGGTAATCATCGTCCGTCCGTCCGGGTCCCGGTCGACCGGCTCAGCGGGCTCCCCGTCGCACCTGCAGGCTTCGATCGGCCAGGCGGCCGACCGACCATCGCCCCCAGATGCCCCCGAGGGCGAATCGGGTGTGATCGAGCCAGTGGTTGATGTCCGGCGAGTCGACCCGACGCAGCACTTGGCGGACACCGCCTTCGGCGACCGAGTAACCGGCCCACACCCCAGGGAGGTCCTTCGGTGAGCCCACCTCGGTGGTGCTGACGCCAGCGATCGTGCGGAGGCGGTGAGCGTGGGTGTGGCCGGAGCTGACCAACAGCAGCTCGCACTCGTTCGCCAATCGACCGATCAGCGCTGCGCCCTGGCGGTTGGGCACCCCGGGCGGATAGCTCACTGGCAGATCGAAACGATCGATGGGATGGTGCGTCAGGACCATCACCGGGCCGGGGGCGGCCCGGGCCAGGTCGAGTGCGGCGGAGGTGACCGTGTTGGCCACCCGGCCGCCGTGGACCCCTGCTCGGATCGTGTCGACGCACAGCACGCTCAGCCCGGGCAGATCCACCCGACGGGCCAGGTCGACCACATCGATACCGGCCGACACCGCTCCGGTGAGCGGCGAGACGAGACCGGCATGGTTGTGTTCGTGGTTGCCGGTCATCACCGTCACCGGAGGGCGCGGCCGGAGGAGCAGTCGGCCGGCCAGCGCCCACGCCGCCGGGGTGGAACGGTCGACCAGGTCGCCCTTGATGAACAGGTGCTCGGCGCCCCAGGCGTTCAGTTGGTCGAGCGCCAGGGAGGCGGCCCGGAGGTGGATGGGGCCGCCACTGTCCTCTGCCCGGTCGCTACTGCTGGGCGTCGCCGGGTCGCCCTCGACGATCTTCCCCCGGAGGCCGAACGCGTCGAGGCCCAGGTGGATGTCGGAGAGGGTGGCGAATCGGCTCAGCTCGGGACCGAGGGTTGCCGTCGTGGTGAGCCGTACGCACCCGGCCGGACGGCCATCGACGTCCAGGCTGACGGTGCTGGTGCTCGCCGGTGGTAGTCCGGCCAGCTCGATCGAACCGCTTCCGTCGAGGTAGGGCCGCGAGCCCAGAACATCCCCGGTGGCCAGGTCCCGGGCCGTGATCGTCGCATCGGCCGCAACGCCCCGGCCTTGAGCGGTGACCGACGCGGCGGGAGCCGTGTCATGGTGTCGGGCGCCCCGTCGGCCCGCGTCTGCGGGGAGGAGTGAGCCCAGCCAGGTCAGCTGGGCGGTGGTGTCCTCGACGGCGAACACCATCGGACCACGCCTCAGCCCGGTCGGGCCCAGCGCTGGTCGTGCTCCGGGTACCTCGGTGCGAGCCGTTGGCCTCATCATCGGCTGTGGCGGCAGTGGATCAGCTCACCCACCGCTGGGGGAGCGCTCTGCGATCAGCGGGCCGATCGATGGGCGTGCCCGCTCGACCAGCGCCCGGTGCACCGCCTGGAGTTCCAGGCTCTGTCGCACCAGTTGATCGCCCGAACCGAGGGGGTGGGCGGCCAGGAACCTCGGCGCCCCGGCCTTGGCCTCGGGATCGGCCACAGCGTCGTCGGTCAACCAGCGGATGCCCTCCAGCATGCGGGGGAGCGAGTTGGTCGGGAACCGCTCGGTGATGTCATCCCACCGGTCGATGAGGTAGCGCCAGGCAACCGCCCCCAGCGTCGGGTGGCTCAAGGCCCGCATGAGCACGTAGGGGGCATTCTGGGTACGCACTTCGTTCGCGACCAGGTCCAGGGAGACCTCGAAGTCCTCCTGCGAGGGCGTATCGACCAGGGCATACAGATACCGCACCTCCTCCTGGGGGTTCTCGGCCGCCCGCCAACGCTCGAGCAGGTCGGCGTGCTCGGCGGCGGTGGCGTCGGCGGCGACCACGCCGGTGGCTGAGGCGAGCAGGTCGGCGTCGACCGCGCCGGCCTTCTGCGCGAGCAGATCCCGTGCGGCTAGCCGGGTGCTGGGATCGGCCCCAGCCACCCCGGCGATGCCGAACAGCACGGCGTGCAGGTCCCGGCCGGCGGCATCGGCGCCGTCGACCCGTTCGGCGGCGAAGGCGAGGGCCGGGGTGGACAGTTGGCGGACCCAGCCCCGGCAGTCATCGAGATCGGCAGGATCGACCAGCCGGCGCAGGCCGCTGAGCACTTGACCGAGGCGCCGCCACACCGCCGGATGGTCGTCCCCCGACAGAGCCTCGCTCACCTGGAGGACCCGTTCGAGCTCGACTCGGCCGGCCAGCAGGTCGGCCCAGGTGTCGTCGACCAGCAGGTAGCGCTCGATCGGCTCCAGCTGATCGACCGACCCCAGCAGGCCGGCGAACAGTTCGCCGCCGTGGTGGGTACGCCAAAAGCCGTTACCCGAGGCGTTGCCCATCACCCAGTCCACATCGGCTGGGAGGGACAGCACCGTGGCGCCGTCGTTGCCGGGTGACGGCTCGACGAGCGCTTCGAGCACAGTTCGCCTGCCGTTGGCGCCGACCGCCACGCGGGCCGGGATCGGCCAGCTGCGATCGTCGACCTCGCCGGCCCCCAGCGGCACGGCCCGCTGCTGGGTCAAGGCCAGTTCTGCGCCGTTGCGCTCCACGTTCAACACCGGGTGACCACCGGCCAGGATCCAGGCGTCCATGATCCGCCCGACCGGGGCGTCGGACACCGACTCGAGTGCGTCCCACAGGTCGTGGGTGACCGTGTTGGCATAGGAGTGCGCGGTCAAATAGGAGCGGATGCCATCCCGGAAGGTGTCCTCGCCCAGGAACTGCTCCAGCATCCGCAGGACCGAGGCGCCTTTTTCGTAGGTGAGCACGTCGAACATTCCCTCGGCGTCGGCCGGGGTGTGCACCTCGAACTCGATCGGTCGGGTCGTGCTGAGCGCGTCGACCGTGAAAGCGGCGGAGCGCTCCAGCCCGAACTCGGCCCACACCTCCCACTCGGGACGGAAGTCATCGGTGCAGCGCATCTCCATGAAGGTGGCAAACGCCTCGTTGAGCCACAGGCCCTCCCACCAGGCCATCGTTACCAGGTCGCCAAACCACATGTGGGCGAGCTCGTGGTTGATCACCGTGGCCAGGCGGCGCTGCTCGGCGCGGGTGGCCCGCTCGGGGTCGACCAGCAACAGCACCTCGCGGAAGGTGACGCATCCCAGGTTCTCCATCGCCCCGAAGGCAAAGTCGGGGAGCGCCACCAGGTCCAGCTTGTCGCCGGGGTAGGCGATGCCGTAGTAGTTCTCGAAGTACACCAGCGCATGCTCGGCGGTCTCGAGCGCAAAGGTGGTGAGGTGCGCCTGGCCCGGCTGGTGCACGACGCGCACGGGGGTGTCACCGACCATCGTCGCCTCGGTGGCCTTGAGCGGGCCGACCACCCACGCCACCAGGTACGTGCTCATCTTCATCGTGTCGGCGAACCGCACCAGCACTTGGCCGTCGTCCCGCTCCGAGCGTTCGACCTCGGCGCTGTTGGCGACGGCCAAGTGATCGGGGTCGACGAGCAGCGTCACGCCGAACGTCGCTTTCATGTCGGGCTCGTCGAAGCACGGGAATGCCCGGCGGGCGTGGGGGGCCTCGAATTGGGTGGCGGCCAGCGTCGCCGTGGTGCCATCGGCAGCGGTGTAGGTGGATCGGTAAAAGCCGACCAGCCCGTCGCTGATGTCGGCGTTCCAGGCGAGGTTGACCTCCAGCGCGCCCGGGTTGAGGGCTTCGGCGACGCGCAACGTCACCGTTTCGGTGTCCGCGTCGATGCTCACGTCGGCCGCTTGGGTGGTACCGCCCTGGCTGATGTCGGCGCTGGTGATCGTCAGGTCGACGGCGTGGATCGTGATCGAGTTGGTCCCTTCGGTCGTTTCGGCGTCGATCGACACCGTCCCGTCGAAGGTGGCCGCGTCCAGGTCAGGTGCGATCTTCAGGCGATAATGCGATGGCGTGATCGCCCGGGAAAGACGGAATGCGGACTCGGACATGGGGGCTCCTTGCGGGACAGAGGCGGGTGGTTGCGAGAGGGTGACGATCGATGACCGGGACGATTCGGCTCCGGCGGGCGGCGATTGCCGAGCGGTTCAACCTACGCGACACCAACGCGCCGCTCACCCCGCCGCAGGTGAGTGTTCGCGCCCGACGAGCCGATTGATCATGTTGTCGAACCTGCGGTGGCCCACGCCATCATGGTGATTCCCACGATGAATGGGGCCATTCGGGCGAGGCGCTGAAGCAACGGTGCAGTGGCCTGGAACAACCAGCACGGTGCAGGCGCCCGCCGCAACGGCGAAGAACGCCGGCCGGGTGTCGGCCCCGCTGGTCGTCGAGGCCGCCAACTTGCCGGTGAGCCCAGAGGCCGACGGAGAGCTTCACGGTCGATGGATCGCGGTGATCCCCAACATCCTCGCCAACGCCGGTGGCGTCACCGGGAGCTATTTCGAGTGGACCCAGAACATCCAGCAGTTCACCTGGAGCGAGGAGAGGTTCTTACGGGAACTGGCCTCCAGGCTGAACATCGCCACGAGGGCGACGATCGCCAAGGCCGAACACCGTGGGGTGACGATGCGAGAGGCGGCCTTCGCTCTAGGGATCGAGCGGGTGGCCGACGCCTCGCACCTTCGGGGATAGGTCTAGGTCCACGGCCTCAGCGGAGCGCGGGCCCGCCGCTCGGGCGTCACCACCGGTGCGGCGACTGCGTCGATCAGCGCTCGAAGCAGTCCCTCAGGGCGAAGCCGGCTTCTTGCGGGCGGTCCGCACGGTGGCGCCGCGCTCGGTGACGCGGGTGTTGGAGGGCTTCCGAGGTGCCGCCTTCTTCGAAGCGGCCGTCTTTCTTGCCGGTGCCTTCTTTGCGGCCGTTTTACGCATCGTCGCCTTCTTGG
>JACDJC010003254.1_pt1 | contig 11936 bp, 9 predicted proteins | sample 7454191 | NCBI WGS metagenome assembly JACDJC01 (sample SAMN14253291, study PRJNA609438) | sludge metagenome | isolation source: sludge after 25d culture with pyrite and EDTA | collected 2018-12-20
AGTAAGAAATATGCCGGCGTTATAAAACGGCTGCACGAAGAAAAACCGGAGTTCTTCGAGACAAAGGATATTATCAATGTACTGGACGCAGAGCCGGTTGTATTTGAACAGCAATTAAAACTGTGGGAATGGATCGCCTCTTACTACATGTGCAGTGAAGGGGAAGTAATGGCGGCGGCGCTGCCGGCGCATTTCTAACTCTCCAGTGAAACGATATTAGTTTATAATGAAGAATATGGCGATGATTTTTCTTCACTGGACCATGATGAGTATATTGTCGGGGAAGCATTGTTGCTAAAAAAAGAACTTAACCTGAATGAGGTCCAGCAATTACTGGATTCTTCTCATGTTTATCCTGTCATCAACCGGCTGATCAATAAAAAGGTTTGTTTTGTATGGGAAGCATTGAAACAAACCTATGCCCCCAAAAAAGAGACGTATGTATTACTGAATCCTGCTTATGATAATGAAGACAAGTTGTCTGACTTGCTGAACAACTGGACGAAAGCTCCCAAACAAATGGAGTTATTGCTCAGTTACCTGCATTTATTAAAAACGGAAGGTGAAGTGGTGAAATCCTCCTTGTTAAAAAAATCAGGTGCTTCGGATGCACAGTTGAAGGGATTGGTTGAAAAAAATATCCTGCGTACCGAGAAAAAAAATATTGACCGTATACAATACCTGCCTAAGAATGTAACCATCGATTTTGAACTCAGTGAAGGCCAGCATAAGGCTTTTGAACAGGTAAAAGAACAATTGCAAAGCAAAGCAGTATGCCTGCTGCATGGCGTTACCTCAAGTGGGAAGACGAATATTTATATAAAACTGATCGAAGAATATATTAAGCAGGGTAAACAGGTCCTGTACATGCTGCCGGAGATTGCACTGACCTCCCAGGTGATCCGGCGTCTCCAAAAACACTTCGGTGGTTATATTGGAATTTATCATTCCAAATTCTCGCAGAATGAAAGAGTGGAGATCTGGAATAAAGTAAAGAATGGTGAGCTTAGAGTGATATTGGGAGCAAGGTCCTCTGTATTCCTGCCTTACCAAAACCTGGGGTTGGTGATATGTGATGAAGAACATGATACTTCTTTCAAACAACAGGAACCGGCACCAAGATATAATGGGAGAGATGCAGCTATTTATTTTGCATCACTGTTTGAAGCAAAAACTTTATTGGGAAGCGGCACTCCTTCGCTGGAGAGTTATTACAATGCTGCCACCGGTAAATACGGTTTGGTGGAATTGCTGCAACGATATGGCGATTTGAAACTGCCGCCAATCGAAATTATTGATACCCGGAAGATCATTCAAAAGGATAAATCGAAAGTGATGCTCTCTCCACAACTGGTGGAAGCAGTGAATCAAGTGCTGGCAAGAGGTAAGCAAGTGATTTTATTCCAGAACCGCCGCGGCTATGCACCTTACCAGGTATGCAGTGTCTGCGGCTGGATACCGCAATGTAAATATTGCGATGTGTCGCTTACCTTTCATAAACTCACAAACAAACTGGTTTGTCATTATTGCGGTACCACCTATCCTCCCGTTCATACCTGTGCAGCCTGCGGCAGCGATAAATTTGCACAGCGAAATTTTGGTACAGAGAAAATAGAAGAACAATTACAGGAAACTTTCCCCGATGCGAAAGTGGCGAGAATGGATATGGATACGGTGCGGGGAAAAAATGCCCATGATGTGCTGATACAGCAATTTGAACAAAAACGGATTGATATACTCGTAGGTACCCAGATGGTGGTGAAAGGACTTGATTTTGATAACGTGGACCTTGTTGGCATATTAGATGCAGATGGCTTATTGCATTTTGCAGATTTCCGGGTAAATGAACGGGCCTTTCAGTTAATGGAGCAGGTGAGTGGCCGTGCCGGGCGGAAAGAAGAAACTGGAAAAGTGTTGGTGCAAACCTCGCAGCCGCAGCATCCGTTGTTGCAGATTGTACAGCAGCATGATTATAAAATGATGTTTGCGGAAGAACTGAAGAAACGAAAGGAGTTTGCTTACCCGCCTTTTTCAAGGATCATTCATCTCACTTTTAAACATAAGATCAGAGAAGTGGTGGAACGAGCGGCACATTACTACACCGACGCATTAAAGAACAGGTACGGTCAGTACATCGTTGGTCCGGCAGAACCGGTTATCGGCCGTATAAGAAACCAGTTCCTGATGGAATTGTTGTTGAAATTGCCCCGAGATGGGAAGACCATTAACCAATGTAAAAAAGATTTGCTTGAAGAGATAGCCATCCTTCACCAAAGTAACAGTTTTAGAAGTGTGACAGTAGTGGCGGATGTGGATGCGGTATAATAAATAATCTTTCAGATAAAATATCAATGTCAGTGTTGATTATTAATGCCGGGAATTAGATTATTAAAAGCGGAACCCTGCACCGAATCGAATATTATTTCGTTTTCCATCATTTATGTCAAATGCTTCATCCCTGAATTGTTTTGACAGGCCGATGGAATAGCGCCCTTCCACAAATATCCTGCTGGTAAAATTGAACTGTACACCTGTCTCTGCAGATACACCACAAAGACCTGATTTATTTGCTTTTTGTTTATCAAATTTATCTGCAGCAAAATCCAGTTTCGGTCCTGCGAAAATACCCAGCTTATCATTCAGCATTTTTTTAATCTGGAAGGGGACTTCAATAAAGTGCCAGTCGTTGGTCCAGGAAAACAATAGCTCCGTTACTAAAAAAGTAGTGTGACCTATATGTGTTTCGTTAAACAAAGCGCCATATATTGATGTACCGGTAAAACCTGTCCTGGTTCCGTTTGTTTCAAATCCATTGATATCAGTGTGATTGATTCCTCCTTTGATCCCGTACCAGTTCTTTTTATCTTTTTGTGCAGAAAGATCACTTGCCAGACCCAGGTATGTTGTCAGAAATAATAATATTTTGATCATAATGTGGCAAGATTTTATATTCTAAAATATTTGGTGGTATTTACATGTCATTTTAACGTAGCTTACTACCCGATATTGCATAAAAAATTATTTTTATCCCCATGTTACTTAAATGATCGGTATCATTATTCAACTCGCTGTTTCCTGGCTGGTAGTATGGTTGTTTGAAAAAGGTAATTTGAATTGCCTTGGTTTACTGCCTGCTAAAAAAAGGCTGACTGACTTTGGTTTGTTCTTTAGTATCACAGCAGCATGCTCTGTTCTCAGTTTTTTATTGCAAATGCTGATTGCCAGGCAAAGCTGGCAGTTAAACCCTGATATAAGTTTCTTTTTGATCATGAAAGGTACCTGGTTTGTTATTAAGTCAGTGCTGTTTGAAGAACTGATCTTCCGGGGAGTATTGCTCTATATCCTTATTAAAAAAATTGGTACTGCAAAAGCTATTTTCAGTTCTGCAGCAGCATTTGGCATGTACCATTGGTTCTCTCATGAGCTTTGGGGGAACCCTGTTCAAATGGCTATTGAATTTTTTACTTCCGGTGCTATGGGATTGGTACTGGCTTATGGTTATGCGAAAACTTTCTCATTGTATGTGCCGGTAGCAATTCATTTCGGCTGGAACATAGTTCAGATGGTTGTGTTTTCAGGCAATACGATCGGGGAACAGGTTTTTATAGAAGTGTTGCCCCGGCCTGTTATTACGGTTTCTTATTTTAACTTTTTTGTCATGCTCTTCCTGCCGTTATTGTGTTGTCTTGCGATTAATGGCTGGATGCTTAAAAGATATAAGCAAGCAGAACCTCCTGGTGCGGGGAATAATACCTGATAAGAGAATGGGGGAGGCAGCTTTATTTTTCTTCCAGTGCCGCTGTTTCGTAATTTTCCTGATCTTTTCTTTGCACTTTATAGGGTTCTTCCGGGCTTATCAACAGTAATAATGTATTTATTCCCTTCATCTGTTCGGGCCGGTTATTTTTTTGCAGCATTTATCATCATCTCAGCCACCTTCTTTGCATGTATTGGTCTGTATTTTTTTGGAATCAAAAACGAAAATACCGGCATCACCCATTGCGCCATTTTTTCACCCAAACGAAATTCTTTTCTATCGCCCAGCAATAAGGAGGGACGAACAATGTGAATGGATTTTATCCCTGTTGCTTTCACAGCTTCCTCTGTTTCACCTTTCAGTTTCAGGTAAAAATTATTACTTTGACTGTTAGCGCCAACAGCAGATACTAATACAAATATTTCACAGCCGCAAAGCTTGCTCAGTTGGGCTGCATTCACCGCAATATCAAAATCAACTTTACGGTAAGCAGATTTATCACCTTTTACTTTCTTTTGGGTAGTACCGATTGCACAGAAGATCACATCGCTGTCTTCCAGTGCCAGCCGGAAATTTTCCATATCGGAGAAGTCAACCAGTTTCTTCTCCAGTTTGGGATGAGTAAGATCAAATGGCCTGCGAAGGAGTATCCTCACTGAATCAAAATTGTCATCAGCAAGCAGTAATTCCAGCAGGTGACTGCCGATAAGCCCCGTTGCACCGATAACTGTTGCCCTCATACAAGGATCATTTATTTAATAAGCGTCAGGGATTTTTCCCGATTATTTAGTTTGCACCGGCAACAGGATATTCATACACAAAATAACTCCAGGGGGGTAAACTTTTTCTTTTCTCACTTAATTGCTCATTCACACCTGTGAAAATATTGTAAGCCAAACGCTGCAAACTCTTATCAGTGATTTTTATATCCTGTTCTTTTTTTGTCAGGTTCAGGATTACCAATACTTTATGATTTCCTTTTTCCCTTACGTATGCATAAATAGTTGTGTCATTACCAAGGTTTACTTTTTTGAAAGATGCATCAGCAGCAAGGGCGGGGTTCTTTTTACGAAGATCCTGCAGGCTCATATAAAATTTTGCCCTTTCAAATTTCCCAAATACTATGGGGTCTTTCTCAAAGAATTTCAAAGGACGCAGTAAAGGTTCTTCCTGCCCGCTGTATACAAGGGGAACGGTTCCTCCCATAGTTTGGCTGAATACTGCAAAAGGAGCATGAACAATTCCGGGAAAAGTGCCATAGTCTGATTTGTTCCAGCTGTTCTCATCATGATTGCTGGTAAAATACATAGGGATTGCCTCTTTCGGGTATACAGTATCATATTTAGCTTTGACACTGTCAAGCGCAAATGCAGGTCTTTCGCCTGCTGCCACTTTCGTCATCATAACAAACATTTCCCAGGGATAATTGGCGTCAAAACCGCTGGTCATTAAGTACGGTTTATCTCCTTCGGCTAAAAAGAACAAATCATTTTTTACGGCTTTTAGCTGAGGGATACATTTTTTCCAGAATTCACCCGGTACATTCCAGGCTACGTCCACCCGGTAGCCATCAATGCCTGTTTGGGTTACCCAAAATTTCATCGCAGCAATCATACTGTCCTGCATCTCGTTGTTTTTAAAATCCAGTACACGGGTATCTGTCCAGTCGGACATAATTGCAGCTTTACCTGTGCTGTCTTTTACAAAAAAATCAGGGTGAGTGGTTAACCAGGGGTGATCGGCACCGGTATGATTAGGTACCCAGTCGATCAAAACCTTCATTCCTTTTTCGTGAATGGTATTAACGAGTTTTTTCCAGTCATCCATTGTGCCATATTCAGGATTAATGGCAGTATAGTCAGATACTGCATAATAACTGCCCAGTGTGCCTTTACGGTCCAGTTTGCTGATAGTATTGACTGGCATGAACCATAGGGTTTGTACGCCCATGTTTTTCAGCCGGTCGAGATGTTGGGCAAAGGCATTAAAGGTGCCTTCAGGAGTATATTGGCGGACATTTACTTCATAAATGTTACCCTGCATGATCCATTCAGGATGTGCGGCAACAACAGTTTCTGTTGGAGTCTCTGTTTTCGGTGCTTTACTTTTGCAGGAAATAATGAAAGGAGGGAGTAAAAGCAATAAAAAGACCTTTTTCATATTTTTTTTATTTAAAGCAAAAGACAATTAATAACTGGTTATGAAGTTAGTTCATCTGTTTATAACGAAAAAAACATGAATTTTGCAGTATGCTGTTGCAAGAAAATATTTCACTGAAGCCGTATAATACATTCGGGATTGATGCGAAAGCAAGATACTTCGCCACCTTTAATGACACTGATGAACTTGCGGAAACTTTAAACCTCAAACCTCAAACCTCAAACCTTATCCTCGGCGGCGGCAGTAATATTTTGCTCACCAAAGATTATGATGGACTGGTTCTGAAAAATGAGATCAGGGGCATTGCTGAATTGCACGAAGACAGTGAGTATGTATATGTAAAAGCAGGGGCAGGCGAAAACTGGCACCAGTTTGTCCTGTATTGTATTGAACGAAACTGGGCTGGAGTAGAAAATCTGTCATTGATTCCCGGCAATGTGGGGGCATCGCCCATGCAAAATATTGGTGCATACGGCGTGGAGATTGATAAAGTGTTCTGGGACCTGGAAGCCTTTCATAAAAAGGATAAGAAGGTAGTTATGTTTACCCCGGGTGATTGTGAATTTGGCTACCGGCAAAGTGTGTTCAAAGAAAAATTTAAAGACCAGTTTGTAATATTGAATGTTACTTTTCAGTTGCGGAAGAAACCCCGGTTCAATACCAGTTACGGGGCTATTGAACAGGAACTCGAAAGGATGGGAGTGAGGGAACTTTCTTTAAAAGCTATCTCAGCTGCTGTAATAAATATCCGTACTTCCAAACTCCCCAACCCGGTAGAGATTGGGAATGCAGGGAGTTTTTTTAAAAATCCGTCTGTTACAAATGAGCAATTTGCATCATTGAAAGCCAGGTTTGAGAATATGGCAGGGCATGAAAATATTGATGGCACTGTAAAACTGGCCGCCGGTTGGTTAATTGAACAATGTGGCTGGAAGGGATACCGGAAAGGTGATGCCGGATGTCATACAAAGCAAGCATTGGTACTGGTAAATTATGGCAATGCTACCGGGACAGAGATATACAATCTCAGTGAAGAAATACTGCAAAGTGTGAAAGAGAAGTTTGGCATTACACTGGAAAAAGAGGTCAATATTATTTAGTTATGCCGGGAAACTGATAAGCAGGTAAAAAATACTTTTCTTTACCCCTGCTTACCAGCTGGTAATTAAGCTTCTTCATCAAATTCAAAATCCTTCTCGCTGAAGTTCATCATACTTCCCACCAGGTCCTTGAATTCGATCTTATTCTCAAATATTTTTTTGCTGATCAATGAATAGGATGAAAGGCCATGTAAAACGAATTCCATCAGTAAGGCCGCCTGTTCTTCATTCGACTTTGGAAAGTATTTTTTTACCAGTGCATTCAGTCCATCCACTTTATACAATAACAGCATTTTGTCTTTATCACTGGTGTTGAAAGAGAGGTTCAGGTTATTGCCTTTATCAAACCATCCGGTGATAGGGCGATAAGGATTATCATCTTTTTGTTCTTCCTGCGATGGTTTGCCGGTATTTCTTCTCTTTTTTAATGTATCGGGATTAGGAAAGTATTGTGCAAACTGAGAACGGATGGCTTTGTCAACGAGATTCATGGCTACCTGGTAAGGACCTTCCTGTTCACCTTCGTAAACAAGTTCCACTTTTCCTGTGATGGAAGGAATGATACCAACCAGGTCACTCATCCAGACCTGTGTTTGTTTTTCGTTATTGATGATGGCTCTTCGTTCGGCAGAGCTTACTGCATTCTCAAAGGCGGAAATAGTAAGTCTTGCGCTTACACCGCTTTTCTTATCCACGAATTCGCTGCTGCGGGCTTCAAAAGCGACCTGTTCAATCAAACGCTTGATCAGGTCACTCACTTTTACTTTTGCTTTCTGGCCTTCACTTATTTCTGCTTCCTGTTCAGTTATCTCCAGTGCATTTTCCAGCGACTTGGGATAGTGGGTTAGTATCTGGCTTTCAATACGGTCTTTTAGAGGTGTTACAATAGAACCGCGGTTGGTATAATCTTCAGGGTTGGCCGTAAATACAAACATGATATCAAGCGGCAAACGAAGTTTAAATCCCCTTATCTGTACGTCGCCTTCTTCTAAAATATTAAACAAGGCAACCTGTATTCGTGCCTGTAAATCAGGTAGTTCATTGATGACGAAAATACCTCTGTTACTTCTTGGGATGATACCATAATGCAATACCCTTTCGTCAGCAAAACTTAGTTTGAGATTGGCAGCTTTGATGGGGTCAATATCACCGATCAGGTCAGCTACACTTACATCCGGGGTCGCTAATTTTTCACCGTATCGTTCACTGCGATGTATCCAGTGAATGGCCGTTTCGTCACCATGGGTGGCAATTTCTTCCTGTGCATATTTTGATACAGGTATAATGGGATCATCATTGATATCGCTGCCCGCCACACAGGGAATGTATTCATCCAATAGCTCGGTCATCTGCCGGGCCATTCTTGTTTTAGCCTGGCCCCGGAGGCCGAGAAATAAAATATTGTGCTTGCTGAGCAATGCCCTTTCCACATCAGGAATCACCGTGTCTTCATAACCCACTATACCTGAAAATGTGGGTTCATTCTTTTGCAGTTTTGCAATTAGATTTTGGCGTATCTCTTCTTTGATGCTTTTTGGCTGATAGCCGGAAGCTTTTAGTTCGCCTAAAGTCTTTATCTTTTTGATATTCATATTTTCAATAATTAGGAACGCAGGTGCTCATGATTTTTATGATTGGGTAAAATAGCTTCATAAATTTTAACGATCATAGTGATCTGCATTCAACTCTCAATAAACTGTTTTTCTTTTTCCACTCTCAAAATCCTTAAAAATAAATGCTCCTAATTTATCCAGGGATGCAAAAAAGGCTTTTCCATTATTCGTCTCCGTAAATTCCTGTACAAACTTTTGCAGGTAAGGGTCGGTAGCAATCATAAATGTGGTGATAGGAATTTTCAATTTTTTGCATTGGGCTGCCAGGTTGATACACCGGTTCACTACTTTCCTGTCAAGTCCGAAACTGTTCTTGTAATACCGCTTGCCGATCTTTAAACAGGTTGGTTTACCATCGGTGATCATGAATATCTGCTTGTTCGGGTTTTTTCTTCTCCGCAGAATATCCATGGCGAGTTCTAATCCGGCCACAGTATTGGTGTGATAGGGACCAACCTGTAAATAGGGAATGTCTTTCACTTCAATCGGCCAGGCATCATTACCGAATACAACAATATCTAAAGTGTCCTTGGGATATTTTGTTTTTATCAGCTCACTCAATGCCATCGCTACTTTTTTAGCAGGAGTAATTCTGTCCTCGCCATACAGGATCATGGAGTGGGAGATGTCAATCATCAGTACGGTGGATGTCTGTGCTTTAAAATCTGTTTCTCTTATGCTAAGATCATCCTCCTGCATCCGGAAACTGTCAATACCATGATTGATCTGTGCATTACGGATGCTTTCTGTGAAATCGATTTGCTCCAGCATATCGCCAAACTGGAACTGTCTTGTTTCAGGGTTCAGTTCATCCCCTTGCCCGGGTTTGAAACTATGATGATCGCCCTGTTTTGTTTTTTTGAGTTTGCCAAAAATTTCTTCCAGGCTTTTTTTACGGATGCCCTGTTCTGTTTTAGGAGTGATCTTTATTTGTCCCTGTTCATTATCCCCGGTGATATAACCTTTTTCCTTTAACTCGTCTATAAAATCTCCCATACCATATTCATCATCGGTCAACTGGTATTTTTTATCAAGTTCATTCATCCATTGCATGGCTTCACTTACATCACCACTGGTATAAGTGAGTAACTGCATGAAAAGGTCAAGCAATTGCTCAAACCTGCTTTTACCTTCACTATCGGGATCAAATTTTGTGAAATGAAAACCTTTCATTGAACATACAATTTACGACAAATACCTTGCTGTCAGATCATCTTAACAACAACTTAAACTGTTATAAGTTTAAAAGAAAAAACCCTCCAACGCAGGAGGGTTTTTCTTAACAATATTGGCAATGAATTAAGGTTGGTTACCTGAATCTTTAGCCTGGTTACTATCCGGTTTGGCTGTATTTTGAATTGTGGTGGGGCCTTCGTTAACAGGTTTTGTTTGCGTTTGCGGAGCATATCTTGCTTCTATATCTCCCAGTACTCTCAATAATCGTTCATTGATAGGCGCTTCAGATCTTTCAAAGCCACCCCAGAAATCAGGTTTGTTATCCCTGATATAGTTGTAATATTTTGCTTGCTGTTCCAGGTCTTTCCGTACTTCCTTTCTTACTTTTTCTGCCAGTTCAGTTTTTCCGGCTTTATAACAAGCTTCCAGGTAAACAAGCGCTGTTTGGTTATGGCTATTATAACGGCTCGCCATCGCATACGGAAGATTCTCCGGGTTTATCCCTGTTTCAACTTTGTCAATCAATTTCTGCGCATCTTCTTTTCGTCCGATATCTGCCAGGTTGCCTGCCGCTTCTCCGAATATGGCTCTTATGTTCAGGATGTGCCTGCGGTTTTCCTCATCAAAATAAACGCCTTTCTTGTCGGCTCCGCCAAATTCATATTTGGTCATCAGGTTTTTGAACATCAGGTCGCTGTTATTATCCCTGATCTGGGTGCCACCTAATCCATTCTGACGAAGCGATTGATCAACCACCCAATTCATCTGGGAAAATTTGTTGACAACCGGAACAAGCCGATAGGCTATACCATCTTTACGGAGGTATTGTCCAAAACCTAGTTCACCGATCGGGGAGGTAAAATAGATTGGGCGTTTCCATTTATTGGCAGCAATGATATTCAAAATGATCAGGTCATTTTTCATCAATGCCCTTTGTGGTAATTCAAAACGGAATTCAGTCAGGATACTGTCTGTAGGGTTGGCAGTTCCGTTTTTCAATACAACCTCCCTGTCTACAGGAACAGTTACTTTAGTTACCGGAAAGGCATTCAGTGGTTCACCTCTTGAGTTATCCATTTTAGAAGGGTCGTCGCTTCCTACATAATTTTTCATCATGTCATAGAGGTCGTAGAAAGCATTTTGTGAGATGCCGGGTTTCGGACTGTACACAACATAATTCCTGTTGTTACCCATTATTTTATCTGCATCCCATATCATATCTATTGAATCAGCCTCATTAACCTTGTAACGAAGCTGGTTGATATACCAGTCAATACCCAGTAAACTATTGTTGATAACACGGATATCCGGACGTACTCCTTCCACTTCCTGTGCGTACCAAAGCGGGTAGGTGTCATTATCACCAAAAGTGAAAATGATTGCATTGGGTGCACAGCTTTCCAGGTAATCCTTTGCTATATCCGGGGCAGTGGTCTTATTACTTCTGTCATGATCATCCCATACCTGTTGTGCCATCAGTAACGGTACAGCAAGGCAAACAACTGTTGTACCCAGATTGACTATCCTTTCATTTTTTCCTGCCGAAGAGACAGCTCTTGCGAGGAAAGTAACACCGGCTGTAACAGCAGCATATAAAACAGTAGCAAATAGTGATGTCATCAGGGCTCCATCACCACTACCGGGAAAGCAACTCATGAATGTGATAGCAAAAGTCAATACACTGCCATAGGTAAGCATATTCTTGAAAGTTAACTGGTCCGCTTTTTCACGGGCCATTCTTACCAGGGCAACAACAGCAAGACCTATCCAGATGGCGAAAGCATAGAAAGAACCTACATACGCATAGTCCCGTTCACGGGGCTGGTTGCCGGGTTGGTTCAGGTAAAGTACTACGGCAATGCCAGTGAAGAAAAAGAGCAGGAAAGTGACGATCCAGTCTTTATTATTTTTAAGGTATTGATACACACAACCGATAATACCCAGAATAAAAGGCAACAGGTATAATTGATTATGCGCTTTATTGTTTTTAATACTATCAGGTAATTGAGACTGATCGCCCAGTCTTTTATTATCGATAAAGGAGAAGCCGCTTATCCAGTTGCCATCTCTCTTATTACCCAAGCCCTGTATATCATTTTGTTTACCTGCAAAATTCCACATAAAGTATCG
>JACDJC010003257.1_pt1 | contig 11932 bp, 6 predicted proteins | sample 7454191 | NCBI WGS metagenome assembly JACDJC01 (sample SAMN14253291, study PRJNA609438) | sludge metagenome | isolation source: sludge after 25d culture with pyrite and EDTA | collected 2018-12-20
GCGGATCGACCTGCAGATGCGCCGTCTGATCGAAGGCTCGCCGCAGGTGGCCGAGCGCCTGCTGCGCGACGCCCTGTTCTTCGTCGCCAAGAGCAAACCGACCGAAGGCTGCGCGGCGGAAGTGCGTGCGACCTTCGGGCTTGATCGCTACCTTCCCGGACGCGGCCTGCTCGATCCGGAAACGATGGCGCGCATGCGCCCGGTGCTCGATGCGCTGCAGAACGGCCTGAAGGCGGCACGCGATCACTGGCACGCCTACGTCGACGGTGATGCCGCGCAGCTCGACGCATTCCAGGCGCAACTGACGCGCATGCACCCGCAGGCACAGATGCTCGAACACAGCGGGCTGATGCCCCTACTGCAGGCGCTCGCGGCTGCGGCCCGGGCCACCGCCGGACGCGATGGCGCGGCGCGCGAACAGATCGATCTCGAAGTCGCCTCGACGCTGTTGTTCATGCAGAACACCGTCGAGAAGGAAGACGTGCTGCACGATGACTTCACGACACGCACCGCGAACCAGCAGGCCCGCCTGCACGCGCTGGTCGAAGGGCGCGAACTGCCCGCCAGCCTGATCGAAACGTCGACCCAGCGCGAGGCCGAGCGCGACATGCTGCTGCACATGGCGCAGGAAGTCGGGCAGAACCTGCGGCAGATGGAGGAGGCGCTCGACGCCTTCTTCCGCGACAGCGGCGACCGCGAAGGGCTTGCCGGTCTGCCGGCCCTTGCGCAGCAGGCGCAGGGCGCGCTGACCATGCTCGAGTTGCCCGCCGCCGCCAGTCTGCTGGAAGTGGCCACCGCTACCGCCGTGCCCTTCATCGGCGAAGGCGAGCCCGACGACGCCACACGCCAGCGCCTGGCCGACGCCTTCTCCAGTCTGGGCCTGTACATCGAGTCCTATTGTGCGGGCCGCGGTGACGCGGGCAGCATGCTGCGTCCGGTACTGATCGAGTTCGGTCTCGCTGACGCGGACGAGCCGGCGCATCCTCTCGGCGAAACCGTCGAAGCCGGTATTCCCGCACGCAAGTCGGACGTGCGCGACGCCTATCTCGGTTGGAACGACGCGCCTGGCGAGGCCGCAAAAAAAAAATTTCTTGACACCCTCGGCGAGCTGAATCGCGACGCCGAGCTGATCGACGATCTTCAGCTCAAGCAGCAGTCGCGTGCGCTCATCGATGCCTGCCGCGAGCTCGACTGCCCGGGTGGCGGGCAGGATATCCTCGTCACCGCACTGACCGGCGCCACCCTGCCGGTGCGCCCGCAGACGGCACCGTCCGTGGACATTGCCCCCGTTGCGCCGGATACCGGTGTCGTCGAGGATGTCGCGGAGACGCTGCCTGCCGGCACCGGGGTCGAGGAAATCGTGCTCGCCGCGATCGCTGCGCCCGCCGAAGCCGTTGCGGCCGTGCTCGCAGAATCCCCGGCCGCACCGGGCCTGCTTGTCACCGTGCCGGAAGACGCCGAGCCCGAATTGCTCGAGGTCTTTCTCGAGGAAGCGGACGAAGTGCTCGCCACGCAGGGTGAGGCGGTCGCGGCGAGCCGCGAGAATCCGGACGACCAGAACATCCTCACCACCATCCGTCGCGGCTTCCATACGCTCAAGGGCAGCGGCCGCATGGTCGGACTGAACGAGCTGGGCGAAGTCGCGTGGTCGCTGGAGCAACTGATGAACGCGCGCCTGGCGGAAACGCTGTCGGCGTCTGCCGATCTGCTCGAACTGATCGGCATGGCGCGCGCCCTGTTCCACGACTGGGTCGATGCGCTGCGCAGCAACACGCCGGCGACGCTGCCGGTGCCGGCCCTGCTTGCCGCCGTGGCGTGCGTGGCGGAAGGGCGCCCGCTGGCGAGCTGTACCCAGCCCGTGGCGCAGGCACCCGCCGAGCCGCTGGTCGAAGAGTTTGTTGTGCCTGCGCCTGCACCCGTCATCGAATACGTGGCGATCATCGAGGTGGCGCAGCCGCAGCGGCCCGCCGAAATCGAGCCCGAGATCCATGCGCCGGAAGCGTTGGCCGAGTCGATGCCTGCCGAAGCGGTCCGGGCGGAGACGCCCGCTGCGGTGCACGTCGCGGAAGTCGAGCCGAGCACGGCGGTGGTCGAGGACCCCGCTGCCGCCGCGCCGCAATTCGGCGCGATCATCGAGGTCGCCGTGCCGCCCGCGTCACCCGTAGACGAAGTGCCTGCGCCAGCGGACGAAATCTGCATCGGCACCGTCTGCCTGTCGGCGGGCCTGTACGACATCTTCATGGCCGAGGCGCAGCAGCGGCTGGCGGTGCTGCACGAAGAAGCCGAACGCCACGCCGCCGTCGCCCACAGCACGATTGCCGAACACGCACGCCGTGCGGTGCACACCCTGGCCGGTATCGCCGGCACCGCCGGCATCGTGCCGCTGGCCGACCTGTCGCTCGCGCTCGAACGCTACTGGAACCGTTTTGCCCATGTTCCCCTGCCCGCCGCCCACCTGCCGCTGGTGCAGGACACGGTGGCGCGCGTGCAGGAGATGGTCGATGCCGTCGGCCATTCCAGATTGCCCGAACCGGCCACCGATCTCATCGTCGCGCTCGGCGAGCTGGAAGACGAGCAGGCGGGTGAGCCCGCGACGCTGCTCGCGGAGGCTGCACCCGCCGCTTTGGCCGAGATGCCGGCGGAGGCCGTGGCAGTGGTTGCGGACGCCGACGCCGACGCCGACGCCGACGCATCGGCCGTCCCGGTCGCGGCCGAACCCGTCATGCCGGACGTGAGTGCCTTCGTCCCCGAGGTGCGCCCTGCCGCCCCGGCGCCCGTGTTCGAGCGTCGCGAAATCGCCGACGAAATCGACGAACAGCTCCTGCCGGTGTTTCTCGAAGAGGCCGAGACACTCGTTCCCGATGGCAGCGCGCAGCTGCGCGAATGGAAGGCGGCACCGGACGATGCGGCCGCGCGCAATGCCCTGCAGCGTACGCTGCACACCGTCAAGGGCAGCGCACGCATGGTCGGCGCGATGCGCCTGGGCGAACTCACGCACGTGATGGAAACGCGCGTCATCGCCGTCGCGGAGGGCCAGCTTGCCGCCGACGCGCACATGTTCGATACGCTGGAATCGCAGTATGACCGCCTGATCGACGCGGTGGAACGCCTGCGCCAGGGCGATCTGGCACCGGTCGCCGACGAACCGGATACACCCCTTGCCGCGCCGGTCGAACCGGTCCTGCCCGAGGTGGCCGCGCCGCAGTCAAGCGTCGCGGCAGCGCTGCCCGCAACCGATACGCCCCGTGCACCGACGCAGCCGGTCAGCCGCGACAGCTCTGCCCTGACCCTGCGTGTGCGCGCCGACTGGGTCGACCGCATGGTCAACCAGGCCGGCGAGGTGGCGATCGCGCGCTCGCGCATCGAAAGCGAAGTATTCGCCTTCAAGCGCCACGTGCACGAACTCTCGGAAGCGCTGGTGCGCCTGCGCGGACACATCCGCGAGGTCGAGATCCAGGCCGAGTCGCAGATGCAGGCCACTTTCCAGGCGCAGGGGGCGGCCGAGCAGTTCGACCCGCTGGAATTCGACCGCTTCACCCGCTTCCAGGAAGTCACCCGCTTCCTTGCCGAAAGCGTCAACGATATTTCCACCGTGCAGCACATCCTGCTCGCCCGCCTGGGCGAGGCCGACGCTGCGCTGATCCAGCAGACCCGCCTCAACCGCGAACTGCAACAGGACCTCCTGCGCGTGCGCATGGTGCCGCTGTACTCGGTGGCCGAACGCCTCTATCGCACCGTGCGCCAGACCGCGCGCGATGTCGGCAAGCGCGCCCAGCTCGACATCCAGGGTGGCGAGCTCGAAATCGACCGCTCGGTGCTGGAAAAGGTCACCGCACCGATCGAGCACCTGCTGCGCAACGCACTCGCGCACGGCGTCGAGACGCCCGACGTGCGCCGTGCAGCCGGCAAGGCGGAGTTCGGCGAAATCGTCCTCTCCGCGCGCCAGAGCGGCAACGAAATGCTCATCACCGTCAGGGACGACGGCGCCGGCCTCAACTACGCGCGCATTCGCGAGAAGGCGGAGGCCAGCGGCCTGCTGCCGCCCGCGGTCGAGGTGACCGAGAGCCTGCTCGCACAGATGATCTTTGCCGCCGGCTTCTCCACCGCCGAGAGCGTCACCCAGGTCGCCGGCCGTGGTGTCGGCATGGACGTGGTGAAGAGCGAAATCTCCGCACTCGGCGGGCGCATCGACATCGGCTCCGCGCCGGGCCAGGGCACGACCTTCAGTATCTACCTGCCACTCACGCTTGCGATGACCCAGGCGGTGATGGTGCAGGCCGCGAAGCACGACTACGCCCTGCCCGCCCCGCTGGTGCAGCAGGTGCTGGAACTGAAACCCGGCGAGCTGGAGCAGGCGATGGCCGCGGGCGAGGTGAGCTGGCGCGGCATGCGCTACCCGTTCGCCTACCTGCCCCACCTGCTTGGCGATACCGAGGCGGTACACGAGGTGCAACGCTACAACTCCGTGATTCTGCTCGCCAGCGGCGCCAGCCACGCTGCGGTGCTGGTCGATGCCATCGAGGGCACGCGCGAAATCGTGGTCAAGAACATTGGCCCGCAGATGGCCCGCATCACCGGGGTGGCGGGTGCCACCGTGCGCGGTGATGGACGCGTCATTCTCATCCTCAATCCCGTGCCGCTGGCGCTGCGCTGGGCCAGCCAGCCGCGCGTCGCACTGGAACAGGCCGCGCCTGCGGAGTCTGTCGAAGTCAGCAGCGCGCTGCAACCGCCATTGGTGCTGGTAGTCGACGATTCGCTCACCGTGCGCAAGATCACCACGCGCCTGCTCACCCGCGAGGGCTTCCGCGTCGACAGTGCGAAGGACGGCGTCGACGCGCTGGAGAAGATGCGCGATCTCGTTCCCGAAATCGTGCTGCTCGACGTCGAGATGCCGCGCATGGACGGCTTCGAACTGGCACGCGTGATGCGCAGCGACGCGCGCCTGAAAACGGTGCCGATCATCATGATCACCTCGCGCACGGCGGACAAGCACCGCAACCACGCGCTCGAGATCGGCGTCGACGTCTACCTCGGCAAGCCCTACCAGGAACAGCAACTGCTCGACCACATCGCCGAGCAGCTCGGCCAGAAGGAGATGGTGTCCGCGTAGGCGCTACCCCGTACAAAAAACGGGCGATACCGCCCGTTTTTTGTGTACCGGAAACCCGTGCCTACAGCCGGAGCCCGCCGAGATCACCGGTCGCCAGTGCCTTCAGCCGTGCATCGGCGAGCGCCGCATCCTGGCGCCAGATCGCCAGCAGGCGCTGGCCGACCTCCAGCCAGTGCGCAGCCCCCTGCCGGGCCAACGCCGCCAGGGGTTCGCGCCGGCCGGTGTCGATCCAGGCGCCGTAGGCATTCATCAGCGCGGGGAACAGCGCGCGCCGCAGCCCGGTGAGGTTGGCGAGGTAGAAATGCAGGGAACCGGCCGCGTCGCGTTCGAGCAGCGTGGGCAGCGTCACCAGGCAGTCGGCGAGCAGGTCGCGCACCGCGCGCACCAGCAACTCCGCGTGGCGGGAGCCCAGCTGCCCCAGCATCGTCCGCCAGTCGTCGCCCAGCAACATTCCGGCACGCGCTTCGCCGAGTTCGTGCAGGATCATGGCTTCGCTCTCGGCCTCCGCCATGCGGTCGAGCCCGCGCTCGATATCGTGCTCGAAGCCGTAATGCGTAAAGGCGCGGCCGAGCGCGCTGTCGCGCTCCTTCCACTGCCATTCCTCGTACTTGTTCCACAGCAGGCGCCGCACCGCGTCGAGGCGCAGGAAGATCGCGCCGTCGCGCAGCGTCGCCGGCGGCGCAATGAGATCGCGCGCGTACTCGCAGCCCGCCACCAGCACCTCGACGCCCTCGCGCACCTCCGCGCGCTTCAGTTCGGCCAGCACGAAATGCGGCTTGCGGAATTGCCCCAGCCCGCTGCTGTATACCAGCCCGTGGGGCAGCAACGCGCGGTTGATTGCATCCGTCTCGAACGGATCGATGCCCGCGTCGCCGAGCGGTAGCTTCAGGAAATTTTCTTCCTCCACGGTGTCCCAGAGGCTTTCGCGCGCGTTCAGCCAGTCGCCGAGTTCGTCGCGGGGCAGGCGTGCACCGTAGGGAATCTCCATTTCCCAACGGTAATACTCACGCATTTCCAGCAGAAACGTGCACATCGTCATGTCGCGCGCGTGACGCGCGTCGGCGATGGTGCAGTTCTTTTGCACCGTGTCGATGAGGGCAGAGAAATTCTCGGTCATGGACGACTCCCGGATCGTGGCGCTTCCAGTCTACAAACAAAAACAGCCCGTTCAACCGGGCTGTTTTCAGGGACATTGTCCGGGCGGGGAGGTTCCCGCCTCGCCATCGTCGCCGACCGGGGGGCAACGCGCGCCCAAACCGGCGCTTCGCTCCCTCTCCCCCAAGCGGGAGAGGGGGCAAACGGGCGCTGCGCGCGCCCAAATCGATCAATGGCGGCGGACGCGGCCGTAGTAGCCGAGGTCCGCGCGCGAGCGGCGGGAAAGCTCGAAGCGGGCGTCGCCGGCGAACTGCCCCGCCAGCTGCGCATAGGCTTCGACCGCCCACGGCTTGTCGTTCAGCGCGTCGACGATGCCTTCGGCCCAGCGCAGCTTGTCAGTGGGCGTGTCGAGGTGATTGCCGCACTCGACGTACCACTTCTTCAGCGTCGCGGCCGGCAGGGCGAAACCCTACAGGCGGTCGATGAACTGGATGCAGGCGTCGCCGGTGCCGCACGCCGCGGCCGCCGCGGCCAACAGCTCGTCGGCCTTGGCGGCGTTGCCCATGCCGGCGTACAGATGGCCGATGTGGGTCAGCGCGTAGTGGTCCTTGGCGCGGGCACGCGCGATGTCCAGCAGGCGCCCGGCTTCCGCGGCATCCTGCGTGGCGGCGAAGCTCGCCTCCGCCAGCTTGGCAAAGTCGTACGCGCTTGCGCTGGCGTCGCCGGCGAGTGCGGTCTCGCGCGCACCGAGGTAGGCGCGTGCCTTCGCCACACCGAGTTCGCGATGCTTCATCTGCGCCGCGGTGACGACCAGGTTCTTGAACGCGATGAAATCGGTGGCATTCTCCGCACCGCGGTCGAGCAGGCGGCCAAGCCAGGCGGTGTCGTCGAGGTTCCTGTCGACCGCGACGAGAATGGGCTTGTAGCGCGAGAACTGGTAGCCGGTGCCATCGAGCAGGCTTTCCGCCGACTCGATCAGCTTGGCGGCGTAGAAGGGGTCTTCCAGTTCGCTCTGCACGCGGTCGGCCAGCGCGAGGAGCTGCTTGACGCTGGTCGCGTCCTTTTCCAGCTGCTGGAATTCGAGGTAGCGCGCGTGGTTCGCCTGACGCTTTTCCAGCTTGGCCTTCACGCGGGTGAGGCGCTCGGTGTCGTCGGCCAGATGCGCTTCGACCGCGGCGACCAGCTTCTGCATTTCGTCGAGACCGGTGACGGCGTCTTCGGCCTTGTCCAGCAGCGCCGCAGCGCCCGGCTTGTCGCCGGCACCGGCGAGGCCTTCGGCCAGCTCGATGTATTCGCCGGTGGCACCGGCCAGATCGCTCGCCTTCTTCAGCGCCGCCTGCAGGAAGACCGCGTCGCCGGCCTGCTTGGCCGATTCGACCAGGGTCCTGGCGGCGGTGAAGTCGGTCGCTCCGGCAAGGGCGCGTTCATACAGCGCCCTGGCGCGTGCGGGATCGCCCAGCGTCCGGGTGACTTCGCCGGCCAGCGACAGCAGATCGGGCACGCTGGAGAGCTTCTCGCCAGCCTTGTTGAAGATCGCCGCCGCATAATCCTTGTCGAGCACGTGCTCGGCGGCGGCCGCAGCGAGCTTGCCGTATTCCACCGCGCGCGCGATTTTCGCTTCGGCCTTTTCCAGTACCTTTTTCGCGAATGCCCCATCGGCGATCACGCTCATCACGTTCTTCGCCAGATCGATCAGCGGATCGAGGTTGGCGGTTTCCTTCAGCGCCTTCTCGTACGCGCCCACCGCCGCCGCCTTGTCCCCCAGCACCTTGAACTTGGCTTCCGCCAGCGCGACCTGCTCCTCGCCGCTCATGCAGTAGTCCTCGGCGGTCTGCAGCAGTTCCTCCGCGCGGCCCTGTTCGCCCAGCGCCTTGTAGACGATCGCACAGGCAGCGAGGTCCCTGGTGAACTGGCAGTCGTCGGCGACGCGGTCCATCAATTCCTTCGCGTAGGCGGCGTCGGCGGGTTCCTGCAAGGCCTGCAGCGCGAGCGCCGCGTAGTCGGCGCCGCTGGAACATTTGGCTTCTTCGGGGGCGAGGGTGTCACGGGTGGCCATGGGGTATCTCCAGATGAACGTAACTTAACCGGGCAATTCTCCACTTCCGTGGCAGGGTCGCCAAATAAGTAATGTCGATGGTGGCATTAGGTGACGCTGATGTGCAGCCGGCGCGACGCGTGAAACGACAGGGCGAGGTCCCGTCGGCCGCGTGCAGCGGCGGTTTCCACGCTCATTTCACGAGTGTCACCGGGATCGGCGCGAGCTGTATCACTTTCATGGCGACGGACCCCAGCACCAGCCCGGCGATGGCACCCATGCCGCGCGTGCCCATGACGATCGCGTCGCAGCGTTTCTCGCGGGCGAATTTCAGGATGCCATCGGCTGGCGCAGCGGAGCGGCTGTAGACCTTGTGCGGCACGTCCGCGCGCTCCAGAAGCGTCGCGGCAGGGCGCGTGGCTTTCTCTCCTTCCTCCAGCCGCTGGAGCATTTCCGCGCGCCGCCTCGATTTCGCGGCGGAGGGCGGCAGGGGCGCCGGCTGGACATGCAGCAGCAGGACGCTGACCTGCAGCCCGCCGGCGGCAAGCCTGATCGCATGGCGCACCGCGCGCTCCGCCGGTTTCGAACCATCGACCGGGACAAGCAGTTTGAACATGAGGCTCTCATCCTTGACGTGAAACGCGCGCAACCTGACTCGATCGAGTCATTGCGGTGGCCGCCGCGCCGCGCGCACGCCTTGTGCCGCGCGATCCACCCCACCCATGCGTAGCGGCGCATTTGTGTTTAGTATAGCCGTGTCAGGGCCGGGACGGGCCGCAGGTGGCCCGCCCTTGTCCGGGGCGCAAGCGGGGTTCCGGTGTTGCAACGACCAATGGGGAAAGGCAGATCAGATCATGAGCAGACTCGATCAGCAGAAAATCGACCACCTGAGTGGTCTCATGGATGAGCGCTGGGTGCGCGAGTTCAGCGAGATCCGCAGCCTGCTCGCGGACCTGGGCGAGGAGCGACAGCGGGTCGCCCTGGGGGAACGGGCCGCCGACTCCTCCGACGAAGCGCTGCTCGACACGCTGTCGGCCGTCGACGAGGCGCTGATCCGGCAGAACCTGCAGGACGTGCGCGACATCGTCGCGGCGCGCCGGAGAATCGCCGCGGGCACGTATGGCGACTGCACCGACTGTGGCGGCGAGATCGCGTACGAGCGCCTGCTTGCCTATCCGACGGCGAAGCGCTGCATCGATTGCCAGCGCGAGCACGAGCGGCGCAAGGCGGGCGGTGCCGCATAGCGGTCCGGGCAAGCGAAGCCCGGCGCCGACGCTCAATGCGCGTCGGTCGATGGCACCAGCACGTGCAGGTCCTGTTCGAGCGTGTCGAGCATTTGGTCGAGACGGCAGAACTGGCGCAGTTCCGCGGCATCCGTAATGCGTACGTCCTCGCCGCGCACGTCGACACCGTGCTGGCGCAGTTCGGCGATGGCGCGTGAGAGGCTTTCCGGCGTCATGCTGAGACGGTCGGCGAGCAGTTTCTTGTCGTGAGGCAGGTGGGCGGCCTGGCCCCCGCCGTCGGCCTCGACCAGGCGCAGCAGATAGAGCGCGAGCCGCTGCGCGGCGGTGCGCAGACGCAGATTCTTGATTTCGCGAACCAGCTGGCGGTATTGCGTGGCCAGGGAACCGAGTAGGGCGAGCGTGAGTTCAGGATTGGTCTTGAGTTCGCCGAGCAGGCGATCGAGCGGAATGAGCAGAATCTGCGAGGGTTCGACGGTGCGCGCGGACAGCAGGTAGGGTTGCGAGACGAGTGCGGCGGCCATGAGAAAGACGTCGACGGGCCGCAGCAATTCCACCACCGCTTCGCGCCCTCCCGGTGTCGCGGCACTCAGCTGGACCGTGCCATCGAGCAGCACATGCAGATATTCGGGCGCATCGCCGGCACGGAACAGGATTTCGTCGCGCTCGAACTGTCGCAGCGTGGCATGCGCGGCGAGCTTGCGCAGCGTTTCCTCGGAGAAGGCGGCGAACAGCGACGTGCGTGCCAGGGCGGCGACCACGGGAGACAGCGTGAGGTGTTTGCCGTTCACGGGACGCGGGAGACGGGCGCGGCCGGCACGGATGCGGTGCGCGGATGGCTGGACGGACGGGCTGGGGGATTCATGTGTCGACGGGGCGGTGTGAACGGCGCGTCAGAGGACGTAGCGCGCCAGGTCCTCGCGGGCGGCGAGCGCGGCGAGTCGGGTGGTGACGGCCTCGCCATCGACGACGTATTCGCCGGTGAAGCTGCCGGCGTCGAAGGCGATGTCCTCGAGCAGCTTTTCCATCACGGTGTGCAGGCGTCGCGCACCGATGTTCTCGGTGCGCTCGTTGACCTCGAAGGCGATTTCGGCAATGCGGCGGATGCCGTCGGGCGTGAATTTCAGCGTCACCCCCTCGGTCGCCAGCAGGGCTTCGTACTGGCGTGTGAGGCAGGCGTCGGTCGCGGTAAGGATGCGCTCGAAATCCTCGACGGAAAGCGCCTGCAGTTCGACGCGGATCGGCAGCCGCCCCTGCAACTCGGGGATGAGGTCGGACGGCTTCGAAAGATGGAAGGCACCGCTGGCGATGAACAGGATGTGGTCGGTCTTCACCATGCCGTACTTGGTCGACACGGTAGTGCCCTCGATCAGCGGCAGCAGGTCGCGCTGCACGCCCTGGCGCGACACGTCGCTGCCGTGCGCCTCGCTGCGGGTGGCGATCTTGTCGATTTCGTCCAGAAAGACAATCCCGTTCTGCTCGACCGCTTCGAGTGCCTGCAGCTTGGTGTCCTCGTCGCTGATCAGACGCCCGGCCTCCTCCTCGGTGAGGAGCTTCATCGCCTCGCGCACCTTCAGCTTGCGGCGCTGGCGGCGACCGCCGCCGAGATTCTGGAACATGCCCTGCAACTGCTGCGAGAGATCTTCCATGCCGGGGGGCGCGAAGATTTCCATGCCGGGTGCGACGGCGGCGAGCTCGATCTCGATCTCCTTGTCGTCGAGCTGGCCCTCGCGCAGCATCTTGCGGAAGCGCTGGCGTGCTGCGCCGTCTTCACGCGGCGCTTCCTCGCCGAACCCGCTGCTGCGCGGCGGCGGCAGCAGGGTGTCGAGCACGCGTTCCTCGGCCGCCTCTTCGGCGCGAAAGCGCACCTTGGTGGTGGCTTCCTCGCGCATCTGCTTCACCGCGCTTTCCATCAGGTCGCGGATGATGGTATCGACGTCGCGGCCGACATAGCCCACCTCGGTGAACTTGGTCGCCTCGATCTTGATGAAGGGCGCGTGCGCGAGGCGCGCAAGACGGCGCGCGATCTCGGTCTTGCCCACGCCGGTCGGCCCGATCATGAGGATGTTCTTGGGCGTGATTTCCTGACGCAAGGGCTCGCTGACCTGCTGGCGCCGCCAGCGGTTGCGCAACGCCACCGCCACCGCGCGCTTGGCGGCGGCCTGGCCGACGATGTGCTTGTCGAGTTCGTGGACGATTTCCTTGGGGGTCATTGCTAGGGCCTGGGGACTAGGGGCTAGGAGTTAGGGGCTAGGGGCTAGGGGTGGTCGCTGCGCGGCCTTTTCAAAGGAGGCGCGGCCGAAGGCCGCACCTTCCCTGGCCCCTAGGAGCCTGTCGGACTTGAGCGATCGTAGCGAGCCGAGTGGGAGAGCGAGGACAGATTTGTCCATTTTTGAGGCGCATAGTGGGCCTATGTAACGAAAAAATGGACAAATATGGACCGCTATCCCA
>JACDJC010003259.1_pt1 | contig 11931 bp, 21 predicted proteins | sample 7454191 | NCBI WGS metagenome assembly JACDJC01 (sample SAMN14253291, study PRJNA609438) | sludge metagenome | isolation source: sludge after 25d culture with pyrite and EDTA | collected 2018-12-20
AAGGGGATTCTGGTTAGAGCCGCCTTGGTGTTACCAGCACTTCGGCGGCTCGTTTCGTTCACGAACCACCACAGTTACCTCAACCGGCCCGCAGGCATCCAGCCCGCTGGCGTTGTGGGCCACCCGTTGGCCCACGTTCGCGTCCGGCGGCGGGGTGGACGAACGGTCCAACCGTGAGACGAGGCCGCGAGTTTCGCGGCCTCGTTGGAGTCTGGCGTAGGGCTAGGACCGTTACAGACCTAGCTCTTCCATCAGCCGGTTGTGTTCTTCGACGCCGAGCATGTCGGTCAGCGTGTTGGCGAACCATTCCACCTGCCGCAGCGCTTGCAGCGCGTCGTCGTTGGCAGGCCGGTAGAACGCCGCCGGTTGCAGGAAGGCAATGATCGATGCGACCGCCTCGGGCGAGAGGTTGTCGCGGATCACCTTCTCAAATGCCTCCTGGTCAACCGCACCGCTTTGTCTTGCGTCGTTCATGTGTAATCTCCTATTTGCCGGCCAAGGTGAAGTGCCCGCGATCCGTCTTCTTGAAGCGGGCGTCCTTCCCCTTCCGCAGGTCGCGTAGGATCGATGAATACAAAGTCGCGTCGGGCGTCGCACCGCCTGGGCTGGCCCACAATCCCTGCTTGGTCATCGCCTCGACCATCGCCTTGCAATTCATGGGTTCGCCGGCCTTGGCCAAGACCTGAATCGCCGCATCTACCTGGCTCAGCTTCTTGCCGTTGACCGGCGTCGGCTTCGCGGCGGGCTTGGTCGCCTTCTTGGTTGCGGGCTTCTTCGCCTTCTCCGCCGGTGCCTTCTTGGTGGTCTTCGCCATCGTTCTTCCCTTTCATGTTGGGGTTCGTTCCGCGTGGCCCAATGCCTCGCGACAGGACAGTCAGTACCTCGCGGGGCCAACAACATCCAGCTAGTCGGGCAGGAATTCCGGCAGGTTTTCGGGCGGGGCATCCGCCGGCCCGCCGTCGCGTAATTCGCAGTGTTCGTACCCGTAACCGGATTCATGAGTCACCTTCTTTCGACCACCGTTGCACGCTCGACACACCCCTTTATGGGCCTTTGCGTTCCATGCCAACGGCTCTCTCCACATCGCTTCACTGGCGATAACCCGCGTTCCGTTCGGACCCCAAATTCCCAGCGTAGCGGGATTGCGATTAGAAAGCGTGTCGGCGTAGCAGTTCGCACAACCGGCCGCAATTTTCGTGCAACCTCTGACGTGATTAAACGTATAATCGCACCACTCAATTGTTGTCTTGCCCATGGATTCGCTCCTTTCGTGATGTCCATTCATTGGCCAAATTCGCTTTGCCACTTCACCTGTTTTTGTATTCACTATTTCGACGTAAACCATCACGCTTTCACCTCTACAAAATCGCCTTTTTCATTGACCCTGTACCAAGTGTCTGCCTTTAGCAGCCCGTCGCTTCCATCGCCGCATCCAACCTCACCGGCTTTTACGCGGTAAGTAGACATATCCTTGTCCCAATACCTTATCAAGATTCCGCCATATATCCCGGCGCGGCATTGGCCCCAGTAGCCTGAGGTCGATTGGCCCCAGTAGCCTGAGGTCGATTGGCCACCGTAGCCTGAGGTCGATTGGCCACCGTAGCCTGAGGTCGATTGGCCACCGTTGCCTGAGGTCGATTGGCCACCGTTGCCTGAGGTCACACGATCCCATACGATTCCTGTTCGCGGACACCGCTCAGCTAAATATGCGACTGCCGCGTCTCTTGCGGTCGTGTCGTCTTCGGTGGCCTGCCGCTGCGAGAACACAAGAGTCCCTCGTCGCCAGCGTGCCTTCCCATCGATTGCCGGAAAGCAATCCGCCGACTCGACAGCATAAACCTGCCACCACAAACCCTTTCCTTGCGGGATTAGGTTGGCGTCACCAATGCCGTTAGGCAGCCCATGCAACCCGCCTCCGCATTCTCGCCTTGGGTCTTGATCCCAATCCTTGCACTCAGTCACTTCGCCGACAATAAGCGGGTAAACGTGGCCGTTTCTAGACACTCCTCCTTCGCCACAAGTGCGGAGCATGTATACAACACATTGATTTGCATTTTTTGAATCACTCACGATTTCACCTCCACCGCTTCACGCGGATCGTTTGCGGGGACTTGGATGAGGCAGTATTTCCATCTGTAAATAGCATCTACAAAACGATTCTGGCCGAACTTTGAAATGCCAACGAGGTCATCATGCTTCCATTCTTCACAATCACGATCTCGCACCAAACACGAAATCGGTTCAGTAGCCGCGTCAATATCGGCTTGGGTAGGAACGACCCATTTCATTAACTTCGCAGGTTCTTGGCGGCGTAGATTCTTGTTTTGAGCGATCCATCTCATTCCGCCATCGAACTCAACGACATGACGGTCTGACGAACCGCTTGGCAGCTCGCAAACGTAAACGCAATCGCTGTCTAATTTGCCATCGCTTATGAAACTCAGTCTCTCCCCCTGAACGTATTCGTTCTCGCGAGACGGGAGGAGTTCGCAAGCGGAATCGTGTAAACCATCCACAAAACCCCAGCGGCCATTGTCAAAAAAGACCTTTTTCTCGCAGATCACCGCAACGCGACATTCTGCGCCTTGATATCTCAATCGTTGACCAACTTTTACTTCAATGTCCATGTTTCACCTTTCTTATCACGCCCACAAATGTGACGCAGCAATCATACTTCAACCGCCCCCGGAGTCAACCCGTAATTAGTTCCGTAATTAGTTTTCGGTGGTTATTACGAGTCGGAATTCCGGGGATTCGCTGGGGATTATTTCCTGCAAGATTTTTCCGACTTTAGCCAGAAATGTAGCTGAGCGACGACATGGCCTGAAAGAATGTCCAACCGGTTCAAGCGGATCGCAATCGCTGCCCAGCCGTAACACCGCAAACGTCAGATTGGGCCTTGCAAGCAATCTACCCTTGCGAATCAGCCGCTTGAAAAACTCGTAGCATTTTCCGCACACGCCGCGCTTGGCATCCGTTTCCGGTGTGGCTGGCCCACTGCAGTTAAGGCACTCTTTTTTCGCGACCAGTGCAGACACGGCATCGGATGAATGAACTACCGGCAGCAAGTTTGTTTGTGTGCTCATACCAACAAAAATTGCAGTTTCTCAAATTTTGTCAAGTCTTTTTGCCGCAAGGAGTTGCGTCTCGGAACTAAACGAGATACGAATTACTGAACAGATTACGGATTGACTTTGCCTCGAAGGTGCGTATATTTGCTAGGGAGTTTGGTGGCACGGAAGTTTTCTTAAAGAAGTAAGGGAGCAATTCGTGCTGCAAGTTTTTGATTTTTTTCCGACGGAGGTCTGCACGGTGGCAAAAAGCCTAGACAAGGAAGCGAGGCGAGAATTCCTGCCGCGTGTTTCGCGTGGCGTTTGCCTGCACTGCAATCGCAAGCCTGTAAAGGGCGGTGAGCCGCTCAAGCGAGGCCTGTGCTCTGCGTGCTCGCAGGCGTTAGTGCGATTGATTGCCAAAGGTATCACCACTCGGGAGCAGGAAGTTGAACTTGGTCGCTTGCTTCCAAGGGCAAAGCCTGGCCGCAAGCCCTCGAACGCATGCACCAAAAAACTATCTGGGATGTCGTAATGATGGCTGGCATATCACTGGAAGCAATGGTCGATTTTTTCAACCGACTGCAACTGCCGGAACGCCAAACGATGTTTGGCCAAGACAAGTCGAGCGTCGTTAATTCCGGCATCGCCGACTTTCATCGGAATGTTGCGAAGCTGAGCGATGTCGATCTGGTTTGGTGGGACGATGAGCTCAATGACATGCTTTGGGATCATCTCAAAAAGATTCGACTTGATCGCGAAACCAAAGTCGTGGTCGATATCACGGAGTTGGCGAAAGACGAAACGGTCCTAAAGGAACAGTTGCAAGGCTGGGAGTCGGGATCGTGGTCGTACAGGTCTGATGATGACACCGACTACGAAGGCTGGATTGATCGTGATCGCGTGCCGGGGCGTGTGCTGTTCGTGTTGCGTTTGACTCCTGCCGAGGGTTTCGACGAGAGCGATATCGCTCCTCGTCCGCAGTTTGCTGGCGGCATGAATGAGTAGGCAAAGACTATGAAAAACACGTTCCTGGTTGACTGCACCTCTGCCAGGACGCAAGCGATTGACGGAAGAACCGTCACGACGTGTGAGTTCAATAACAGTTTATAGTTTCCGAAGTAGGAGACATACAATTAACACTGCAACAAATAACGACACGCTAACAATACAAGAGTTTTGCGACTTGCACCATGCTTGCGAAGAAGGCCGCGAATGGGCGCTGGCAAACTGCGAAACGATGGAGGATGTTTGGGACTCTGCAAAGCCGGAATGGTTGATTTGGGTTGCGACTCGCAAGGGCGTGCTAACCGAAAAAGAGCTACGCCTATTTGCTTGCTGGGCTGTTCGGCAGGTTTGGCATTTCCTGACTGACAAGCGAAGCCGGAAGGCGGTCGAGGTGTCAGAGCGGTATGCAAACGGCGAAGCAATGATCGAAGAATTGGCTGCGGCGAGGGCTGCGGCGTGGGCTGCGGCGTGGGCTGCGGCGAGGGATGCGGCGAGGGATGCGGCGTGGGCTGCGGCGAGGGATGCGGCGTGGGCTGCGGCGTGGGATGCGGCGAGGGCTGCGGCGTGGGCTGCGGCGAGGGATGCGGCGTGGGATGCGGCGAGGGATGCACAAGCCACTTACCTGCGGAAACTTACACCAAACTTTAAGCGCAAAACAACCTTGGCGTAGGTGGCGTTGTGCCAATCGCTCGGCTACCTGATGTGCCGCAGTTCGGCGAAGTTGATATGGTTGGCCCCAACATCAGGGATACGGGCTGGCCCTCCTTGTTTCAAAATACGAAAGGATGCAACATGACCGACACAACAACATATTCAGACGGCTTTATTCGCGACATCGCAGAATCTGCAAGGTGCATGTCTACGATTATTACTCGCATGCCATGCGATGAAGCAGTTAGTCAGTGGGAAAAATGGCTTCGCAATCTTCTATCGCAGTGCGACGTTCTTCGTTCAATCAAATCGCACAGTAAGCGACTTGATGACGCGATATTTGCCGCGTCGAATCCGCGAATAATCGACCGAATTCCTGAATGCGAAGTCGATCTCCGCATTCCCGCCGATTCGTACCCTCTGACTCAGATTGCCGAACTGTTTGAAAACGGCTTCTCACGCGCGATCGGCGATCTTGTTTGGACGGCGAATTACGTTGGCGTTATCGAGGAAGATGGAAAATACTTTTTAGAAGTTGCGTGCTATTATGAATAACGATCTTGAAGCTATGTTCAGCGTCTTAGCGGCTTACGCAATCGGGCTGGTTGTCGCGATTGCCTTAGCTGCGGTTGTTGAACAAATTTCGTAGGAGCGCGGAGGCGCATCGAAGCCGTGTAGGATCACGGCAGACGGATCGGGCAACCGGCGCGGCTTGGAGCTACGCCGAGGCCCGAACCTTACAGGAGGTTTGCAATGTCGTGTTTGGTTTTGTCGAGGAAAACTGGCGAGCGTCTTTTTATCAACGGGCGCGAAATCGAAATCTGTGTAGTCGATATCAGGGCGGATCGCGTCCGCCTCTCTATTGTCGCACCTGAAACCGTCTCGGTGAATCGTGAGGAAGTATTGATTGACAAGGAAGGAGTCGCTGGAAAATGAGCGCGAAAACATTAAGCAACCTGGAACTGATTAAGCCGTTTTGCGATATAGACGATAGCACTGGCCGCTATTCGATCCTAGAACCGTTTTATTCTAACGGATATGCCTGTGCGACCGATGTAAGGATAATCGCAGCGTTTCCTTCAGAGCCTTTCGACAACCGTGATAGGCGAGTGCCGAACGGTGCGCACGTCTTGGAGTCGACAGAGCCGCGCGGAGATTGGCAGCAAATGCCCGCAGTTGCAAGGTGCATGTCCTGCGATGGTTCGGGGCAGGTGGTGGTCCATGTCTGCGAGAAGTGCGAAGGTTCTGGCGAAGTCGCGCACGACTGCGACTGTGATCTATGCACAGTGTCCTACAAAGAATGTCCTCAATGCCGTGGCATTGGAGAGCATAAAAACGGAGTCGAAAAAACGAAAGTCTGCGAAGACTGCTCGCGTGATTACGTTTTACTTTAGGGCAAGAAATTTTCAATTCGTTACTTGCGGAAGATTGCAGATTTGCCAAACGCTGAAATATGCGATTCGACAAATGATTCCGCGTTGTTATTCCGCAGCGGTGAAATTTTGGGCGTATTGATGGGGATGAAGTAATGAGCAACACATCGCAAAAAGCAGCCGAATCAATTCGCGAGCATGCGGGCACGATGCGCCATAAAGTATGGCAATCTCTCGTAGTGTTTGGCCCTATGACGCGCGAAGAAATCGAGGCAGTCACTGGCTACGGCGGAAATACCGTTAGGCCGCGCGTGGCAGAGCTTGTCAAGCGGCGCTTGGTTCGCGAGACCGATCAACGTAGAAAAACAAAGTCTGGTCGCGAGGCGGTTGTTTTGGAGGCGATTCAATGAGCGAACTCACCAAAACAGAACAGCAAACGCTCACGGCCTACGAAACGGTTATATCGCAGGGATTGGCATCTTTCGTTGAAGTCGGAAACGCTTTAGCCGCGATTCGCGATGCAAAGCTATACCGTGAAGCCTTTCTTACTTTCGAGGAATACCTAGAAACCCGCTGGAATATAAGCAAGTCGCAAGCATATCGGCTGATAACTGGCGCAAAGGTTGCTGAGTCCGTGTCCCCAATTGGGGACATTTCGCCGCAGTCGGAAAGTCAAGTTAGGCCACTGGCGCAATTGCCAGAGGAAGAACAGCCGGAAGCCTGGGCTGACGCGGTGAAAGACGCAGGCGGGAAGCAGCCAACAGCTGCGCAGGTTGAAAAAGCGGTCAAGGCGAGAAAACCACCGAAGGAGAAGGCTTTCGATTATCAAGCCTATTTCTGCGAGAAGTTTGAAGAACTTACCGAATATCTAGGCGACTCTGACGAAGCCGGATTGCGCGAGGCTCTTGCTAAGGGGATGTCGTTTGTTGAATTAGCCGATCACTATTTGAAGCAGGTTGAAGAATAGATTCCGACTGAAAGGTAATACAAAATGAGCGATTTGATAACAAGACCGAACGACGCAACGACGCCGATGGCGCTTCTGCAAGCAGCGATTGCGCACAACGTTGACACCGAGAAGCTTTCTAAGCTGATGGACCTTCAAGAACGATGGGAGAAAAACAAGGCCAAGGAAGCCTACGCAAAGGCTATGGCGGCCTGCGAGAAAGAGATGCCCGCCGTTCTTAAGGATCGGGAGAACACGCATACACGCTCGCAATATGCAACGCTTGACGCGGTAAATACTGCGGTAAAGCCGGTTTATGCGAAGCACGGGTTCTCGGTTTCGTTCAACGAGCAACCATCACAGAAGGCAGATGAAATTGTGATGATTGCAACCGTCCGGCACGAAGCTGGGCACGTTGAACAGTTCACCGCTTGCATTCCGATTGACGGCGCGGGAATGAAAGGCGGAATGAATAAGACAGGCACGCAGGCCAAGGGATCGACCCTGACTTACGCACGCCGCTACCTGATGCTGATGATTTTCAACATCGCGATTTCAGACGAGGATACGGACGGAAACGCGCCGCAGGAAATTAGCGATTACCAAATTAAGACCATTGCCGACATGATCGACACTATCGAAAGGTCTGGCAAAGCGTTTGATTTTGGTTTGTTTCTGAAAGCTTGCCACGTCAGGGAAGGCGGCGCGATTCGCGATATCCTGCCAGCGAATTACGCGAACGCTGTTGCGATGCTAGGCCGCAAAATTGCTGACAAAACAGGGGCGTCGGCGTGAGAGTTCTCGACTTCCCACAGAAATCAGTTGAATGGTGGAACGCACGCCGCGGCATTCCTACTTCGAGCAACTTCGACCGAATTATCACGGCGAAAACCGGCAAGCCAGCAGCCGCGCAGGAGTCGTACATCTACGATTTGATTGCTGAAACCTACGCGCCTGTGTGGCCGATACCCGACGAGCGGTTCTCGAAAGATATGCGGAACGGTATCGACACAGAACCGCATGCGAGGGCGTGGTATGAGTTCGAGACAATGCAGCGCGTGGAGGTAGTTGGTTTTTGCTTGTCCGATTGCAAGCGATACGGCGCATCGACTGACGGGCTTGTCGGCAAAGACGGTGTTCTAGAGCTGAAATGCCCGAAGCTATCGACTCATGCACGGTATTTGTGCGAGGGCGATCTACCCGCAGAGTACCGCGCACAGGTTCACGGAGAATTGATTGTTACCGGTCGCGAATGGTGCGATTTTGTCTCCTACTCTGATGGGCTTCCGCCGTTCGTCTTTCGCGTTACCAGAGACGATTTCACGGCAGCACTTGAAACGGAGTTGATTAGGTTTTGCGACAAACTTGATGAAGCGAAAGCAAAGATAGAAAGGATTGCAAAATGACTTACCCAATCGGACTTGAAAAAGACTATCGAACAGGAAAGGCCGTGCAATGGACCGGAGCGGACGGCGGAACAAAGACGGGGGCGATTGTCGTCTACGCCGACTCGGGCGAACCGTTTCGGCCGGCTCTATTCGACTCCCCTGATTGCCTTGTTATCGAGCATCACACTGGAGAAATGCGTATCGTTGTCGAGAGCGATCTTAGGCCGTATCCAAGCGAACCGATTGGGCAACCTTAGAAAGCACAAAGGCAGGCATAAAGTCGATGGCAGGCGATTGGGTAAAAATTCACCGTGCGATGATGGAACATGCCGTCTGGGAAAGTGATTGGCTGGTCAGGCTGTTCTTGTGGTGCATTTTTAAGGCCAGCTACGCAGATAGGAAAGTTTTCGGTGTCGATCTTAAAAAGGGTCAGTTTATCACAGGCAGAAGCAAGGCGGCCGATGAACTTGGAGTAGATCAGTCTAGGTGGTATCGCGGAATGCAAAAGCTACAGGAATACGGGTGTGTCGTGATTGAATCGAACAGCAATCGAACAACCGTAACCGTATGCAACTACGAGACTTACCAAGCAAAGGATAGCGATGATCGAACAGCAATCGAACAGCAATCGAACAGCAATCGAACAGCAATCGAACAGCAATCGAACACAAAAGAAGAAATAAATAATTCCAAGAAGGGAAAGAAAGGAAGAAGGGAAGAACATTCTAACGCCGCTGGCGCGGCTGAGGTTGTGATTCCCGAATCTCTGTCGAGCGAAGTTTTCCTGTCGGCTTGGAGCCTCTGGCTTGAATACCGCAAGGAACGCCGCCTAACCACCCGCCAAGCGACTCTGAGCGCCCAACTTGATGCGTTGGCCCCTCTCGGTCCCGAGGCCGCTGCAAGGTGCGTCCTGCTTTCCAGGCAGAACGGCTGGCAAGGAATCTTTCCCGACAAGGTGAGGGCGCAGGTTCAGTCCGACCCGCGCGGCAACATGGCAACAGTGCAGAAGTACCTACAGGAGCTTGAAAATGGCGAGCGAGTATGACGCGACTGTCGCGCAGTGCATCGGCATGTTAGCCGAGACATTTGGGCGCACCGCCTCAGGGCCGATGATCGACGGGTATCGGATTGGACTTACCGGACTCACACCACAGGCGGTAAAGCATGCTACAGCGTTTGCTTTGCAAAAGTGCAGGTTTATGCCGTCGTCTGCTGAACTCCGCGAAATGGCAGGCGAAATCAAGATCGAAGATCGTGCTGAGCGTGCTTGGCTGGCTTTTGATTCGGCGATATCGCAGCACAGCGTATACAAGACTCTGGTTTTCGACGACCCGGTGATAAACGCCGTTGTCCGCTCACTCGGTGGCGTCGGGCTTATCATCGAAATGACCGACGAGGAGTATCAGTTTTTTAGAGCGCGATTCTTGAAGGCTTATGCAGCACTGGCGCGGTCTGGAGTCAACGGAGAAGCTGCAGAACCGATGATTGGATACTTCGATAGGGTCAATGGCGGCGATGCGAAATCAGTAGCTTTTATCAAAACAGGATTACCACCGTTGCAGCATATACCGCAGCATCATCCAGAAGCTAAGAAGCCTAGCGAGATTCTCAAGCTAAAGAACGCATAGCGGGGTGATTCAGTGAAACTCACAGACCTACACACGATATCAGCGAAATACAAAGGGCATTATTTCATGCTGCGATTTGACCGAACGGACCCGCTTGCAGCACACAAAGCAGCGAATGTTCTCGCGAAGTGGGTAAACGATCCTGGAAACAGCCTAACCATTGAGACAGCGCAGGTTATCGAACTCTCGGTCTTGGAGTCCATGCGATGAAATACATCCTTTACGTTCCGTGCCTGCCAGTCGCACAGCCGCGCCCAAGAGCAACAACAATCAACGGCTTTACTCGACTCTATGAAGCGAGAGCAACGCACCCGATTCATGGCTTCAAGCAGGCGGTTGTTGTGGAGTTGCGAGCGGCCCGATTCCCAAAACTCGAAGGCCCGATATCGCTCGCAATCGAGTTTATTTTTCCTCGAAAGAAGTTCCCGAAAAAAGTCGGAACAGAAAGGCAGTGGAAAACCAGCAAGCCCGATTGCGACAATCTCGCGAAAGCGTTTTGCGACGCGCTCAACGGCTGGGCGTATGACGATGACGCGCAGATTGTCGAGTGCAAAATCAGAAAGCAATTCGCTGCCGTAGGTGAAGAACCGGGGGTGTGGGCAACTTTCGAGGTGCTGAAATGAAAAAACGATTACTACGTTGCTGCCTGTATTGTGGCCGCGACACAACCGCAACGCCTGCAATTTGCAAGGATTGCCGCGATCACCACAGCGGAGGCAACCGCGGTCATCGAGTATTTACCTGGGGCAAAGATTACGCGGAGGGTGTTGACGACTACCAATACACCGACGCGGAAATCGACGCGATTGAAGAACAGTTAATTGACCGCATGAATGATGAGGTTGGGAACTGATGAACCACGAAAAACACTTGCGACTTATCCGCAAATCAATCGCGGCGAGGATTTCGACCGAAAGAAGAACGCCAGCGAAGCGATACGAAACAAAGATCGCGAGAAAGGCACGGCTGAAAATCTTAGCAACTGTTTTGAAAATGTTTCCGAAAGGGAAACCGGGGAGGGTTGGGAAGTGAAGATTGTATTAAATAACACTATAGAAGATTATAGAAAATTTCTAGCAATTAAATCGCTTCCGATCTATTCGCTGCGTGGTCGAATGGCGGAATTTCCAGACGAGTACGCGGGCAAAATCGGTATCGGCCAAACGATCACGAAAAACGAAACTGCTTATGCTCCGTCATCATGGCTGTTTGACTATCAGCGAGATGTAGCGCAAATCGCCATTGACAAGCAAAAGTACGCGGCTTTCTGGGATTGCGGTCTGGGTAAAACTGCTTTGATGCTTGAATGGTGCGTCCACGTTCGGCGGGTTCTTCCGCTGTCAAAAAACGTTTTGATATTGTCGCCATTGATGGTGATTGACCAGACAATTGCGGAGGCCCGGCGTTTTTATGGTGACTATCCAATCAAGAAAGTCGCGGCGAAAGATCTGCAATCGTGGCTTGATAGTCCGCAGCGTGAAATTGGAATCACAAACTATGACGCATTATCTCCAGGGCTATCGCGTGGTTGTCTCGGTGCAATTTGCGGTGATGAAACATCCATGATGAAATCAATGTATGGATCATGGGGGCAGGTGATGATTGAACTAGGTAAGGGTCTTGACTGGAAACTTTGCCTCACTGGGACACCCGCACCAAACGACCGAATCGAATTTGGAAATCATGCTGTCTTCCTGGATCAGTTCCCCACTCTAAACGCATTTCTAGCCCGCTATTTCGTAAATCGCGGTCAGACTAATGAACGATGGGAATTGAAGCCACACGCATTGGAACCGTTTTATCGGTCGCTGTCGCATTGGTCGATTTTCCTTTCCAATCCAGCCACCTACGGATGGAAAGACAACACGAAGCCGCTGCCGCCGATCA
>JACDJC010003261.1_pt1 | contig 11928 bp, 13 predicted proteins | sample 7454191 | NCBI WGS metagenome assembly JACDJC01 (sample SAMN14253291, study PRJNA609438) | sludge metagenome | isolation source: sludge after 25d culture with pyrite and EDTA | collected 2018-12-20
GATCCGAGACCAGTCGCGCGTATGGCGTGACCAGCGCCGCGGATTGCGTTCACGGGCCTGGAGATAGAGGTCATGCCGCTGGGCGAGGATGTCGTGATCGCGCCCGTCGTGCCGCTCGGCCGGACTCACGTAGCGGATGCCGCTATGCCGATGCTCGTGGTTGTACCAGTGACTGAACCGTTGCGCCCACGCACGTGCAGCCTCGAGATCGACGAACCCTTTCGCCGGGAACTCGGGGCGGTACTTCGCGGTGCGGAACAAGCTCTCGACGAACGCGTTGGAGCGAGCAATCAACTGCGCCGCATGGGGACGTTGAGCGACGACCTTTCCGGGTGACGCACCCGCACCATCCGTTGTTCGGTCGGCAATTCGATCTGGTCATGCGTGGCCAGAACTGGGGTGATCGCGCAGTACGTTCCACCGCGCATGCACCGTTGCGCTGGTCGCTCGGTCAGCAAAACCGGGAAAAACGTCAATCACCGGACGACTATCTGCGCGTTGTGGCGAGTGCCGGGTACGCGGCAACGCCTGAGCCGCTGCTCGCGGACGCGAGGCGCGACCTTTCCGTCGTAGCGCCCGAGACCTTTGCCGCGGTCGTGCAAGCCATACGGAAAGGAGCCGGCTTGCAACTCGTCTACCGATCGATGAATCACCCAACCGGTACTGACCGACTTGTGTTCCCCCATGCCCTTGTTCGGGTGCCCCGACGGTGGCACATGCGCGCATGGTGTACCGAACGTCAGGGCTTTCGCGACTTCACGCTTGGTCGGGTCGCGAACGCCGAACTCGTGGAAATGCCCGCGCCAGCGGCGCGATCAGACGACAAGGACTGGAACCGGATCGTCACCGTGACGATCGTTGCACATCCCGATCTCACGGCAGAGCAGCAGAGCATGATTGCTGCCGAGTACTTTCCAGGGGCGAGTGCCCGCCAACTGAAAGTGCGCCGCTGCCTGGTCGGCTACATCATTCAAGACCTGCGGCTGGCGACCAGCCCGGAAAAGCACAAGCCACCGGAATTCCAGTTGCTCGTCAGCAATGCGGAGAGGCTCGGGGACGCCATCTGGCCGGAATAGCCGCTCCCACGATCAAGTATTAAGGCGTCTCCGGCCGTAGGCTCGCGATGCATACGAACCTTCGAAGCATTAGCGCCGGCGCGGTTTTGCGGACAATCGCGCGGAAATGCAACCGTCGACATCGATTGGAATCGGTCGACTTGGCGGAACGGCCAGAGATCACGTCGCCGAGACATTCAGACGAACGACAAGTCGGCACTCTATAGATGCTTCTTGTAATACGCCCATTGCACCCCCGCCAGGCAACCGATCAGGATCGCGAGCAAGACGACGCCTACGCTCCACGCCACCGCCCCCGGCCACATCAACAGCGTCACTCCGCCCAGTCCCAACACCGTTAACTGCAGGTACTTCGCCCGGTGATACAGGCTCGCCGACTCGCGTCCGCCACCTGCCCGGCGGATTGCGCGTCGGCTGATACCGTCAGCAGCGCCGACGACGTAGAGAAGTGCGAGCAGCGGCACGAATCTCACAAGGATCGCCGCACGCACTCCGAGCAACTGCGTCCCGACCATCGCGACTTCGATCGCCGCGCGGTGCGCGAAGTATGCCCTGCGCAGTACCGTGTCCGGAATCGACAGCGACGAGTCGCCAGCGAACTGGCGGCCCATATCGTCGATTCCGCTGACTTCGAACACGAGCCAGTACAACGCGTTGGCAGGTACCGTGATCACGCTCGCATCCGCACCCTGTCGGGCAGCCAATGCGATGCCGCGGGCCAGGTCGTTCGCGAGCAGCTCCCGCAATCGTTCGATCCCCTGCGGCCAGATCTTGAAGACGAACACCCAGTCGACGATCCACGTGCACACCAGCAGCGCTACCAGGCCCAGCGCGAGCGCGAGGATCAGTTTCAGCGGGCCGAGCAGTACGCCGGTCAGTGCTGCGTCATGAAACGTGGCGTTTCGGGATGCCAAGCTGATCCCTCGTTTCGAGGCTACCGTCTGGCCTATTCCACGGTCCCTCGAGACGGACGCGCAGCGTCTCCCCGATTACCGCAAGGCTCGCCGGCATCAGCGGATCATGTCCCGTGGAAGGAAACGGCATTCGGATCTTGTGCAGCTGGCCACCGTGAAGGAGCGCGAAGGCCTCCCCCTTGGGCAGTTGCACCAGATCGGTCGACTCGAGCAGGCGAACGCTTTCCACGGCGAGGCGATCCTCATTGCGGCTGGCGAAGTCTGCGAAGTCGATCGGATCGTTGGTGTCCGTCACCGACGACGACGCCACCGTCGACAGGACCTGCACTTCGGGCAATTGCTGAGTCAGTAGCTCGGCCGTGGCGAGCTCCTTCACCCGCAGCATGATGAGCGTATTGAAGTTCCCCGCGATCTGCCCGGCCTTCGCGAGCGACCCGATACGGGCCTGCACGTCCGACCACGTTTGCGTGTACGCCGTCACCTGGAACCCCGCTCCACCCGCCTTGTTCAGCAGCGGAACGAACTCGTCGCCGATCAGCTCGTTGAACTCGTCGGCGTGAATCGCGATGCGCCGCTGTGCCACGTCACCGGGCAGACCGCGACCGGTACCAAATTTGTAGACGCTGCCGGCCACGCTCGTAAGATCGGCGAACATCGAATTGCCAACAGCCGCCGCCACCTCGTAGTCGGAGAGCGCATCGAGCCCGACATAGACGATGCCGCGCAGGTTGATGATCGTCGCCCAGTCGAATACCGGGCGCCAGTCGGCCGGATCATCGATCGGCGAGAGCAGCGCCGCGGTGCGCCCGGTGGTGAGCTTTTCCATCAGGGGCAGCAACGATGCCACGAGCTTGTCAAAGTGGCTCTTCTCGTAGTTCAGCGTCGAGGCGAGCGCGTGCGCGATCGGGTCGTAAAGCTTCCTGCGCCGTGCGTACTCGACGAGCTGTACGGCGCGTGTACCGCGCGACTGCAGGCCCTTGCCAAGCGCCTTCCGGTCGATCGCCAGTGACCCGAGTTCTTCGCGCCAACCGGCGGCAGCAGGTTCGTCGTCCAGCCAGTGCTCAAAATAGTCGATCAGCAGCGGTTCGACATCCGAGGCGTAGCGATTGATCTCCTGATAGTCGGGCTTGCGGCCGAGTGCGACGAGCGCCCGAGCCATCACGTTCACGAAGCGCCAGACAAACTCCTTGAAGGCGGCCGATTGCCCTTCTGACGGGAGCTGCCCCGCGATACGGGTGGCGACCTCGGTGATGCGCGAAAAACTCCCGACCGGGTTGTAGCGCGCCGAAATCTCGGGATGCCCCAGATGAAAGAGGAAGAACTCGGCGGCACGACCGGCGCGCTCGGCTTCGGCGAACACGCGGCGCAATAGATCGATGTCGCCTTTGGGATCGAAGACGATCACGACTTCGCCGCGACGGATGTCCTGTGCGATGAGCAACTCCGCCAGGCGGGTCTTGCCCGCGCGCGTGGTGCCCAGCACGAGCGTATGTCCAACCCGATCTTCCAGTAGCATCCAGATGTCGGATTCATCGGGCTCAACGCCGTGAATCGCGGGATCGCCACCCACACCAACTACTTCGTTTCGCCCGTGTCCGAACACCGACATCGCGCGTGCGCACATCCCGTCTTCAATCAACGCACGATTCACAGGAAGCCGCGCCTCGCGCAGACGCTGGGTATGGCGCTGATCCCAGCGAAAGCCGCGCCCCAGAAAGAGCCGATCGGCCGACCAGGGGATATCCGCGCTGGCCACCGCGTAGCGCCCTCGCCTTCGCAGATTCGCGCGGTAACGCAGCGTGCGCACTCCGGCGGCAGCGCGCCATGCGGCGTGACCGAGCAGCAATCCAGCCATTGCCCAGTGCCAGGGAGAGTCGAGCAGGAACAATCCGGGGCGACTGGGCACCAGCGTTGCGGCCAACGTCGATACGAAAGCTGAACCGAGTTCATACGCGGGCCGCAACCGCGCCTCCAGCGGATAGCGCGTCACACCGCCTCAGAAGCGGGAGCCCGGATGCGCTCAAGCGCCGGGTTGATCTCCGGCACCGGATCGAAGAAGCGCTGCGGTGCGACGATCACGATTCCGTGGATGCGAGCGCGGGAGTCACTTCCCTCCTTCCACGCATACCCATGCAGGTTCACTCCGCCGGCACCCCGCAAGTGCCATCCGACGCGCAGCACGTCACGCTGCAGTAGCTTGACGGGATCGCCCCGCTCACGGTCGCGGCCACCTTGGCATCGAACAAACGCCCGGAAAATCCCAGGTGACGCAAGCAGCAACCCGTCTTCGACTCCGTGCACGAGCGCGTCACGCACGTTGACGGACAACAACCCGTCCGAGATCGCCTGACGAACCCACCGCAGGAAGCGGCGTGCGCCGTCGTTCCCGGCAGCATCCATACCATCGAGGAATTCGGGCTCACTGCCTTCGCTGCACTCGAAGAATTCCCTTTCATCTGATGCCGATCGGAGCCGCTGTATGGGACCGCTCGACTCTTCAGGGGAAGCGGCCGATTGCGTCGTCACTCGCGGCTCGGTCGAGGCAACCTCAGCACACGCACCCGTCGCCGCGTACCCCGCCAGTTCGGCAATGGCGCTGGAAGCATCAGCGTGACCCGACAGCACGGCCTGCAGCTCGACCATCAGCGCAGGCGCCTCGGCCAACCATTCTCGGACGCGCGGGAGAACCGAGCGCTCGAAGATCTCCAGCGCCGCACCGGGCGACTCCGCATCGATGTCGCGCAGCAGCGCTGCCGCGAACACTGCATACGTCCATCGGTGCACCAGCGCCCCCAGCACTTCCGGAGGGGCATTGCGCGGCAGGATCTGCCCGCGTCGGCGATCCAGCGCACGCAGTGCGGCTACGAGCCCGCGATGCAGTTGCCCACCGGGACAGTCGTAACAACTGCAGCCCGAAGCGGGGTGGAGTTGCACGAACTGCGCAAAGTCAGCGAGAAGCGGCTGCGCGGCGAGCACGAAGCTCTCCATGGGAAACCCCATCCGCACACGAAGCAGCGCGATCACATTTGCCGCACCGCTTCGATCGATCACTGAGTGCGCAGAAAGAGTCGACGCCTCGAGCGGCGAGGATTCGTCATTCGCTCGTGACAAAACAAACCGGCAGAGCGTTTCGTGCGGTGTCATGCCGCGAGTATTCCGGCGGGGCGAGAACGGTTCGCTTCGATCGAAGCATCGACGAAGACCCGATTTGCTCTTGACGCGCCGGATCCGTTCAGCCTGCCCACCCCCATCGCCGTGACGGTCCCTCGCATCGGCGGCTCGCAGCCGATCGTCAAGCACGAATTACCTACCGATTCCAGCTGAATTCAGCGCCCGATCGAGGCTGCGATCGAGCCTGATTTGCGACTGCCCTCTCCCTACGATGGCCATGCGTCGCTGTGGGCTCGAAGCGCCGCGGATTCTCTCCCGTGCCGATCGCAGGAACATGAAGGAGTTTCGATTGCGCAAGTCAGCGAGCAGGCCAACGATCGCGGCATTCATCGCCGCGTTCGGCGCGCTTGCGATGGCGCCCGCACAGGCCTGCTGGGATGCGGCCGCTGCGCGCTACGGCGTCAGCAGCGAACTGCTTTACGCGATCGCACGCACCGAATCAGCGCTCGACCCAAAAGCGATCGGGCACAACCGCAACGGCACGCGCGACCTCGGGCTCATGCAGATCAACTCGGCATGGCTGCCCACGCTGGCCGTCTACGGCATCGGCGAACGCGAGCTCTTCGAGCCGTGCACGAGCATTCACATCGGCGCCTGGATTCTCGCCGGCAACATCCAGCGCCTGGGCTACACGTGGAATGCGGTCGGCGCCTACAACGCCGTCGACCCCGAGTTGCGCCGCGCCTACGCGACCAGAGTCCACAGGCAGCTTCAACGGGCGGGCACCGCACAGGCGCGCACGCCGCCCCGCGAGCCGAACGGGACCCTTCCCCACGACGATCGCCGAGTTCCGGCACTCGCCGCCCAGCACTGAACGCTCTGACCAGCTTCCCAACTTCGCACACCTGAGAGTCAACGCACCATGACCCTGATCCGTCGCTGCCGCATCGCACTTCCGAGTGCCGGCCTCCTCGCGCTCGTCGCAAGTTCGGCGCTCGCCGGGACCACCGGCACCGAATTCCAGACGATGTACATGACGCTGCTCGATTGGGCGACGGGCTTCCTCGGCAAGTCGATTGCGATCGCCGCCTTCATTCTCGGCGCCGGGATCGGCATCGCCCGCTCCTCGCCGATTCCTGCGCTGGCCGGTGTCGTCTTCGCGCTCTTCATGGTCTACGTGCCGACCATCATCGATTCGATCATGACCGCGGTGATCTGACGGGCCCACTCGGTGAACGACGCTTCGCTCGACATCCCGCGACGCCTGAACGATGCACCGCGCATGTTCTGGTGGGACATCGACGTGGCGCTCCTCGTGCTGGCCGCGGCGCTCGCCGGCATGCTCGTGGGGTTCTTCGTGAGCGGCTGCGCGATCGGCGTGTTGCTGGCTTCCGCGTACGGTCGGGCAAGGGCGGGCAAACATCCTGCCTTCGCGCTGCATCTGCTCTACTGGCACCTGCCGGCCTTCGTCACGGGGTTGAAGCGCACGCCGCCTTCGTGTCTGCGGGAACTGGCCGGATGAAGCTCGACTGGCTGCGTGCCGACATCGCCAGCGCGCGCCGCGCGAGTCTGCTGCTCGTCATGCTGCTGGCCGGCTCCATGCTCGCCAACGTCGCGTTGGCTGCGCTTGCGATGCACCTGGCCGATCGCGAGCGCGTCATCGTCGTTCCGCCCGACATCCACAAGACCTTCTGGGTCGAGTCCGGACGCGCAAGCGCCGAGTACCTCGAACAGATGGCGTACTTCCTCGTACAGCTCACGCTGAACGTGACGCCACAAAGCATCGATCACCAGTCGCGTCTGCTGCTGCGCTACGCCGCACCGGCCGCCTACGGTGAGCTGCGCAGCGCGCTCGCGACCGCTGCCGAACGCGTCAAACGCGATGGAGCCTCCACCGTGTTCAGCGCGCAGGACATTGCGGTCGATGAACGCACGCAGCGCGTCGGCGTGCGCGGCCTGCTCACCACGTTCATCAGCGATCGCCGTGTATCCGAAGCTTCCCGGGGTTACCTGGTCGAACTCGAGTACGCCGGCGGCCGCATTTTCCTGAAAGCATTCCGGGAGACGAGCGCCAATGATCCGCTCGAAACGAAACCTGCATCGTGAGCTCGCCTGCGTGCTGCTGGCGTTGAGCGCCGGCTCACCCGCGCTCGCGCTGCAGATCGTCGACGCACAGGACGGCGAGACCGCGCTTGCGAAGATTTCGCGCAAGGAAGTCACACGGATTGCCGTCGAGCGCGGCCGCATCCGAAAGGTGACCGGCAACGCGGGCGAATTCGTCCTCGAAAAAGACGACGAGAAGGGCCAGATCTTCCTGCGGCCCGCTTCGCCCGAAAGCACCAAGCCGATCAATCTCTTCGTGAGCACCGAGCGTTCGACAATCGGTCTGCTGCTGCAGCCGGTGGACACTCCGAGTGAGACCATCGTGATCCGCGAGGCGCGCGCAGCCCGGGATCAACCCGCACGCTTCGAGCGTGCCGCACCCCACGTACGCACGTTGAAGAACCTCCTGCTCGTGATGGCCGAGGATGCACTCCCCGAAGACATGCAGGTGCGCGAGCCGGGACGCGAACTCATGCTCTGGCCCGGCACCAGACTCGTACTGCAGCGTCAGTGGCTCGGCGCGGGTGTCGTCGGCGAGAAGTTCCAGCTGCTCAACACCAGCGAATCCGCGCTCGAGCTGACCGAGCGTGATCTCTTCCAGCGCGGCGTGATGGCGGTGAGCGTCGAGCAGCTCACGCTGGTGCCGGGTGCGACCACCACGCTCTTCGTCGTCCGGGAGCGCCGTGTCGATGACTGATCCCGCACGCACGCAGGAAACGACAACAAACAGTGCGCCGGGCGCGTCCCGCCCGGGGTTCGGACCGAACCCGTCGCCGCTTTCGGCCGCCGACGTACGACGCCGCCAGATTCTGCTGCTGTCGCTCATTGCCGGCGCGATCGTGGGGGGCACGCTGCTCACGGTCTCGCTCACCGGCTCCCGGAGTCGCGACGCAACGCGCACCAGGCCGCAGTCGACCAACATCCTCGCACCGGGCGCACAGGTCGATCCGCGCGATGCCTGGCGCGGTCAGGCCGATGCGCAGCTCAAGGAGATCGAGCAGCGCTCGCGCGCACTCGCGCAGCGCAACGCCGAACTCGAAGGCCAGGGCAAGGAGATGCTCGAACGCCTGAGAAAGCTCGAAGCCGGCACGCTCACGCCAATACCGCCCGCACCGATCCCGGTGCCAGCCGCGCGCCCGAACTTCGGTCCGGATCGCCCGGGGAACGAAGTATCGGACGTGGGCACGCAGCGCTTCCCACCTCCGCCGCCGCTGCGCCAAGGTGCCGGCCTGCCGGCACCGCCCGTCAGCCAGGGCACGCCCTTGCCCACCGGGATCGTCAGCATCGTGCTGGGGGACGCGGCATCGACGAAGAGCGCAAAGCCCACCTCGGGCGCCGAAGCCGCGCCCGCCGTCCAGCGCGATGCACGCCGCTATCTGCCCAGCGGCGCCTTTACCCGCGCGGTACTTCTGGGTGGACTCGACGCCCCCACCGGCGGGCAGTCGCAGCGCAACCCGCAGCCGGTGCTGCTGCGACTGGCCGACAACGCGATCCTGCCCAACCGGTATCGCGCGAGCGTGAAAGAGTGCTTCATCGTCGGCGCCGGCTACGGCGACGTGAGCTCGGAGCGCGCCTACATCCGCACCGAGTCGCTCTCGTGCGTCACACGCGACGGCACGGCGATCGACGTACCGGTCAAGGGCTACGTGGCCGGCGAGGACGGCAAGGCCGGGATGCGCGGGCGGCTCGTCTCCAAACAGGGGCAGATCCTCGCCAACGCGCTGCTCGCCGGTGTCGCAAGCGGCATCGGACACGCGTTCCAGCAAGGCGCAACAACGCTCTCGGTCTCGCCTCTGGGGACCACCGGCACGGTCGATGGCGGACGCCAGCTCGAAGCGGGTCTGGGAACCGGTATCGGCAAAGCGCTCGACCGGCTTGCCCAGTACTACATCAGCCTGGCCGAGAAAGTCTTTCCGGTGATCGAAGTCGATGCGGGGCGCAGCGTCGACGTGGTTCTCACGCAAGGCGTCGCCCTGCCCGAGACGCTGGACGCTTCCGACGCGGATCTTGACCGCCTCGCGCAACTCACCGAGCGCCGGCGCGCGCTCCGAAGGAACTGCGATGACGACGACGACGGCGATGACGACTGACCGCGCGCGACGTACGCGCCTTGTCGCAACCATCTGGGCGGCAATGCTTGGCAGCTGCATGATGATCCCGGCCGCGGCACAACACAACCGCGCCGAGTCCGAATCCGTGCAGCCTGCGCCCGAGCTCGCGATGCTTGCGGCTCGTCTGCAGACGCTCTACCCATCGACGCGCTTCGGCGAGATCCGCGCCACACCCCTGCCGGGCGTCTTCGAAGTGGCGATGGGCGCGAACCTGGCCTACGTCGACGTGAGTGGCCAGTTCTTTCTCTTCGGCCATCTGTACGACATGAACGCACAGCGCGACCTCACCGCCGAGCGCAAGGACACGCTTGCGCGCATCGACTTCAGCGCATTGCCGCTGTCCGATGCAATCGACGAAGTGCGCGGAAATGGTTCGCGGGCACTGGCGATCTTCAGCGATCCGGACTGCCCGTATTGTCGTCAACTCGAAGTCGGGCTCGAAGGTCTCACCGACGTGACGATTCATCGGTTTCTCATGCCGATCGCGTCGCTGCACCCGCAGGCCCGTGCCAAAGCGATTGCCGTGTGGTGCGCCGGGAATCGCCTGATCGCATGGCAGGCGCTCATCGCCCGTGATGAGGTACCGGCGTCTGCCGAGTGTGAACATCCGGTCGATCGCAACGTTGCCCTGGCCGAACAGATCGGTGTGAACGGAACGCCAACGCTCGTTGCTGCCGACGGACGGGTGCTTGCTCGTGTCGCGAGCGCCGAGGAGATCGATGCGTGGCTGTCGCGCACGGCGACCAGTCAGAGGAGCGCTGCTCCGGGCGGGCGTACAGCGCGCACGACAGGTCGATCGCAATGACTGATCCGGCACACGGCACGACGCTTCTCGTCGGCGCACTGCTCGCCGCATTGAGCGGGTGCGCATCGAACCTGAGTGGTCTGGGCGGTGCGCCAGGCTACGCCTGCAAGGCACCGGTCGGCTCGCAATGCACGTCGGTCTCAGGCGTGTACGCAAATTCGCTCGATGCAGAGATCGCCGCTTTCGCGCCGCCTACGCCCGATTCGTCGACGGCCGCGGCGACACTCGACGTCGCCCTGCAGCCCGGATCATCACCCGCAGCTTTGCGCTCCCCGCCGCGCGTGCTGCGCCTGTGGATCGCACCCTGGGAAGACGCCGACGGCGATCTGCACGAAGCCTCCGTCGTGCACGTACTGGTGGACGCCGGGCGCTGGCTGATCGAGCGCGTGGTCCCGACCAATCGACCCCGCTTCGATGCGGTACGGCCTCCTCGCACGGCGCATGCACCTGCGGCGGATGCGGCGCAGAGCGAAGTCGCGCCGCAGAGCCTCACCGAGTCCGATCGCTTCCCGCCGTACCCGCAAGAGTTTCGCGGGGAGGATATGACAGGGAGCGCAGGGCGATGAGACGCAGCCTCCTGGGCGATCTCGAATCGGCGCTCGAAAGCGCAAGGCCCGGCACTTTGCTTCGCGCACCTGGAGCGCTGCGCAACGAGCACAGCGCCGCCTTCTCGCAGTGGCTTCCCTATCGCGCCTGGATCGCCGATCGCGAGGTTTTCGTCAATCGGGACACACTCGGCTTCTGTCTGGAAGTGCGACCGCAGTCCGGCGCCGACGAGGAGATGGCGCACGTACTGACCGCGCTCTACGCGGCTGCACCGGCGGGCACCGGCATCCAGTTTCATCTCTACGCAAGTCCTGCGATCCGCGCGCCGCTTGCCCGCTACGCGAGCCTGCGCGTCGCCGACGACATCGTCCCCGAACTCGACACGCTCGGGCGCGCAGGTCGCAACACCAACATTCACCGGGCGATGGCGCGTCGCCGCGTCGGACACTACCTGCAAGGCAGCCGTACGTCGCTGCTGGCGGCACAAAGCTATCTCCTGCGCGACTTCCGGCTGGTGCTCGCCGTATCGCTGGCCGGCAGCCCCGAGAATCTCGCGCGCCTGGAAGAACTGCTGCTGCTGCGCGACAGCATACGTGCCACGCTGCACGCCGCGGGCTTTCCATCGCGTGCATGGGCCGCCGCCGACCTGATCAACTGGGCTTCCGCGCTGCTGGACCCGCATCGTCAAACGGGTGATGCGCTCGCGCTTGCCTACGACGAGGGGCGCGAGTTGCGCGAGCAGGCGATCGATCGGGCGACACGCATGTTTATCGATCGACAGTCGATACTGCTCGCCAACCCTGCGACCGATCTGCGAACCGCGCTGCGCCTGATGTCGGTGCGCGCGTATCCGCCGCGCTTTGCGCTGTGGAACGCGGCAAGCCTGATCGGCGATCTCTACCAGGCAACGCTTCAGTACCCGTGCCCGTTCCTGCTCACGCTCGGCGTACACGTGCTCGATGCCGAAGCCACGCGCAACTGGGCTTTTCTCAAGGCCGCCCGCGCAACAACGAACGCCACGAGCTACATGGCGCGCTTTCTGCCCGACCTGCAGGAACGCAAGGCCGACTGGGACATCGTGCTCAAGGCGATCGACGCCGGCCAACAGCTCGTCGATCTGAACCTGCAGCTTGCCCTCTTCACCGAGCCGCAGGCGGCATCGCACGCCGAGCAAGCCGCTCGCGCAATATTCCTTGAGAGCGGATTCGAACTCTCCAGCGACACGATGATGATGACGCAGGCGCTTCTCGGGTCGCTGCCGA